>R14__coassemble_604_pt1 | contig 23306 bp, 21 predicted proteins | sample R14__metabat2_high_PE_026 | metagenome-assembled genome bin R14 | reverse complement strand
CGAAATCCTTGTAAATCAAGGGTTTCGGCTTTTCTTATGCCCTGCCGTACCCACAACTGTACCCACAATGACTTTTCAAACCGTACCCACGGAAAACTCTCCGCTGGTTTTTGGGTTTAAGATCGTCATTACAGGCTGCCGATCAGGCGCTCCATCGATCTCGGTAGTGACTATTACAATCGGTTCAATCGCGAGCGGAAGATTGCTAATCACCTCAAACAATTGAAAGCCCTCGGCTATGAAGTCACGCCAGCTTCATAACAGGCTCTCTTCATATTTTGCCATGTGCTTTGTTTTTTGCGCACTTTTTTCGTTCGGCAGGCAGGAGTTTCACAATAAAATGAAAATCACTGGACAAGTCAAAAACGAAAAACTGGACAAGGCTGTTTTGAGCCTCGCCATGCTACACCCCGCAAGGACACCACCTTCCTCCTGCCGGCACAGGATAACGCCGACAGATTTCTTCCGATGAGCGTTCCACTGCCTGCCCTCCTCACCTATGTTATGTCAGGATCTCCAAAAAGCAGGCGAATCCGGAGACGGTGCCGATTTCAAAAAAAGGGACGGTCTCGGCTCAAGGGCATCACCTCCTCACTGAAAAGGAAAAGCGCCGGCAGATCACTCTCTGTCGACGCCCTATCCCAATTCTTACAGCTTACAGTATACCACAAGTTTTTGTCGCAATTTGTCGCCCGCGTTCATCCGCATTCGCCGAGTGTCTCCAACTTACATGACAGGCTGGTTTCAATTCATCACATGCCAGCCCGGGTAAGTTACAGCCAGGCCCCGAACCAGTCCACCATTTCCTGATAATACCGCTTCAGCAGGCGCGGGTCAGAGGGCTGGTCGTGGGCGGTGTGGGGGAAGATCATCAGCTTCACCGGCAGCTCGGGATGTGTGTCCTTCACCGCGATAAAGAACTGGTGCGCGCCCTCCACCGGGCATCGGAGATCGTCCTCGCCGTGCAGGATCAGCAGCGGCGCGTTGACCCGCTCCGCATAGGACACGGTGGACTTTTCCAGCTCGTGCACCATGAACTCCTCGAAGGAGGCATAGTCCTTGCTTTGCCCCTGCATGTCGGAGGAGGCATAGCCGATCAGATCGTTGCATACACTGCGCTGGGTGATATAGGCCTTGAAGCGGCTGCAGTGGGTGGCCATGTAGTTGGTCATGTAGCCGCCGTAGCTGCCGCCGGTCACGCCCATGCGGCTGCCGTCGATCCAGTCAAAACGGCGCACGGCCTCCTCCACGAACTGCAGGCAGTCGGTGTAGGCGCTGCCGTCAAAGGCCCGCTGCGTGTTGAGATGAGACTCGCCATAGCCGCTGGAGCCCCGGGGATTGCAGCAGATGACGCCGAAGCCCGCCGCCGCGAAGCACTGGAATTCCATGGTCAGACCGTAGGTATAGAAGGGATGGGGCCCGCCGTGCACATACAGAATGGTGGGATACTTCTTCCCCGATTCCCGGTATTGGGGCGGCATCACGAAACCGTGCACCCGGCCTTCGCCGTCCAGTGTGTCAAAGAAGAAATCCTCCACGGGAGACAGCTCCGCTTCATCCAGCAGCTGTTGATTGCCCTGCACGGCCTTCAGCAGCTTTTCTCCGGTGTGGATGTCGATGAGCCAGTAGGCCTCCGGCGTGGTGGGCGTCACCTGGGCCACCAGCATTTTGCCGTCATGGATCACGGAAAGACCATGGCAGCACTGCTTGCCGCTGATGACCGGCTCTGCATGCTTTTCCCCGGCGGGCAGACGGTACAGGTTGCCCTGGCCGTTCCACCCGGACACAAAGTAGATGTCTCCGGTGGCGGCATCCAGCTGCACCTTGTCCAGGCCCGAGCCCGCAAACGCGTTATAGGGGAACTGCACGCACTGGTAGCAGCCGTCATCATGCTCAAAGATCTGCTCCTGCCCGGAGCCGTCTGCGGCAAAGCGGAACAGGTACACCTCGGGGTACCCCTTGCCCATGTCCGCGCCGGGCTTCAGCGCGCCCATGATGACTCCGGCGCCGTCCGCCGTGAACACCGGACGGATGGGATTGGGATAGGACACGATCATCACATCGTGGGAGACCTGCACCGCCTCCTCCACCGAGGCCGCGGTGACGTCCATCACATACAGGTCAAAGCCGATGCTTTCCTCCGCGCCACGGTGCTGATTGCCGCAGAAGGCGATGTGCCGGCTGTCCGGCGCCCAGCAGTGGTGCATGTAGTCATGCGGACCGGCTGTCACCTGCCGGACCTCACCGGAGGTCAGGTCAGCCACGAACAGCTGCACATGGCCGTCCGGCGTGATATAGCCCGCGCCGTCGAACTTGTAGTTGAAATTCTCAATGACGATGGCCTCGTCCGGGTGACCCTTTGGCTGCTTTCCGGCCGAGCCCTGGGAGGAAGCAAACAGGATCTTCGTCCCGTCCGGGCTCCACTGCGGCTCCATGGCCGCGCCGTTGATGGCGGAGATCTGCTTCACCTCACCGGAGGCAATGTCCGCCGTGAACACCTGCCGGCCCTTGCCGGGCACGGAGGAGCAGAACAGGATCCGGCTGCCGTCCGGCGAAAAGCGGGCATAGCCCTCTCCCCTGCCGCCGGCGGTCAGCTTCCTTTCGCTGCCGTCCGTCAGACTGCGGACGATGATGCCGCCCGTCTTGTTGGATGCATAGCACACCAGCTGCTTCTCGGCGCAGTAATCGCCGCCGTTCAGCCGCTCCATGCTCCAGGTGTCGGAAAATTGCGGAAGACGCTTATTCATGGCACTCGTCCTCCTTCCGCAGATATTTGACGAACCAGTCTGTCATTTCCCGCAGGTGCCGGATCTGGTGATACAGCTTACCGGTGCGGGTCATGCCGTGATTTCCTCCGGGGAAGCGCACCAGCCGCACAGGCACCTCCGGGCGCCGCTCCTTCATGGCGATGAACAGCTGCTCCGCCTGCTCGAAGGTGCAGCGGTAATCGTTGGAAGCATGCAGGATCAGCGTGGGTACCTTGATGCTGTCGATGCGGCGGATGTTGCTGTTGCGGGCCCGGTCGGTCAGGTATTTCAGCATCGTGAAGTCCTGCGTCAGTTCGCCGTCGCCGGATACAAAGCCCATATCGCCGGTGCCGTAGGAGGTGGCCAGATTGATGAGCGCCCGCTGGGCCACAGCGCAGGCGAAATAATCGTTGCTGCCGATCATCTTGGCCACCATGTAGCCGCCGTAGCTACCTCCGGTGATGCCGATGCGCTTTTTATCCACCAGGCCTGTGGCCACAGCATCGTCACACATGGCCATCAGGTCATCCATGGCCTCCTGCTTCCAGCAGATGCCGCCCTTACCGAAGCCGTGTCCGTAGCCCACGCTTCCACGCGGATCGCCATAGATCACCGCGAAGCCCGCCGCAGACAAGGCATGAAATTCATGCCACCACGTGGTGCCGTAGGTGACGGTGGGGCCGCCATGCACATCCAGCACCGCGGGACAGCACTTTCCCGGCTCCTCGTTCACCGGATGCAGCAGCCAGTAATGGAGCTTCGCCTTTCCGTCCCGGCTGTCGATCCACCTTTCCTCCAGTCGTCCCCGGGCGTATGCCTTCAGCCAGGCGTTTTCATCCGTCAGCTGCACGCCGTCGACAAACAGCTCGGCAGGTTGACGGGCCATGCCCTGCATCATGGCCAGGTCGCCTTTTTCGTTCATGCCGAAGGACTGGATATCGTCCTGACCGGCGCGTTCCCTGCGGATATCCGTCGGCTCCGTCAGGCTGACGCTGAACAGGTCATTGCTGCCCCTGAAGCCGCCCTGGAACCAAAGCCTGTCCCCGGCTACAAAAAAGATATTGTCGTTCTCACCGTTTTCGGCGCGGCCCACCACGACCTCTCCGGCGCCCTCGCACACGCTTTCGTCGCCTGTATCCAGCATCGGCGCAGACTCTCCGCCATCCAGCGGAACAGCATAGGGCATGGAGGCAAAGCCGCCGCCCTCATACATCCTGTAGGCCAATACAACCACATGCTTCCCATCCGGCGTGAACACGGGGGTGCCGCTCCCGGAGAGCATCACCTCATGGCTGATCTGCTTCAGCTCACCGCCATCGGCGGTACAGGTGAAAAGCTCCTTCTCATTGCCCTTCGCGCCGTGATAGGGCAGGCCGTAGAAGCAGAGCACGCTGCCGTCGGCGCTGACGGCGGGATAAATGGCCTCCATACCGTCCAACGGGAGGATCCGCTGCCCTTCGCCGTTCAGGCCGCACACGCCGGTCCGGCTGATCTGCCCCTTGCGCATACCATACCACTCGTCCATCTTATCGATGAGATCGGTGGCCACATAAGGTGTATAGTCCAGCTCCTCCTGCCAGGCGGCCTTCTGCTCCGGCGTCATTTCCACAAGGATCGCGCCGCTTTCCGCCTCTCCGGGATAAACGGTGGCCTCAAAAACCGCCAGCGTCATGTTCCGGGCCACGCGGTACCGCGCCAGACCGTGGCGCAGGGTGGTCACCTGCCGCCGCTCGCCGGCGGACAGATCATTCAGCCACAGCTGGTATTCGCCGGAAGCGTCACACAGGGTCGCCAGCCGCCCATCCGCCAGGAACAGGGGCTGCTGCTCACGAACGCCGTCAGCCGTCTCATACACATAGCGGCCGGTCGACTTTTCCATGACCCGAACCGTGGGCGGAAAGCTGCCATCCACTTCGTTCCCCAGCTTTTCCACAAAGGCGATGAGCCTTCCGTCCGGGGAGACCGCCGGCCAGGACAGATAGCGGATCTGCCGCATATCCTCCGGGGTAAACTGCTTCATCATATCTTACCTCAATATCCATTCGTAGGAGATGACAGGAACCCCGGTATCCGCCTCGGGCACCGTGACCTCGCGGAGACGGAACTGCGCGTCAAAGGCGTCCTCCAACGGCACGATATGGCCGCCGGTGCGCATGGTCTCCCAGTCGTCCCGCACATCGATGCCGCCCAGCTCCTTCACGGTGTCCAGGAAAACCTCATTGCCCAGCGTCACGCCTGCCCGGTCCTTTTCGATGATGGCCAGCACCACATCGTCAATGCAGACCTTGCCGCCGGTGGCCCGGCGCAGCTTCACATCCGTGTTTGCCAGGAAGAAGATGCCCCGGCCGTAGGGCAGCCGCTGGGCGCGGCGGTCCTGCCAGCAGATCTGTGCCGCCGCAATGTTTTCCATATGCCGGGTGGGATTGGTGTAGTAGCTGGTCGTGCGCTTCTGGATCTCCCCCAGCAGCGTTTCCCGGCTGGTCAGTCCGGCACGGAAGGGCAGCATACAGCAGTAATACTCCGCCGTACCCTCGGAATACCAGGAGGAGATGCCGTAGGGATCGTCGTTCAGCTGCGGCCAGTTATGCACCATCTCATGGGCCAGGATATTCTGCTTATCCTGCACGGAGACAGGCTCTGTATCGTTCCAGCCGAACATATAGCTGCGCAGAAGGGCCGTGCCGCCGCTGCTCCTGAAGGGATCCTTGCGCATAAAGATGCGGTAGGCATGCTGATCGTCATGGAAGAAGACCTGCATTTTGCCAAACAGGTCCTTCGTATAGTTGGCCAGCGCCGCCACATCGAAGGTCGGCGCCGTCAGCCAGTAATAGCCGAAGTCGCCCTCCGTGATCTTCTTCACCTCGCCGAAGGCAAAGTAGCACTGGCGCAGCTTTTCCAGCGGCCCCTCAAAGGCCACGTCGCCTTCGCCCCAGGTGCATACGCCCAGGCTGCCGGCCGGCATGGCGCTCATGTCCCAGCGCAGGCTGATGCTGCCCTCCAGCCCCTTCACATCCGCCAGAAAATGGAGGCCCGCGCCGTTGGCGCCGCCGTCCTCATTGCGCAGATCAAAGTAGGGGCCGCAGGTCGCCTTGTCATCCAGCACCCGGGGACGCACCGTGTAGCTGAGCGTGACATCGCCCGCCACAGCGCGCTCCGCTGTCAGGCGCTGCCATTTGTAGGGATAGGCGCTTTCATCCGTCAGGGCAAACGGCACCTCGCCTGCCGCATCCTTCAGGCTGATCCCCTCCGGCACGCAGCCGGGGATAGACACCGTCTCCACCTCAAAGCTGCAGACGGGCTCATCGGCGGCAAAGCTCCGGCCGGCGATCTCATAGCGGACCTCCAGCTTTTCGATCTCCCGGCCCGCCGGGAAGGGCTTCAGGGTCACCTTGCAGCTGCTCATGCCTTCGTTGCCTCCCGATACACCATCACGGACGCGGCGATATCCTCCACCGCCAGGCCCAGGGCATCGAATACGGTGATGTCACTGTCGCTGACACGGCCCTCGCACCGGCCCAGCAGCAGCTCACCCACGGAGCCGATGATGTGATCCTCCGTGATCAGTCCTTCCTTCAGCGGCACCAGATACTCGCCGCTCTCGCTCTTTGTGGATGGCGTGTAATCGGAATACAGGCGCGCGGCGGCCACCAGGTCGGAGGCAACCTCCCGAGTGGTGGGGGTGTAGGTACCCACGGCGTTCACATGCACACCGGGCTTCACCATGTCCTTCGTCAGATAGGCTTCCTTCGCCGGGCACACGGTACAGATGATATCTGCGTCCTTCACGGCCTCCGCCACGGAGGCGCACACCGTCACCGGAATGCCGTACTTTGCCGACATCTCGTCCGCGTATTTCTTTGCGGCGGCGGGATTCATGTCATACACGGTCACAGAGGTGATATCCCGCACCAGCCGGATGGCGGCCAGATGGCTGCGGGCCTGGGCGCCGGCGCCGATCATGGCCATGGTGTGGGCATCCCTGCGGGCCAGCAGCTCCGTGGCCACGGCGGAGGCGCAGCCGGTGCGGATCTCGGTGATGCTGCCTGCCTCCACCAGACCCACCGTGGTGCAGTGGGCGCTCTCAAACAGGATCACATAACCGATGTGGGAGGGATATTCCGTGCCCATGTTCGGGGCGAAGGCGTTGATGACCTTGGCGCCGAAATAGTCCCCCACATAGGCCGGCATAAAGCCAAACACGGCGGTGTTGGGCATGTGGGTGATCAGGCGGGGCGGCATGGCGCACTTTCCCTCCTCCAGATCCATAAAGGCCTGCTTCATGGCGGCGTTGCACTTTTCCGGGGTCAGCAGCTCTCTTACCTGAGCTTCTTCGATCACGATCATGGGAAGTTCCTCCTTATTTCATTTCACGGACGGCTTTTTTCAGCAGCTCCATGGTGTCGGCAATCTCCGCCCGGGGCAGGGCCAGGGAGTATCGCATGCAGGTGTCGCTGCCGTAGTATTCTTCTCCCCAGTCGCCCACAAAGCAGGCGCGGGTAAGCAGCGGCTCCAGCTCCGCGCGTGTAAGGCCGGTGGCGGCGTAATCCACCCACAGCACGAAGGTGCCCTCCGGCCGATCCGCCAGGATGTCCGGCCACAGGCCGCGCAGCGTATCGCAGACCAGCGCGGCGTTTTCCCGAATGTACGCGTTCAGTCCGGCCACCCAGTCCGCGCCCTCCTGTGTATAGGCGGAGAGCAGCCCCGCGTGCACCATGGGGTCCAGGCTGCCGTAATGGTCCGCGTTGCGCTGTTTGATGAAACGCTCCCGCAGCCCCGCGTCCGGGATCAGCACATTGGCGTGGTTCACGCCGGTCAGGCTGAACACCTTGCCCATGCCGGTCACCGCCACGCAATGCGCACTTTGGGAAACCTCACACAGGCTCGGCACCCGCGTCCCGCCCGGCGTGACCTCCGCGAAGATCTCATCGCAGTACACGGTCACATCATAGCGGTCGGCCAGCGTCATCACTGCCCGCAGCGTTTCCGCCGGGAAGACCGTGCCGGTGGGATTGTTGGGATTCGTCAGCACCAGGATGCGGTTTTTCGGCCCGGCCATGGCCTGCTCCAGCGCGGGAAGGTCGATGGCATAGCGGCCGTTCTCCCGCACAAGCGGCACCTTGGCGGTCGGTCTGCCCAGCCTGTCCGCGGCCTGCTCATAGCGATTGTAGCAGGGCGGCAGGATGATGATGCCCTGGTCCGGCCCGGTCAGCATGCGGATCAGCGTGGCCAGGGTGAAGATGGTGCCATGGGTGGTCACGATCCATGCCGGGTCGATGCCAAAGCCGCGCACCTGCTTCATCCACCAGCGCACGCGCTCCCGATAGCTGTCCCCGGCCAGGGTGTAGCCGAAGAGGCCGTTCCGGGCCGCCTCCGTCACGCCTCTGGAAAAAGCCGGGCAGGTGGGGAACTCGAACTCCGCTCCGGAGAAGCCGCGCTTGCCGGCGTCCAGCAATTCTTTGGGCGTCAGCACGCTCTTCAGCCAGAAGACGCCGTTATCCCGCCCGGCATAGGTATCAAACAGTTCTTTCATCTTGTATCAATGACCTCATTGTCACAAATTGAAGCAGGCGCACCGGTGATCCGGCGCGATCTCCCGCAGCTGCGGATCCTCCCGGCGGCAGCGGTCGGTGGCCCTGGGGCAGCGGTCGGCAAAACGGCAGCCGGGCTTCGGGTCCACCGGTGTTTTGATCTCGCCGGTCATTACGCTGTAGGTTTTGGCCTTCTCGTAGGCGGGGTCCGCCTCCGGCACCGCATTCAGCAGACCGATGGTGTAGGGATTGGCCGGATGCTCAAACAGCTCGCGCGTTTCAGCGATCTCCACGATGCGGCCCATGTACATCACCGCCACCCGATTGGAAATGCAGCGCACCACGCTCAGGTCATGGGCAATGAACAGATAGGTCAGGCCCAGCTCATCCCGCAGGTCCATCAGCAGGTTGATGATCTGCGCCTGCACCGACACATCCAGCGCGGACACAGCCTCATCGCACACCACGAACTCCGGGTTCACCGCCAGAGCCCGGGCGATGCCGGCCCGCTGGCGCTGTCCGCCGGAGAACTCATGCGGAAAGCGGTTGGCATGCTCCCGGTTCAGGCCCACCCGCTCCAGCATGCGGAACATGATCTCGTCCCGTTCGCTTCGGTCCTTTGCCCTGGGATCCTTCTGGATGATCAGGCCCTCGGAGACGATCTCACCGATGGTCATAAAAGGGTTCAGCGAGGCGTAGGGATCCTGATAGATCATCTGCATTTTGCCATAGAGGCTGCGCTGCTTCTTTGTGGACACATGGGTGATGTCCTCGCCGTGGAACAGGATCCGCCCCTCATTGGGCTGATAGAGCTTCAGCAGCGTGCGGCCCAGCGTCGTTTTGCCGCAGCCGGATTCCCCCACCAGGCCCAGGGTCTCGCCGGACCGCATGGTGAAGGACACATCGTCCACGGCGTGCAGCATGGCCTTGTGCCCCGCGGGGAACCAGGTCTTCAGGTGCTCCACCTGCAGGATCGGTTGATTTTCCGCCATGCTCACTCACCCGCCTTTGCCTTGCAGCGTTCGTCATACAGCCAGCAGCGCACCCGATGGCCATCTGTCTCCGTTTCCGGCGGCATATGGTTCAGGCAGGCCCGCATGCAGTGTCCGCACCGGGCCGCGAAGCCGCAGCCCCTGGGTGGCGCGAACAGGTCCGGCGGCGTGCCCGGGATGCTCACCAGCCGGTGCGGGATCTCACCCCGCAGCCTCGGCACCGAACCGATCAGACCCACTGTGTAGGGGTGCTTCGGGTGATTGAAGATCTCCTCCGCCGTGCCGCTCTCCACGATCTGTCCGGCATACATCACCGCGATGCGGTCCGCCATGCGTGCCACCACGCCCATGTTGTGGGTGATGAAGATGATGCCCATGTTCAGCTCCTTCTGCGTCTGGCGCATCACCTCCAGAATCTGCGCCTGAATGGTGACGTCCAGGGCTGTGGTGGGCTCATCGGCGAACAGGATCGAAGGGTGGCAGGCAAGGGCCATGGCGATCATCACGCGCTGTCGCTGGCCGCCGCTCATGGTATGTGGAAAGCGGTCATACAGCTTTTCCGGTCCTGGCAGACCAACCAGGCGGAACATTTCCGTGATGCGGGCCTTTGCTTCGTCAGTCGTGACGTCCTCATGGGCCCGGATCATTTCCTTCATCTGTCTGCCGATTTTGGTGGTGGGGTTCAGGGAGGTCATGGCATCCTGAAAGATCATGGAGAATTCCCTGCCGCGATAAGCCCGCATCTCCCGGTCGGTCTTGCCGGTCAGCTCCTCGCCGTTGTAGAGGATGCTGCCGCCCACGATCTTCGCCGGAGGCTCCTCGTTCAGCCGCATGATGGTCTGAATGGTAACGGACTTGCCGCAGCCGGATTCGCCCACGATGCCCAGGGTCTCGCCGCGGTCCAGATAAAAGTCCACCCCTCGCACCGCCTGCACATCGCCGGCGGCGGTCTCGAAGGATACGCGCAGGTCCTTCACTTCCAGCAAATGGCTCATGCCTGTGTCCTCCTTTCCTTCCGGTGATGACGCTTCCTGCGGCGGTAACGGCGCATGACATAGTCCTCATCCCGCAGCCGGGGATCCAGCGCGTCCCGCAGGGCGTTGCCGAACATATACAGCGCGAAGATGATCAGGAAGATGACCAGCGACGGGAAGATGAACACATGGAACTGGGTCATGAAGACCTTCATGCCGTCGGTGGCCAGCTGGCCCAGGGAGGTGGCCGGCGGGTTGATACCCAGGCCGATGTAGCTCATGCCGGCCTCGGCAAAGATGGCGCCGGGGATCGCGGAGCAAAGGCCCACCGCCATGTTGCCCAGGATGTTGGGCAGGATGTAGTGGAAGATGATCCTCGCAGGCGAAGCGCCCAGGGTGCGGGCGGCCAGCACGAACTCCCGGTTCTTGAACTGCAGGATGCGGCCCCGGAAGGCCCGGGCCGAACCCATCCAGCTGGAGATAGCCAGCGCAATGATCAGGGACGCAGCGCTGCCTCCCATCACGATCAGCACCAGGATCATGTAGATCATGGAGGGGATGCACAGCATGATGTCCACGATGCGCATGATGATCATGTCCACCTTGCCGCCCACCCAGCCGGAAACAGCGCCGACGATCATGCCGATCACATACGGCAGCAGCGCGCCCAGGAAGCCGATGACCAGCGAGGTACGGGTACCCATCCAGACGCGGGTAAAGATGTCGCGGCCGGTGGAATCCGTGCCGAACCAGTGGGCCGCGGAGGGCAGCTGCTTCTTCTCCAGCAGGGAGGTAGCGTCAAATTCGTAAGGCGACAGGATGGGCACCAGGATGGCCATCAGAATGATGATCAGCATCAGGCCCATGCAGAAGACCGCCATGGGATTATGGATCAGCCGGCGGCCCACCTCCGCCCAGTAGCGGACGGAGGGGCGCTGCTTCTGCTCGATCCCCGCCCGTTCCTCGGCAGTCAGCGGAGTGAAATCCAGCGGCTCCTCATTCACAGGGGAAGCGCTGCTCTGAAAGGTTTTATCCATGTGCGCTTTCCTCCTTTACTGAACGCGGACGCGCGGGTCCACAACGCCGTACAGCAGATCCACAATGAAGTTGGCAAGCACCACCAGCACCGACTGGAACACCACCAGGCCCAGCGTCATGGTATAGTCCAGGCCTGTGATGGAGGTGACGAAATAGCTGCCCAGGCCGGGGATGGAGAAGGCCTTTTCGATGATGTAGGAGCCCATCAGCGTGCCGGCGATCTCCATGCCCAGGTTGGTGATCAGCGGCAGGATGGCGTTGCGGATCTGGTGGAAGAACACGATGCGGAAGCGGCTGATGCCCTTCGCTTTGGCCGTTTTGAGGTAATCCTGCTTGCCTACCTCCAGCATCAGCGTGCGCATGGAGCGGCAGTGGCCGGAGATGATGCCGATGGACAGGATGATGGTGGGCAGGATCGTATGTTTGAAGGAGAGCCACTGGCTGGCCGGGAACCATTTCAGCTTCACGCAGAAAAGCAGCTGCAGCAGGGCCGCCAGCACGAAGGAGGGCAGCGCGGTCAGCAGGATGGTGGACACCTGGCAGGTATAATCCAGCTTGCCGCCCCGGAACACCGCCGACAGGATGCCCAGCAGCATGCCCAGCGGAACGCCCAGCAGCAGCGCCTGGATGCCCAGCTGCGCGGTGATGGGGAAATACGCGGCGATGACCTCATTCACGCTGCGTCCGATATAGGTCAGCGAATAGCCGAAATCCAGGTGCAGCAGGTTCCACATATAGGAAGCGTACTGCTCCAGGATCGGCTTGTCCAGGCCGTAGTAGCTCATCATGCGCTCTGCGTTCTTCATATCCAGCGGATTCTGCAGGATGAATGGGTTGCCCGGCAGCAGCCGCAGCAGGAAAAAGCAGAGCGTGGCAATGGCCCAGACGGTGATGAGCGAGATCACGAGCCGCTTCAGAATGTATTTGGCCATCCGAATGTCTCCTTCAGCTCCACGAAAAATCAAATGGCGGGGACGGGATGTGCTCCCGCCCCCGTCGGCGAATCAGGTTTGATCAGTCCACCGTGGCGTAGTTGATCATGATGCCGTCCTGGTTGTCCACATACACATAGCCGTGCACCCGGTCATTCACCAGGTAATAGCCGCCGTTGAACTGAATGGGCAGGATGACAGCGTCATCGATGAGCAGCTGCTCGGCCTGAGACAGCAGCGCCAGGCGAGCCGCCCGGTCGGGCTCCACCTTGGCCTGGGCAACCAGGGCATCAAAGTCGCTGTTGCTGTAGATGGAGGAGAAGGGCGCACCGGCACCCATGACGTCGGACACGGTGCCGCCGGTCTTCCAGCAGTCGATGGAGGTGACCATGGTGGAGGGGTCCACAGACAGGGACTGATAGTAGATATCGTAGTCCATGTACACCATGCTCATGATGGCGCTCTGGATGGGCTGCAGCTCGATCTCGATATTGGTCAGGCCCAGCACACGCTTCCACTCGGACTGGATGGTCTCGGCCATCAGGCGGTACATCTCGGAATCAAAGGTCAGGTACTTGACGGTGGGCAGCTCACTGACACTGCCGTAGCCAAGCTCCTGCAGAGCCGCGGCCAGATACTCCTGGGCCCTGGTCTCATCACCGGTCACAGGTACCGCGTCGATGGCATAGTCATCGATATAGCGCGTGTCGTCGGTATTGCCCAGGACCGTGGAGCCGTAATAGCGGGTGGTGGCGGCACCGGAGGGGTTCACCGCCTCCACGATCAGCTCACGGTTCAGCGCCCAGGACAGGGCCAGGCGGAAGTTTTTGTTGGCCAGCAGGGCGGTGACCGCCTCGTCACGCTGCTGGAAGGTGCCGTCGGCAAAATACCAGCCGGTGGTATTGAACTCCAGCATCTGCATGGCAGCGGAATCGTAATGGGTGGCGTACTGCTCGCCCACCAGCTCCACGGTCTCCTCCTTGGTGGAGACCACGATGTCCACCTCGCCGGTCACGAACTGGGTGTAGGTAGTGGAGGCAGTGCCGTCGGAGGAGGACAGCAGCTTGACACCGGTGATGGGGAAGCTGTCCTCCGCGTAGATGTAGCCGGGGTTCTTCTCAAAGGTCAGGTAGGAGCCGTAGACCCACTCGGTCAGCACATAGGGGCCGGAGTACTGCAGGTTGGCCGGGGTGCCGCCCAGGGCGTCGCCCTGCTCGGCGGCAAAGGCACGGTTCAGCGGGCAGGCGGAAAGCTCCGGGTTGAAGTCCGCGGTATACTCGGCCAGGGTGATCTGCAGGGTCTTGTCGTCGAGGGCCTTGATGCCGACCTCCTCCTCGCCGACCTCGCCGTTCACATAGGCCTCACCGTTCACATAATAGGAAGCGGTGGAATCGGTGCCGATCTTGGTCAGCAGGCCGTAGGCAAAATCGTCGGCGGTGATGGCGGTGCCGTCGGTGTAGGTCAGGCCGTCCTTCAGGGTGTAGGTATACACCAGGCCGTCCTCGGAGACGGTGTAGCCCTCGGCCGCTTCGGCGTAGTAGGTGCCGTTGTAGGGGCGGTACAGGTAGCAGTTGATCAGGTAGAACACATCCGCGTCCAGGTTGGACTGGGACTGGGTCCAGTTGAGCGTGTTGGGCTCGGTGGATTTGATGGTCAGGGAGCCGTCGGCCAGCGCGGCAGTCATGGTGCATGCCATCGCCAGGACCAGCAGCAGAGCAAGGAGCTTTTTCATGATCTCACCCTCCGGTATCATCAGAAATGGAAGCAGGTGCGGGCTGCAGACATCTTCTTTAGCCATCACACTGAACTGTTCAGTATCATAATATAAAAGTGCTTTTGTGTCAATTGCTTTGTTGCGATAAAGCGGCGAAAATACAAAGGAAATACAGCAGTCCTTTATCCCGGACGCTTTCCCTTAATCCGGCATTGACAAGCTCTTTCAAATCTGCTACACTACATACTGAACATATCAGCAGGACACTTCGTTGATCATGGAGGTAGCTTCATATGAATCTGTTGCTGAAGGGCCGCATGGCGGATGTTATTCAGGGAGAGGTCATTGAGCAGGCGGCCGTGCTGGTGCGGGACCGGAGGATCGTTTACGCCGGAAAGGCAGAGGATTGCCCGGCCGCTCCCGATGTCCGTGTGATTGACGCCAGTGACGGCACCATCCTGCCGGGCTTCATGGATGTCCATGCCCATCTGGTGGGCAGCGAGGACGCGGGCTGCTTTGCCGGCGGCGCCATGCTGGGCGATCAGGTGGTCGGCGCGGTCTATGAGGCAGGCCTGCTGCTGGACGCGGGCTTCACCGGGCTGCGGGACATGAGTGAAGCCGGTCTGTATGTCGGACGCGGCATCGACCGGGGCATCCTCCGCGGCCCGCGCATCGTGCCGGGCGGCAGGGTGCTGGGCATGACCTCCGGCCATGTGGATCTGCGGCCGGATCAGACCGTCGACTATTACAACGCCCACGATCATCTTTCCATGTGCTGCGACGGCGTGGACGGCTGCGTCAAAGCCGTGCGTGAGCAGTTCCGCATGGGCGCGAGGTTCATCAAGATCTGCGCCACCGGCGGCGTATCCTCCCCCACTGACCGGATCGATGACGTGCAGTTTTCCCCGGAGGAGCTTCGGGCCATGGTGGCCGAGGCAAAACGTCATCATTCCTATGTCACCGCCCACTGCACCGGCTATGAAGGCGCGTATCAGGCGCTGCTGGCCGGCGTGGAGTGCATCGAGCACGGCGTGTTCCTCACCCAGCGGGAGATCGATCTGATGGCGGAGAAAAATGTTCCGCTGGTCTCCACCCTGGCGGTGTCCCTCGGCGTGGCCAATATTCCCGGCCTGCCGGACTGGATGCATGAGAAGGCCGTAGCCTGTGCCGAAGCCAATGTGAAGACCATCGCCATGGCCCGCAAGGCCGGCATCCGAATTGCCCTGGGCACCGATTTCTCCAACTCGAAGAACTCGCCCTATCTGGAAAACGGCAGTGAGTTCCGTGCCATGACCAAAGCCGGCATGACGAACATGGAGGCCCTTCAGGCCGGCACGATCAACGCCGCCCATGTCATGCGCATGGCGGACCAAACCGGCAGCCTGGAGGCCGGCAAGCTGGCGGACATCGTCATCGTGGACGGCGACCCGCTGCGGGACATCAACTGCCTGACCCACGCCGACCATGTGAAGCTGGTGCTGAAGGACGGCAGGGTCGAGAAGAATACCCTGTAACGCAAAACGGAAGCCGGAGCGCATCCTCTGCTCCGGCCTCCGTCTGTGCAATGTGCTTATGCCAGCTGGTCCAGATCGGCCAGCAGGGCCTGCTTCGCCGCGGCGATGTCCCGGCGGGCCAGAGCGTCCACGATGTGCCTGTGCTCATCCTGCCAGGAATCCACAAACAGGCTGGACACATTCTGCTCCACCCGGGACAGAGACCCCAGGATCTCCATCAGCGTGCTGATGATAAAGCGGTCGTGGGTCAGCTCGGCCAGGCCCATATGGAAGCGGCGGTTCTGTTCGGCAAAGCTGCGCTCCTGCGTATGCTGGGGATCGATCAGCTGCCTCAGGCTGCGGATCTCCTCGCCGGAGCATTCCGCGCAGACGATCTCCAGCACCAGGCTCTCGATCACGGTGCGGATGCGGTTCAGCTGGCGGATCTCCACAGGCGTCAGCACCGTGACCATGTAGCCGCTGCGGGGGTAGCTGGTAAGATGTCCCGCAGTGCAGAGCCGCTGCAGTACCTCGCCGGCAGTCAGCTTGCTGGTGCCGTACTTTTCGGCGATCTGCCGCTCGGTGATCAGCTCGTTCGGCTTGTATTTCGCGCTGAAGATCTCATCCCGCAGCTGCACATAGATCGAGTCCGTCAGTTTCATAGCTCCCGTTCCTTCCGTGTGGCGACACTGTGTAGTCTACTGAATATTTTAAGCGCTTTGACAAGGCTTGTCAAGCCGGAAAGAAGGAATTCAGATGATCGTTTCCGCTTATGAGGTCCGTCCCGATGAAATGCCATATATGAAGGCGCTGGAGCAGCAGCTGGGCTGTGAGGTGCAGACCCATACAGAAGGCCTGACACTGTCCAGTATCCCGGAGCTTCCGGAAGGCAGCGCGGTCAGTGTGCTGGGAATGTATCATTACGGAGAGGCAGAGCTGCGGGCCATGTCGGCGCGCGGCGTCACAGCGCTGTCCACCCGCACGGTGGGCTACAACCACATTGACCTGGAGGCGGCCAGGGCCTGCGGCATTTCTGTGTGCAACGCCCGCTACGATCCCAATGGCGTGGCGGATTACACGGTCATGATGATCCTGCTGTGCCTGCGCAATTACAAGCAGGCCCTGTGGCGGCTGCAGGTGAATGACTATTCCCTGGGCGGGCTGATGGGTCGGGAGCTGAAGGACCTGACGGTGGGCATCATCGGCACAGGCCGCATCGGCGCCCAGGTGATCCGCAGCCTGCATGGCTTCGGCTGCAAAATTCTGGCACACGATACCCATATCAACGAAAGCCTGTCCGGCCAGGCGGATTATGTGCCTCTGGACGAGCTCTACCGCAGCTGCGACATCATCAGCCTGCATGTGCCCCTGATGCTGGAGACCTGGCACATGATCAACGACAAGAGCCTGAGCCTGATGAAGGATGGCGTGGTGCTGATCAACTGCGCCCGGGGCGATCTGATGGATATCAATGCGCTGATCCATGGCATCGAGTCCGAGAAGATCGGCGCCCTGGGGCTGGATGTGCTGGAGAGCGAGGAGGGCATTGTCCACAGGGACCGCAAGACGGACATCTTCTCCAATCGGGAGATGGCCTACCTGCGCCAGTTCAAAAATGTGGTCTACACTCCGCACATGGCCTTCTACACCGACGCCGCGGTGGGCCAGATGGTGGATTGCGGCATCCGCGGCTGCCTGCAGATGGCGCGGGGAGAAGCCTGTCCGACGCGGCTGGTGTAAGCGCGGCGTTGTCGTGGCGCGGCAGCCCACCTGATACCGCAAAACCCTGACCGCCTCGTCATCCATATCCGATTTGGCGGCTGAATCAGCCCTGCTGCTGTTCAATGTGCGCCCGGGTATCCTCCAGCAGATCCAACAGGGTGACGGCGCGCATGCTGTCCGTCATGCTTTGACGCACGGCCTCCAGCCTGCCGTCCAGCACGGCGTGAACATTGCGGCCCACGGGACACTGGGGATTCGGATGCTCATGGAAATGAAAGAGGTCCTCATTCTCTTCCACGGCGTTGAAGATATCCAGCAGCGTGATTTCCCCGGGTGTCTTCGCCAGCGCCGCGCCGCCTACGCCGGGCTACACGTTGATCAGCCCGGCCTTTTTCAGCTTGCCCAGGGTATTGCGGATGATGACCGGATTCACATTCACGCTGCCGGCCAGAAACTACGATGTGGTTTTATACTGACCTCTGAACACCTCCAGGCAGAGGAGGGTGTGTACGGCGATGGTCAGACGGGACGAGAACTGCATCGGGATCTTCCTTTCTGTTTGGAATCGCTACTATTTTACAGCCGACATGTTGTAATGTCAATGATTACAAAAATTTTCAAAAATACTCGTTGTAACTATTGACATTACAATTCAAGCGATGTATGATGGTGTTGTAATCATTCCGGTAACAACTAACTCAACACCGGAGGAAGCGAGGCTGACCATGAACCAGACCGAACGCCGCCGGGCGCTCATCCGTTATCTGCTGGACGAGGGCCGCTGGCGCAATGCGATCCCGGAAAACGAATCGGAGCAGAAGCTGCTGCTGCGCGGCCTGATGAATATCCGGCCCGCCGAGCCCGTCAGCGAAAACTTTCTCACGACGCAGGACGCATATCTGCAGGAAGCCCTGGTCGAAAAGGGCACGGTGTCCCTCGCGGACATGGAGGAGCTGCAGCCGGAGCTGTATCTCTGGCGGGGCGACATCACCCGTATCCGCTGCGGGGCCATCGTCAATGCCGCCAACAGCGGCTTGCTCGGATGCTTCCGGGCCAATCACACCTGCATAGACAATTGTGTTCACACCTTTGCGGGAGTCCAGCTGCGCCTGAAATGCGCGGAGCTGATGGACGCCCAGGGCCATGAATAGCCCACCGGCCGGGCGAAGATCACCCCGGCATACAATCTGCCCTGCGACTGGGTACTGCACACCGTCGGCCCCATCGTGAAGAGCGCGCTGACGGCGGAGCATGAGCGGCTGCTGTCCTCCTGCTACCGCTCCTGCCTGGCGCTGGCGGCGGAGAACGGCATCGAGAGCATCGCCTTCTGCTGCATCTCCACCGGCGTGTTCATGTTTCCCAACGACAAAGCCGCCCGCATCGCCGTACAGACCGTGAAGGACTGGAAGGCGGAAACGGGCAGCGGGATGAAGGTGATCTTCAATGTTTTCAAAGGACAGGACGAGCAGCTCTACCGGGCGCTCCTTGCAGACTGATCGGCTGAAGCAGGCGCTGGCCGCGGCGGATGCCGTCTTCATCGGCACGGGGGCCGGCATGTCCACCGCTGCCGGCTACACCTATACCGGAGAGCGCTTTACCCGGTATTTCAGCGACTTTGCGGCGAAGTACGGCTTCCGGGACATGTACTCCGGCGGCTTCACGGCCTTCGATTCACCAGAGGAGCGGTGGACCTTCTGGAGCCGCTATGTGTGGATCAACCGCTACGCGCCCATCCCAGGTCATATCTATGCCGACCTGCTGGAGGCTGTGCGCGACAAGGATTATTTCGTGCTGACTACCAATGTTGATCACTGCTTCCAGCGCGCGGGCTTTGACAAACGGCGCATCTTCTACACCCAGGGGGATTACGGCCTGTTCCAGTGCAGTGAGCCCTGCTGCCGGGAAACCTGGGACAACGAAGAGGCGATCCGGCAAATGGTGCTTTCCCAGGGCTATACCATCGCGGAAAATGGGATGCTGCTTCCGCCGGCAAACGCTCAGCCTGCCATGCGCATTCCCGCAGAGCTGGTGCCCCGCTGTCCCCATTGCGGCAAGCCCATGAGCATGAACCTGCGGGCGGATGAGACCTTTGTGCAGGACGCCGGATGGGAGGCCGCCTGCGCCCGCTATGAGCGGTTCGTGAAAGATCACCGCAAAGCAAAAATCCTCTATCTGGAGATCGGCGTGGGCTTCAATACGCCCGGCATCGTGAAGTACAATTTCTGGCGACAGACCTATGCCAACCCCAGCGCAATGTATGCCTGCCTCAACTTCAATGAAGCGTACGCACCGAAGGAGATTGAAGGGCAAAGCATCTGCATTGACGGGGATTCGGCGGAAGTCATCGCCGCATTGAAAGCTTTGTGAACCCCTTCGGCTTTTCATGTTTCGGGAGCCCGGGAAACGCGGGGCGTTCAGCCACACAGACAGCGCCGTTTTTCGTTCGGTCAGCAGATCAGTCGGCCGTGCGGAAAACGGCGTTTTGAAATCCTTGCTCCCCATCGCAAGCGATGCTCCGCACTTTCCTGTGGCTTGAGAGCATTTTGTTTTCAGGCATTTGCCTTGCATTTGTTGCCGAAGTATGATAGAATACAGAAAACGGTCCTGCAGTACGGAAAGCCTGATGCGTTCTGTTTGGGCAACGGCTCTCAGCACATTACGAAGGAGCTCCGGGATCCCTGTCTTGGGTGGAGTTTATTTTCATCACCGTGTTTTCTGTCGGCTGCCCCGGCATGCAGGTGACCATGATGCAGCAAGGAGGTATTTCCATGAAAAAGCTGCTTTCTTTGATGCTTGCCATCGTGATGCTTGCGGGCACCGCCCTGGCGGAAACCCGCATCGACCCCGGCATCCCCGGAAACCTGCCGGAAGATCCCCAAATCGGGGACAGCTTCATCACATGGGCCTGCTACGACTGGCTCTCCGGCACCACGCTGCCGGAAGGCACTGCCCGCTGGACCCACTTCCTTGAGTTGGGACAGAAGGTGCAGGAGCAGATGTATGAGCTACTGGAGCAGGAGCATGAGGATCCTGCCTTCAGGCTGGGCACGGACTTCTACCAAATGCTGCTGGACACCGACACCCGGGCTGCCTCCGGCTTCGGCAGGCATATCACCGCCCTGGCGGACGCTGTCCTGGCCTGCACCACCATCGAAGAGTTTGCCGGGGTGATTTCCGGCAGCCCGGAGGCGATCCTCTTCAGCCCCTTCCTGACCTTTTATGTCGGGGCGGATCTGAAGGACAGCGCCGTGAATGCCCTGTATCTGCTGGCCCCCAGCCTCTTCCTGCCGGACTCGGATTACTACAGTTCTCCCACGGAGCTGAGCAATCGGTATCTGGATGCCGAACGGACCTGCGGCGAAAAGCTGCTGATGCTCTACGGCATGTCCCGGGAGGACGCTGCCGCCACCATGGACCGCTGCTTTGAGATGGAGACACTGATCGCTGCCGGCTGCTATCCCCTGTCTGTCAGCTATCAGTCGGACTATCTGGAAGTGGTCTACAATCCCACGCCGGTGTCCCAGTTGGAGCAGGAGATGACCGCTTTCCCGCTGATGAAGATCCTGCAGCAGCTGGGTGTGGATGCTGACACGATTATCGTGTACGAGCCTGAAGCTCTCAAAAATCTGGATGCGTTGTTCACGCAGGAGAACCTGGAGGGATTGAAGGCATACTATGCGGCGCACCTGTTTCCGCAGATTGCCGATGTCGCTTCTCCCGAGGCATAGGATGCTGCCATTGAGGCATCCAATGCGGAAAACGGCAGCACAGGCCGTCTGAGCGATCGGGAGCGGGCCTATACCAGCGCCAACAAAGTGCTGAGCGAGCTTTACGGCTATATGTATGGCAAGACCTTCTTCGGCGATGGGGCCAAGGCGGACGTGGAGGACATGATCCACGAGCTGCTGGAGGTCTATGACCAGCGTCTGGCCAATGCGGACTGGCTCACCGAGGAGACCCGGGAATACGCCCGGCAGAAGCTGACGACCATGGATATCCGGGCCGGTTATCCCGATTCTCTGGATGACTGGTGGTACACCCTTGACGCGAGCGAAGAGACCTGCGCCACGGACATGGCGGTCTACCTGTACACAGAGAGCTTCAAATACAGCCTGCAAAAGGTCGGGCAGACGGTGGACCGCGGCCAGTGGCCCATGACCGCAAACACGGTGAATGCCTGTTATTTGGCCACCGACAACTCCATTACCTTCCCGGCGGCCATCCTGCAGGAGCCCTTCTACAGCGCCTCCTACAGCCGGGAGCAGAATCTGGGCGGCATCGGCGTGGTCATCGGCCACGAGATCTCTCACGCCTTCGACACCAACACCGGCAGCAAGTACGACGCTTACGGCAACATGGTGAACTGGTGGACCGAAGAGGATGCGGCCGCCTTTGCGGAGCGCTCCGCGAAGGTGGAAGCCCGGTACAGCTCCATCGAGGCACTGCCCGGGGAATATGTGCACGGTGATCTGACCATCGGCGAGACCGTGGCGGACCTGGGCGGCATGGCCGCTACCCTGGATCTGATGGCCGGGATCGAGGACGCCGATTACGACGCCTACTTCCGGCAGTTCGCCACCATCTGGGCATGTGTGGAAACAAAGGAATATCTTTCCGGTTATCTGCTGACCAATACTCACGCCCCCTCTTACCTGCGGGCAGACATCACTGTGCAGCAGTTCGAGGAATTCTATGAGACCTACGACATCCCGGAGGGCTCTGCCATGTACACCGCCCCGGAGGATCGCCTGAAGGTATGGTAAAATCCTTACGCCGCGTCAGCATCATAAGCAGGCTCACAAAAGCTCCGGATTTGGGAAAGGAAGGTAAGCTCAAATGAAATATCGCAGTGTTGGACGTTCCGGTTTAAAGGTCAGCCAGGTTGCTCTGGGAAGCTGGATGACCGATCTGCAGGGAGGCGAAGCGGTAAGGATTGCCCGTGAAACCGTGCGGCTGGCCTATGAAAAGGGGATCAATTTCTTTGACTGCGCCGATGCCTACAGCGGCGGAGCGGCTGAGGTCTTCCTTGGAGACTGCCTGAAGGACTACCCCCGCAGCAGGCTGGTCATCTCCAGCAAGGTCTTCTTCCCTTCCGGAGACGGCGTCAATGAGCGTGGTCTGTCCCGGAAGCATATCACGGAACAGATCAACCGTTCTCTGAAGAACATGAAGCTGGATTACCTGGATATGTACTTCTGCCACCGGCCCGATCCTACGACGCCCATTGAAGAAACCCTGCGTACCCTTGACGATCTGGTCCACCAGGGAAAGATACTGTATTATGGCGTCAGTGAATGGACGCCCGTTCAGATCACGGAAGCACTCGGCATCATCAAGGAGCTGCACCTGTATCCGCTGACCGTCCTGCAGCCCGAATACAACATGGTGGACCGATATATTGAGGATGAGATCTTCGACATCTGCAAGAAAAACGGGATCGGGATCGTGCCCTTTTCTCCGCTGGCGCAGGGTCTGCTGACCGGAAAATACCGTAAGGGACAGCCGATCCCCGAAGGCTCCCGCGCAACCCATCAGGCGGATCGCCAGATCAACAACCTGCTGACCGACCGGAATCTGTAGATCGTGGAGCAGCTCTCTGTGGTGGCAGACCGGCTGGGCCTGCCCATGAGCGTGATGGCTCTGGCCTGGACGCTGCGGGATCCTGTCATCTCCGGTGTGATCACCGGCGCCACCAAACCCCATCAGCTGGAAAGCAATGTGCTTGCGGGCGATATTGAGCTGCCCGCGGATGCGATTGCCGAAATCGATCGCATCCTGGACTATCATCCCTTCGTTCGCAGGATCGGCTGATCCCTGTCCTGCTGCGGTAAGCGAAGCCCCGGCCGCACCTGATCGACGTGCCGGGGACCTTTCCTTAGTTCTCCGCGATGACCTTGCCCTCGAACACAACGGTGGTGGGCAGCACATCCTTGAATTCATCCTCCGGCACCTCAGAGGTTCACGCCGTAGATGTTGTAGTTGGCCGTCTTGCCCACGGTGATGGAGCTGGTGCGGTCATCCACACGCAGCTGAATGGCCGCGTTGATGGTGTAGCCCTTCAGCAGGCGCTCTAAGGAGAGATTGGCATCCTCGCTGGGACGCATGCCCTCGTCCAGCGGCCACTCGATGTCGATGCGGGTCATGGCCGTCTGCATGCCGAAGTAGG
>R14__coassemble_603_pt1 | contig 23315 bp, 19 predicted proteins | sample R14__metabat2_high_PE_026 | metagenome-assembled genome bin R14 | reverse complement strand
TTCTTCCGCAATCCCGCCATGAAGGACGCCGTGGCCGATCTGCTGGAGCACCGCGACGGCCTGATGCTGGGCATCTGCAACGGCTTCCAGGCCCTGATCAAGCTGGGACTGGTGCCCTTCGGCAAAATCGTGGATACGGACGATCAGTGCCCGACCCTGACCTTCAACGAGATCGGCCGGCACCAGTCCATGCTGGTGCGCACCCGCATCGCCTCCGCCAAGAGCCCCTGGCTGAGCCGCTGCCAGGTGGATGACATCCACACCGTGGCCATCAGCCATGGCGAGGGCCGCTTTGTGGGTCCCGAGGCGCTCATCCGCAGCCTGGCCGCCAACGGACAGATCGCCACCCAGTACGTGGATCTGGCCGACATGCCCAGCATGGATACCCGCTTCAACCCCAACGCCAGCTACTTCGCCATTGAAGGCATTACCAGCCCCGACGGCCGTGTGCTGGGCAAGATGGGCCACACGGAGCGCTCCGGCGAGAATCTGTACAAGAACGTGCCCGGCAACAAGTATCAGCCCCTCTTCGAAGGCGGCGTGGACTATTTCAAATAAGCAGCATGCGATCCATGGGGGATTTCGCGCCTGCGGGCGCGACCAAAGGGCTTTCCGATCGCCCTTTGGAAACCTTCGGGATGCATCTTTATGATTATAAGGAAGAGGGAGTAACCTTCATGGCACACGACAGCTATATTTCCCCGTTTTCTACCCGCTACGCCAGCAAGGAGATGCAGTTCATCTTCTCTGAGGACAACAAGTTCAAGACCTGGCGCAGGCTGTGGATTGCCCTGGCCAAGGCCGAGCAGAAGCAGGGGCTGGCCATCACCGACGAGCAGATCGCCGAGCTGGAAGCCAATGCCGACAACATCAACTACGAGGATGCCCAGCGCCGCGAGCGGGAATGCCGCCACGACGTAATGAGCCACGTCTATGCCTATGGCCTGCAATGCCCCAAGGCAGCCGGCATCATCCATCTGGGCGCCACCAGCTGCTATGTGGGCGACAACACCGACGTCATCATCATGCGGCAGGGCCTGCAGGTGGTCCGCCGCAAGGTGCTGAACGTGATGAAGCTGCTGGCTGATTTTGCCGACCGCTACAAGTCCATGCCCGCCCTGGCCTACACCCACCTGCAGCCCGCGCAGCTGACCACGGTCGGCAAACGCGCCACCCTGTGGCTGAATGAGCTGTACATGGACTATTGCGAGCTGGAGCACCGCATCGACAGCCTGGCCCTGCTGGGCAGCAAGGGCACCACCGGCACCCAGGCCAGCTTTATGGAGCTGTTCGCCGGGGACAGCGCGAAGATCACCGCCGTGGAGCAGGATATCGCCGCGGCCATGGGCTTCACCCGGGTGGTTCCTGTGTCCGGCCAAACCTACAGCCGCAAGATGGACTATCAGGTGGTCAGCGTGCTGAGCGGCATCGCCCAGACCGCCAGCAAGTTCGCCTACGACATGCGCCTGCTGGCCAACTTCAAGGAGATGGAGGAGCCCTTTGAGAAGAGCCAGATTGGTTCCTCCGCCATGCCCTACAAGCGCAACCCCATGCGCTGCGAGCGCATCAACGCCCTGAGCCGCTATGTGATGATCGATACGCTGAATGAAGCCATCACCGCCGGCACCCAGCTGTTCGAGCGCACCCTGGACGACAGCGCCAACAAGCGCATCGCCGTGGCCGAGGCCTTCCTGGGCGTGGACGCCATCCTGAACATCATGATGAACGTCTGCGACGGCCTGGTGGTGTATCCCAAGGTGGTACGTCAGCGCGTGATGAACGAGCTGCCCTTCATGGCCACCGAAAACATCATGATGGACGCCGTCAAGAAGGGCGGCAACCGTCAGGAGCTGCATGAGAAGCTGCGCGTCCATTCCCAGGCCGCGGCCCGTATGGTAAAGGAAGAGGGCTGCGCCAATGACCTGATCGACCGCATCTGCGCCGATGAGGCCTTCATGGTCACCCGGGAGGAAGTGGAAGCCATCCTGCAGCCGGAGCATTTCACCGGCCGCAGCAGCCAACAGGTGGATGCCTTCCTGGCCGAGGTCATCCGTCCGGTATTGGCAGAGAATGCCGCCGTGCTGGGCGAAAAGCAGGAGCTTTCCGTCTAAGGTGTTTCGCGCCTGTCGGCGCGACCAAAGGGCTTTCCGATCGCCCTTTGGAAACCTTCGGATATCATATTCTTCCACAACAAAACCCCGTCCGGCCGGACGGGGTTTTGTTGTGGGTATTTATCCAAGGATCTGTGCTGCCACCTCATCATCGAACTGACGGGTGTACAGGTTGTAGTAGTGGCCACGGGCCTTCAGGAGCTCCTGATGGGTGCCCCGCTCAATGATCCGGCCGTTGTCCACCACCAGGATCATGTCCGCGTTGCGCACCGTGGACAGGCGATGAGCGATGACCAGAGAGGTCCTGCCGCGAATGACCGTGTCGATGGCATGCTGGATCTGCTGCTCAGTGATGGTATCCACCGAAGCGGTGGCCTCGTCCAGCACCAGGATGCGGGCATCCGCCAGAATGGCACGGGCCAGGCACAGCAGCTGCTTTTCGCCTGTGGAGAGGCTGTTGCCCCCCTCACCCACATTGGTGTCCAGGCCCTTCTCCAGGCGGTCCACGATCTCCGTGGCGGACACCAGCTCCAGGGCGTGGCGGATCTCCTCGTCTGTCGCGTTCAGGTTGCCGTACAGCAGATTCTCCCGGACCGTTCCGGAGAACAGATGCGGGTTCTGCAGCACGTAGCCCAGGGAGGAATGCAGCCACAGCTGGCTGCGCTCCCGGGCATCCCGGCCGTCGATCAGCACCTGACCCTCGGTGGGCTCATAGAAGCGGCACACCAGGTTGACCAGGGTGCTCTTGCCCGCGCCGGTCTCGCCCACAATGGCCACATTGCTGCCAAAGGGGATCGTCAGGTTGAAATGCTCCAGCACATTCTCATCACCGTCCGGATAACGGAAGGTCACATCCCGGAACTCGATGTCACCGTGCAGCGGCTCCCAGTTCTCCCGCTTCGGGTTGAAGGTGTCGCCGTACTTCTCCAGCACCTCCGGGGTATCGCTCACATCGGAAACCGTGCCCATCAGCTTCAGGAAGCGCTCGATATTCACCTGGGTGGTGATCAGATCGGAAATGGCGTCGATCAGCCAACGCACCGGCTCCATCATGCCCTGAGCGTAGGTCATGAACATGGAGAAGGTGCCGACCTCCGTCTCGGCAATGTATCCGCCGCGCCACAGCACAATGGCCAGCGCGCAGGAGGACGCCATATTCATGGTGACCGCAAACAAGCCCCGCAGCCGGGCTGAGCGCACGGATTTGCTCCGCATGTCCGAGGTATCCTCAACGAACTCCTTCTCCATACGATCCTCGATCACCAGCATCTTGATGGTCTTGGCGCCGGTAATACCCTCGTTGAAGCCGGAGGTAATCTTGGAGTTGACCTCGCGGATGCGGCGATTGACCAGCACCAGCTCCTTCTGGAAAACGCTGAAGATGACCGCGATCAGCGGCACGATGAGTGTGACCATCAGCGCCAGCTTTGCGTTGGTCACAAACATCACGATGATCGCACCGATCAGGTAGGAGATCTGCCATACGGACTCGATGGTGGTCCAGGAGAACAGCGTTCCGATGCGGGAGGTATCGCTCATCACCCGGGAATGGATGTAGCCCACGCTGTTCTGGTTGAAGTAACCAAAGGACAGCGTCTGCAGGTGATGGAACGCCGCATCGCGCAGATCCGCGTTGATCCGCACCTCGGTCGCCGTGGCCTTGGTGCAGGAGATGTAATTCGTGAAGCCCTGAAAGCAGATGCTGAGGGCATAAACGATGATGAAGAGCCACAGGGTATCCAGCGTCCGCTCGCCCACATAGTGGTTCAGCGCGTACCGCTGATAGATGGGGATAACGATATCCACCAGGCTGGACAGTACGCCCAGCGTCACCATGATCACAATGGCTTTGGTGTGCCTGCGGATGAAGGGGAAGATCTTCGGAATGCCGAAGAACCGCAGCTGCTTCTGCTCCTTGTTTTCCATCAGCTTCGCGCCTCCTCTCCCGCGTAGGACTGGATCTCCGCAATGCGGCCGTAGATGCCGCCCGCCTTGCGCAGCGCTTCCGGCGTGCCCATTTCCGCAATGCGCCCATGGTCCAGCACGATGACCTGGTCCGCTTTGCTCAGGGTGGTGATGCGGTGCGCGATCAGGAAGATGGTGGCACTGCCGAAGCGCTTCTCCAATGCCTGACGGATGCGGGCGTCCGTGTCCGTATCCACCGCCGACAGGGAATCATCGAAGATCATGATGGGTGCCTTCTGCACCAGGGTCCTGGCGATGGCGGCGCGCTGCTTCTGGCCGCCGGAAAGCGTCACGCCCCGCTCGCCCACAAAGGTCTCGTACTTTTTGGAGAAGCCCTGCACCGTGTCATCCAGGCAGGCAGAGCGGGCCGCGTCCCGCAGCGCTTCCTCCGCCAGTCCGGGCCGCGTAATGGTGATGTTATCCCCCAGTGTCCGGGAGAACAGGAAGGGCTCCTGGCTGACCATGCCGATGTTCTGCCGCAGCCAGGAGGTACGGATCTCCCGGATATCCACACCGCCCACCGTGATGCGGCCGCAGCCCTCCGGCAGGTCGTAGAGCTTGTCCAGCAGATACATCAGCGTGGATTTGCCGCTGCCGGTGCCGCCCAGAATGCCCACCGTGCTGCCGGCCTTCACCGTAAAGCTGACATCCCGCAGCACCTCATGAGCGCCGTCATAGCCAAAGGTCACATGCTCAAAGCAGATATCGCCGTCCATCACCGGCGTCAGGCCGTTGGGATCGTCCTTTTCCTCCTCGGCGTCCATGATGTCCTGGATACGACCCACGGACACGCCGGCCTTGCTCATCTCCGCGATCATACGGCCCAGCTGCTTGATCGGCCAGGTCAGCATGGCATTGTAGGAGATGAAGGCCACATATTCGCCGGAGGTCATGCTGCCGTTCACGCAGAAGGCCGCGCCGCACACCACGATTAACATCACCTGCAGGCCGCTGAGGATGTCCGAGATGCTCCAGAAGCGGCTCATCAGCTCCGCCATACGCACCCATAGCCCGGTATAGTGGGTATTCATCTTCTGGAAGCGGTCCTTCTCATAGCGTTCCCGCCCAAAGGCACGCACCACACGCACACCGGTCAGGTTCTCCTGCACCAGCGCGGACAGCCGTCCCTCTTCCTCATCGCAATCCAGGAAACCCTTCTCCAGCTTCTTCTCGAAATGCACGGAATACATCAGGATGAAGGGGATCGGGATCAGCGCCACCAGCGCCAGCTTCACATTCATGGTGAACATGAACAGCATGGAGAACACGATGAGCACCACAATGCGCAGGATGTTGGTCAGCTGCTCCGAAACAAAATTGCGGGTGGTATCGATATCCGAGGTGCACCGCTGAATGATGTCGCCCGTCTGGTGCAGCATATGCCAGGAGAAGGGCAGCCGCTCAATGTGGCCGTACAGGGTATCCCGCATGGTCTTCACCAGCGTCTCCGAGCCCTTGGTGTTATACACGCGGAACAAATACTTGGCCAGCACGTTCACCGCCGCCACCGCCAGCACGGCCAGGCCCAGGATCCACATATGCTTCGCGATATAGGCGAAGCCTCCCACCGCCTCCACCAGCCGCATCACCGGTGCCGGGAAATCCGGCTCCGCGCCGCCGATGGCGTTGTCGATGGCCGCGCGGATGATCTGCGGCGTGATCATATCCGCCAGCGCTGCCACCGCGGTCATCAGGATACTCACGGCAAAGAACCGCTTGCTGCCCTTCAGGAACCGCAGGATCAGCGCGGACTTGCCGCTGTTTTGTTGCTTCTTCATGATTTACTCCCAGTACAATATTATCTTCCAAGGGATTTCGGCCTCACGGCCGACCAAAGGGCTTTCCGATCGCCCTTTGGAAACCTTCGGGCATGCGCTCTACCCTCGATTCTTTGGGTGGGATGCAGAATAAATATTACGCGTCCGACCGTGCAAACCGGTTCTTCATCCCATTGCTGGCCGCATAGAGCACCTGGTTCAGCAGCTGAGCGGTCTCATACCGGGCCGCGTCTGCCATGGTCTGGTTGCAGCGCTCCAGGTAGGCGCTGCCCTCCGCCGAGTGCTCCTGCCAGGCCTTGTCGGACTGCTCCAGCATGGCATGGCCCATGGAGGCCAGCTTCAGCTGGTAGCGGTCAATGAACGCGATACATTCCTGATAATGGGCGTCCGTCAGGGCACCGATCAGCCGGTTGGCCCAGTAGAAGCTGTCGGTGGTCACTTCTTCAGAGGTTTCGGAAAGATAGGCGGGCGTGGTGTTCACGTTGGCATAAAGCGGGATCGCCTGGTTGAAGGCATTGCAGCCCTCGGCGATCCATTCCACCGCCTTGATGGCCTCCGGAACATCCGGCCGCAACTGGGTGATGGCCACAAAATTATTGCGGTTGATGCCGATGGGACGGTAGCGGCCCCGCTCCTCCTCCTTGCCGTAGTGGCCGTAGGGATTCCAGGGCGTGCCCTGATAGTAGGAGGAAAGGATCTCCTTGATTTCCTCCACGGTGATCTTGTGCTCCGGGATCATGCACCAGGGCAGGTCGTCGCTCTCCGGCGTGAAGTCCGCTTCCGGGCCGTCCCACACAAAGGTACTGGGGTTCAGACTGCGCAGCATGAACCAGGCACGGGGCGTATTGTAGGAATGATCCGATGTGCTGTGACTGCCGAAGGCGGCGCGCACGTAAAAGTCCGTGTCCTGCTCCGGAGGTATCTCCTTCAGCGCCAGATCCAGATGATGCTCCCGGATGAAGGCAGGCAGGTCGGCAGAGCAGAGGTTGTCGCGTCCGTCTCCGAGGGCATCCACCAGATCCAGCGTGTCGATGCCCTGCTGATTGGGCACCACCACATAGGCCTCATCCGGCACCCGGCGGGCGATCCAATGGTGTCCGCCGATGGACTCCAGCCACCAGATCTCATTCTCGTCCTGGAAGCCGATGCCGTTCATCTCACAGGTACCATACCGCTCCAGCAGCCCACCCAGCCGAAGCACACCCTCCCGTGCAGAATGGATGTAGGGCAGCACGACCGTCAGCATGTCCTCCTCGCCGATACCATCCGGCACCAGGGGATCCGCCCCCAGCACCCGGGCATTGGAGGTCAGGGTCTCCGTCTCGCTCATGGCCACATTGGCCTCATTGAAGCCGGCCTCGCCCCAGATGCCCCGGCGGGCGTAGGCATTGGGCATGGCGGTGTAGCGCATGGGGTTCTCCGGAAGCTCCAGCGCAAAGTGGGTCAGCACCGCCTGATAATGCCGGGGCTGGTCCTCCGGCCGCACCACGATCCATTTCTTGGGGTCGAACTGACCGGCGCGGGAATCCTCGTTCCGGGCCATCAGCGTCGATCCATCATAGGAAGCCTTTTTCCCGACAAGCAGCGTTGTGCAAGGCATTGTATTGCATCTCCATTCCACATCATTCATTCAGACGGGTTTCGCGCCTGCGGGCGCGACCAAAGGGCTTTGCGATCGCCCTTTGGAAACCTTCGCATCTCTTTATTTTACCGGTCACTGATCAGGCTCAGCAGGTCCTCACGGCTCATGGACATCAGGCTTTCACCGTTGCCCTCCGTGACCGCGTCCAGCAGCGCAGCCTTCTTCTGCTGCAGCTCCTGGATCTTTTCTTCAATGGTGTTCTGAGCGATCAGCTTGTAGACCTCCACACACTTGTCCTGGCCAATGCGGTGGGCACGATCCGTGGCCTGGTCCTCCGCCGCCTTGTTCCACCAGGGATCGTAATGGATGACCACATCCGCCGCTGTCAGATTCAGGCCGGTACCGCCTGCCTTCAGAGAGATCAGGAATACCTGCGCTCCCCCGGCGTTGAAGTCCCGCACCAGCTCTGCCCGGCGTTCCTTGCTCGTGGAGCCCTGCAGGGTAAAGCTGGTGATCTTCTCCTTGTCCAGCCGTTCCCGGATGCGGTCCAGCATGGAGGTGAACTGGCTGAACAACAGGATCTGATGCCCGTTCTCCGTCATGCTCTGCACCAGCTCGATGCAGGCCTCCAGCTTGGAGGTGTCGCCGTCATAGTTTTCGAAGCACAGAGTCGGATCGCAGCAGATCTGCCGCAGCCGGGTCAGGGCCGCCAGGATCTCCATCTTCTCCCCGCTGCCGGACAGCTCATCCATCGCCTGTATGGCACAGGCATGATAGACCCTGCGCTCGCCCTCCGTCAGGGCAATGCGGCGGGTATATTCCAGCTTGGGCGGCAGCTCCTTCAGCACATCCTTTTTCAGACGACGCAGCAGGAAGGGCTGCACCATCTTGGCCAGGCGTTCCCGGGCTTCCGGATCGTCACTGTGCAGGATGGGCTTTTCCAGCCGCTCCACAAAGCGGTCATGGCTGAAGAGATACCCTGGCATCAGGAAATCAAACAGGTTCCACATCTCGCTCAGCCGGTTCTCGATGGGTGTGCCGGTAAGCACAAAGCGCTGGATACAGTTGACCTGCTTCACCGCACGGGAGGCCTTGGTGTTCTGATTCTTGATGAACTGCGCCTCATCCAGCGCGCAGCAATAGAAACGCCTGTCCGCGTAATACTCGATGTCCCGCTTCAGCAGATCATAGGAGGTGATCCAGAGATCCTCCTCCCCCTCCGCCGCGATCTGCCGCTGACGTTCCCCGGCCGTGCCCAGGATCACCCGCAGCTTCAGCTCCGGCGCGAACTTGCGGCACTCGTCCTGCCAGTTCAGCACCAGCGAGGCCGGACACACGATCAGGCTGGGCCTGCCGTTGGCACCGCTCCGGGAGGCCAGCAGCCAGGTGATCAGCTGCAGCGTTTTGCCCAGGCCCATCTCATCCGCCAGGATGCCGCCAAAGCCGCAGCTTTCCAGGGTCTTCAGCCAACGGAAGCCCGTCTCCTGATAGGGCCGCAGCGTGCCCTGGATGCCCCCCGGCACCTGGTCATCGCTGTCGTCATAGGTCTTGAAGCGGCGGATCATGTCGCGGAATTGCCGGTCACGGACGACCCGCAGCCCCTCGCTGCCGTTCAGCGCATGGTCCAGATACATGGCACGGAAGGCCGGCATGGTCACGCTGCCCCGCTTCAGCTCCCGTTCACTGAGCTGGGTCATATGCGCCACCTCAGCGAGCTTTTCCACCGCGGTACCACCCAGCTGCATGAACCGTCCGTCCCGCAGGCGATGGTATTTCCTGCGCTGCAGCAGGCTCTGATACAGCTCCTCCAGCTCCTCCACCGGGAAGCCCCCGGCGTTCAGGTCCATGGTCAGCATGCCATCCGCCACGGAAAGGCCCACAGTCGAGGCTTCCGGCCGGAACTCCATGCCTTGCAGGCGGTCGCTCAGGTACACCTCGCCGATGCGCTGGAAATGGCTCACCTTTTCCGCCAGAAATTCCAGCACATCCTATGAGGTCACAAAGGTCTGATTGATCCCATCCTGCCCGACAAACACATGCAGATACCGCTGCAGGGCTTTGGCTGCCTGAGCCTCGGTCCGGGCATTGCGGCGGATGCCGGCCACCGGCCCGCTGTCCGGCCGCAGCTCATGATCTCCGTAGCGGAAGGTCAGCCGGGACCGCAGCGTGTTTTCACCGGGCTTGTCAAAATAGAAGCACGGGGTGCAGCTATCCGGCTGATAACCGGTCATCAGCCCCTGCTTATCCTCAATGGTCACATACCGTCCGATGATCGGCAGCACACAGGAGCAGAAGGCCGGCAGGTCCTCCGGAGCCATGGTCATGTTTTGGGAGGCCGCGTGCATGAAGTCCCACATATCCCGGCTGTAGCCCTTGCTGCAGCGGTAAATGGTATGATTCTGCTCAACATACAGAGTCCCCTTGTTTTCCCCCAGCACATTGGGGATGCGCTCCGTAAAGCGGAGCTCCACCGCCTGTCCCTTCAGGGCCACCGACATCCGCAGCCGCGGATCCTCCTCCTTCAGCAGGACCATGGTGGTCTCCCTTGATCCCATTTCCACTTCCCGGTTCAGGTACAGATCAAAGAAGCGGTCCAGGGTGTCTCCGGAAAGGCGGATCCCCTCCTTCATGGAGGAGGTCGCGTCGTAGGAATGATATACACGGTCCACGTTCTGCACGGTGTGGATATGCTCGGTGATCAGCGCCAGCAGCTCCCGGGAGGTCTCATCCAGCAGGGCCGGATCATGCACCACATCCAGATTCTTTCCGTAGGCCACACGGTCCCGCTGTTCAAAATGCTGCACCAGCTCCGTCAGGTTCCGGACGACGTAAAGCTTTTTATAGCCGATACGCAGGGAAAGATCCAGGGCGTTCCGCATGGAATAGGAGTAACCGGTCACGATTTTGGGCACCAGACGGAGGGGCTCCTAAGGAACGACAAGCGCCGTTTCCGCAGGCTGCTCCTCCGTCTCTTCCATGGGCACATTGGAGCGGTATCGATCGATCAGGCTTTTGATCTCATAGCTGGACGTAGGTTTGGGCGGTTCCTTGTGGCTCTCCATAAAGGTGATCAGCACCGCCGCCATATGCTTGCAGATATAAGCGTATGGACAGGTGCAGTCTCCGCGGATCCAGTCTTCGCTCACTTCCAGCTTGACATCATAATCAGAGGAGCCCTCCACCTCCGCCTCAAGGGTCCAGTGTCCGGGCGAAGTTTCCTCTTCCCGGTACTCATGCACCAGTTTCTGGCGGAAGTAGGATCTGCCCCGTTCGTACATCGTATAGCCGGTATAATCCTTGATCTGTTTCTCCGTGATCCCCATGGCTTCCCGTCCTTTTTACTTGGTTTCGATCGGGGTGAAGAGCTGCAGCAGCTCCGCCTCGGTCATCTCCTGCCGCGGATCAAATGCCTCGGAGGCCATGTAGCTCAGCAGGCCCTTCTGCAGCGCGCGGACCTCCACCCGGTCCATATGCTCGTCCAGGCCCATGCCGGAAAGCATCAGCAGGCCGTTGCCTACCCGGCACTCCAGCAGCAACGCCAGGTGGCGCAGATACTTGTAGCAATCCAGCACCCGGACCACCGGCTGCAGACGCTCCGGCATGAAGAAGGCACGGCCCTTGGCCATCTGCCACCAGGGCCAGGAGGTGGTGCTGCCCGTGGGGAATTCCTTGAAAATGGGATGCTCCGCGTCGATCAGCAGCCCCATAGCGCCCTCCTGCTGTGGGAAGTTGCCCACAGACCAGAAGTCCGAGGAGAACTGGGAAGTGATGGCCTGGGGCAGTGCCTCCCGGGTGGCTTCAGGCGCCAGCAGCACGCGGCAGCCCTCCTTCAGCCAGGTCAGTGCCTGCCGCACATCCTTCGTCACGCATACATTGTCCGGCGTCTCCACGGTCTGGTCCGGATAGACCCAGAGCGGATAGCGGTTCACATGATATCCGATTTGGATCGTCAGCTCCAGCTCCGCCGCCTGCTTCCAGGGAGACAGGTCCAGCACCGCGCGGCCCAGATCCGTCACGCAACCACAGGGGCATTCCTTTGTGGGGAGCTCTCCGGCGCATTCCACGCCCTGGCCCTTCAGCGTCCAGCGCATGGCCCCGGTAATAGTCTTCTTGCCGTAGTTGCCAAGGGCCAGCGGCACGGTGACCGTTTCCCGGTTGGCAAAGGTTCGGGAGGGTAGCATGGCCAGCGGCAGCACCGAACGGCAGAAGGCCGCGAAGCGCTCCGGCTGGGCAAAGGAGTAGGGCTTGGGCTCCAGATGGGCGTTCATCATGCCCACCAGCGCGGTGCCCTGTCCCGGGAAGTCCTGCAGCTGCAGCAGACTCAATCCGCTCATGCGGCGGGTGCGCATGGCTGCCTCCACTTCCTCGCGGTAGCACATGAGCGACAGCTCACCGGTGGCTTCCACCCATTTTTTCCAGTCGCCGTCCATATGGTGCGCCTTCACGCGGTCACGTACGATCTCATAATTCACCGCGCGGGAAACGCCCTTGAAGTCCCCGATCTCATCAAAGTCCGGCAGCACCTCATACTGGCCCACCTCAAAGCCAAACACCGGGCCGCTGTAATCTGCGCGGACCAGGTCCACCGCCATGTCAAAGGTGTAATCCGTGGAGGGCGCCTTCTCGTTCAGCTGGCCCACCAGGTTGGGCGAGGTGGCGCGCAGATGCTCCTCCTTGCAGGCCATGGAGGTGTAGAAGTCTCCGCACTCACCGGCTCCCTGGCGGCCATAATAGTTGTTGCTGCCCCAGGCAAACAGCCGGGTCTCATCCAGCTGATGGGCCAGCGCCACCAGGTCGTGCATCCTGTTTCGACCATATTCAGAGGCGTGCAGCTCATTGCCCAAAGACAGCATCACAAAGGAGGGATGCTGCCCCATCTGCAGGATGACCTCCGTCAGCTCGTTGCGATAATAGCGGAAGCAGGCCTCGCTCTCAAAGGCGTTGTTGGGGTCCCAGTGGCTCAGCTCCGGCTGCATCAGCATGCCGATCTCGTCCGCCGCCACAAAGGCTGCTTCGGGCGGGCAATGGGAATGGAAGCGCATGGTGTTGATGCCATAGGAGGCGTACCGGGACAGCACCTGCTTCCAGGCCTCCACCGTCATGGGCGCGTGGCCCTCCTCCGGGAATTCACAGCAGTTGGCCTCGCCGCGCAGGAAATAGGCCCGGCCGTTGATGGCCAGCTTGCCCTCGCTGTTGCAGCCAAAGGTGCGGATGCCGCAGGGCACGGAGGCGGCGGTGCCGTCCTCCAGGGACGCGGTCAGCGTATACAGGTGGCTGTCCATCTCATCCCAGCGGGCGGCGTCCGGACGCACCGTGACCGGAACGCTGACCACCGTACGACCCGGCCCCAGCTTGCAGGTCACGGAGGCATCCTCCGCAAACGCCGCGCAACTGACCTGCACCGTACCTTCATAGGCCTCGGCCGCATCCACCATGACCGCCACCCGGGCGGAGGTCTCCGTCATCAGCAGGCGGATGCCATCCACAAAACGCTTCTTCTCCGTGACCAGGCACACATCGCCCAGCAGGCCGTTCCAGTTGGTCTGGGTCTCATCCGTCGCTGTGGAGGAATAAATAATGCCCTTGGCCGGCCAGCCAGGGTAGCTGTTGTCCGTGGTCAGCTGCAGTCGATGCTCCTGTCCGTCGGCCCAGTCCGTCAGCTCATAGGTCCAGGGCGTGGACAGGGAACCGGTCCGCTCCTGCACCGGGAAGCCGTCCACCGCCAGATGCAGCTGACGGGCCCGCTCCACATACAGGAACAGCCGCTCCTCCTCCGGCTTCTCCAGTGTCACGCGCCGCTCAAAGATCGCGGGGCCGGTGTAGGTGTGCAGACGGGTCAGGCGGCTTTCGCACTGCGGAACATCCTCGCCGCCGATGTTGTTTTCATCCAGGGAACCGGGTACCCTGGCTTCCGCCACGGTACCGTCCTTCAGCGTCACCTGCCATGTTCCGTGCAGACTGGTCAGCTTGCTGTCAAGAATCATATCCATAACCCCTTTTCACTCATGGTGCGGGAATCCTAAACAAACCCAAATTCTACTATTCTGCGTTTCTTCTGCAAATCCTGCCGTTCCGCGAAATGCGGCTGAATTCGTGCTTGAATCGTGCCCGAAAATCAGGTATACTGAATTCACAGAATATATGATCAAGGAGGAACCTCATGCGCACCATCACCAATCTGACGGAAGCCCTTTTTGCCAAGTCCGGTGAAGCCTTTGCACCGGTCTCCCTGCCCCACACCTGGAATGCCCTGGACGGGCAGGACGGCGGCGGCGACTTCTGGCGCGGCATCGGCACCTATGTGATCGACCTGCCCGCGCCCACCCAGGGCCGCCGGCAGTACATCGAGTTCCGCGGCGCCAACCATGTGGCCACGGTCTACTGCAACGGCCGGCTGTTGGGCACCCACAAGGGCGGCTTCGGCATCTTCCGCTTTGAGCTGACGGATGCCATGCTGCCCTCCGGCAATACACTGACCGTTGAAGTCAGCAACGCAGTCAGTGATATCTATCCCCAGAACGCCGACTTCACCTTCTTCGGCGGCCTGTACCGCGATGTGAACTACATCGAAGTGGAGGATGCCCATTTCGATCTGCTGAAGGCCGGCAGCGAAGCCGTGTTCGTCACGCCCCATGTGACCGGTCTTACCCGTCTGGATGTCTTCCCCGTCCATGCCGCAGGCTGCACCGTCAAGGCCGTGCTGCGGGATGCCGAAGGCAACACCGTTCTCGAAGCCGAGACCGCCGCGGAAGCCCAGACCGTCCTCAAGCTGAAGGTACCGGCGCCCCATCTGTGGCAGGGACTTGCCGATCCTTACCTGTACACCGCGGAGGTCAACCTGATCCGGGACGGTATCTGCGTGGATGCCATCACCGTGGAGTATGGCTATCGCGGATACCATGTGGACGCCAACACCGGCTTCTGGCTGAACGGCATCAGTACGCCGCTGCGCGGTGTCTGCCGCCATCAGGACCGGGAAAATATGGGCTGGGCCATCGGCAAAAAGGAGCACGAAGAGGATGTGGCCATCATCTGTGAGGTGGGCGCCAATACCATCCGCCTGGCCCACTATGAGCATGACCAGTACTTCTACAGCCTGTGCGACCGTGCCGGCCTGGTGCTGTGGGCCGAGATCCCCTTCATCTCCACCTTCATCCCCTCCCAGGAAGCCCATGACAACACCATCAGCCAGATGACCGAGCTGATCGCCCAGAGCTACAATCATCCGTCCATCTGCTTCTGGGGCATCAGCAACGAGATCACCATCGGCGGCGAGAGCGAGGCCCTGTACCGCAATCTGTGTGAGCTGAACGCCCTGTGCAAGAAACTGGATCCCAGCCGTCTGACCACCATGGCGGAGGTCTCCATGGTGCCCAACCACAGCGAGCATGTGTACATCACCGACGTGCTCAGCTACAATCATTACTTCGGCTGGTATGTGGGCGATGTAGAGGACAATGGCCCCGCCTTTGACAAGTTCCATGCCGAGAATCCCGACCGGCCCATGGGCATCTCCGAATACGGTGCCGAATGCATCCTCAGCTGGCACAGTGCCACGCCCGAAAACCATGACTACACCGAGGAGTACCACTGCCTCTATCATCACGAGATGCTGAAGTGCTTCGAGCAGCGCCCCTACCTGTGGGCGACCCATCTGTGGAACATGTTCGACTTTGCCGCGGACAACCGCAACGAAGGCGGCGTCAAGGGCCGCAACAACAAGGGCATCGTCACCATGGACCGCAAGACCCGCAAGGATGCCTTCTACATCTATCAGGCCTACTGGACCAAGACGCCCATGGTCCATGTCTGCGGCGAGCGCTTTGTAGACAGGGATCCCAGCGAGCGGGATGTGTACGTCTTCACCAACTGCGAAGAGGTCACCCTGTACCTCAACGGGGAAGCGATTGCCACCCAGAAGGCCGCGGACCACTGCTGCGTGTTCCGTTCTGTCCCGCTGAAGGACGGTGCCAATACGGTGACCGCCCGTAGCGCCGAAGCGGAAGGCAATACCATCACGCTGAATGGCGTCGCGGAGCACAATTATGCCTACGACCTGCCCGAAGGCAATGACGCCGCCAACTGGTTCAACGATCCAGCCGCCGTCGCCGCCCGCAAGAAACTGGTCTACCCCGAGGGGTACTTCTCCATCAAGGACAAGCTGAGCGATCTGATGGCCAACCCCGAGGCGGCACAGATCGTCGGCACCGCCCTGACCAAGGCCCTGAAAGGGAACCCCATGCTGAAGATGACCGAGAAGAAGGACGGCTCCACCAGCGATGATATGGCCGGCTTCATGCAAATGATGCGGCTGAACAACCTCATCAAGATGCTGGGCGGCTCCATGACCGCCTCCGAAAAGGCAGAGTTGAACGAAGCCCTGAATCAAATCAAGAAATAAACCACGATCATTACGTAAAACTACAATTGCTCCTTTGGGTCATTCACCCGATGGTTGACTGAAAAAAGCAGCCAAGCTTTTCCTCGCTTGGCTGCCTTTTCTTTGCAACTGTCCTGCTATCTTCATTGAAAGGGGCGCTTACTTTTTGGGCTGCTCGGAAGCGCAGAACTTGCACTTGGTAGCCAGCAGAGGGATCTCACTCTTGCAGTAGGGGCACTCCTTGGTGGTGGGAGCGGCAGGCGTTTCGGGCTTCTTGCCCAGCGTCATCAGCTTATTGACCACCTTCAGCAGGCAGAACAGCACGAACGCAGTGATAAAGAAGTTGACAACCACCGTCAGGAAGGCACTGATGGCGCCGCCGGCGGTCCAGGCCACACCGGTATCACCCAGGTTGCCGGCCGTATGATCCGCGCTCAGCACGAAGTTCAGCAGCGGGTTGATGAAGTCAGTGGTCAGGGCGGTCACGATAGCCGTGAAGGCACTACCAATGATAACACCGATAGCCATGTCCATCACATTGCCGCGCAGAGCAAACGCTTTGAATTCATCCAGGAACTTTTTCACAGGACTTCTCCTCCTCTTCGATCCTTGGCTTTTGCCAGTGAAACTTAGTATAGCACAACCTTTCTTCTCCTTCAAGCTTTTCCTGCCTGAAATTTCAAAAAAGGCTTGATTTTTAGGTCAACCTATGATATACTCCTATGCGTTGACCTGAGGGGTTATAGCTCAGTTGGTTAGAGCGTCACGTTGACATCGTGAAGGTCGATGGTTCGAGCCCATTTAACCCCACTCACCGCAGCTGCGCTGCGGTTTTTTCGTATCAAAGTCACTGATCCCGGAGGGCCTCATGAAATCCATCCGTAATCCGTTGATCCTGCTGCTCACCGCTTTTATCTGGGGTATCGCCTTCGTGTTTCAGACCACCGGCGGCAATGCCACCGGACCCTTCACCTTCGCCTGTGTACGTTCCGTCATCGCCGCCATCGCGCTGCTTCCCGCCATCAAGCTGCTGGATTGCGCCGGGCTCACCCATAACCGCCCTCAAACCAGAGCTCAATGGAAAACGCTGATGAAGGCCGGTCTGCTGTGCGGACTCTGCCTGGCCATGACCTCCATCTGCCAGCAGCTGGGGCTGTACATGGGTACCGCCACCGGAAAGGCCGGCTTCCTCACCGCCTGCTACATTATCCTGGTGCCGGTGCTGGGCATCTTCCTGAAGCGCCGCTGCGGCTGGAACGTCTGGCTGGCGGTGCTCATCACAGTCTTCGGCCTGTATCTGCTCTGCATGAACGGCTCCATCTCCTTCCAGACCTCTGACCTTATCATTCTGGGCGGTGCGCTGGCCTGTGCCCTGCACATCCTGGTGGTGGATCACTATATGTATGAGGTGGATGCCGTCCGTCTGAACCTGATCCAGATCATCGTGGCGGCGCTGATCACCTCCATACCCATGTTCTGGTCCGATATGCAGCATTCCATGGTCGGCTTTCAGGAATGGCTGACCCGGATGTCCACCTGGGAGGCCTGGAGCGCACTGCTTTATGCCGGTCTCTTCTCCAGTGCCATCGGCTATACCCTGCAGTGTGTCGGCCAGCAGGGCGTGCACCCCACCGTCGCTTCCCTGCTGATGAGCTTTGAATCCGTCTTCTCCGTGCTTGGCGGCTGGCTCATCCTCGGCCAGCACCTGAGCACACGGGAGCTGCTGGGCTGTCTGCTGATCTTCGTCGCCGTCATCTTCGCACAGATCCCGATGCCCACCAAAAAAGGAGCCGCGTAAGCTCCTTTTTTATTGCACACCGAAGCGCTCCTTGTTCTCCTTGGTGAAGCCAATGGCCGCATCGGGACACCGCTCCCGGATCATCTCCAGCAGCTGCTTGGCATTGTCCTCCCGGTCATAGGTGATCATTGCCGTCTGCCCTTCTGCGTTGCGCACGATCACCCGGAACTCCTCGATCACGCCGCCGCAGCAACCCAGGCTGACCCTGCTTTCCGCGACCTGGCGATAGGCCCAAACGATCTCCTCAAAGGGCATATACATCCGCTTGAAATTGCTGGGGAAGATGATCTCCTTCTCCGTCACCGTTACATTGTTGAGCATCGTCAAAGCTTCCGGAGCCTTGCTTCGCTGCACCACTTCTTCCGGTGCGGCGTTTTTCGTCATGCAGTGCTGTATCTTACGAAGCATATCGTTCCTCCTCCTTCAGGATAAGAGAAAGGGCACTCGCTTGGAGTGCCCCGATTCTCTTGGGAAGGGATTCCGTGAATTAAGCCTTCTTGGTCTTGGGCTTCATGATGGTCTGCACACCCTCGATGGCCAGAACCACAGCCAGCACCACGAGCAGGATGCCGATGATGGCCTGAGCCCAGGGACCCCAGTCAGCGCCGCCGGCAGCAATAGTAGAGAACTGCTTAGCAGTGTTGATGCACAGGGAGGAGATGGTAACCACCAGCATGAAAGCCATGGGGAACAGGAACATCTTGTTGTTCTTGCCGATGTTGCCCAGCCAGGTAGCCACAGCCAGCAGGCCCAGAGCAGCCAGCAGCTGGTTGGCGGATCCGAACAGAGCCCAGATCTTGGCATAGCCGTTCAGGCCCAGCATGATGCCCAGGAACACGGTGATCAGGGTAGCGACCAGAGGATTGGTCAGCACCTTCTTGTAGCCGTCCACGGTCTTGGGGGTCTCACCCTTCTCGGAATCCAGCCAGAACTCCTGGAACATGAAGCGGGCCAGACGGGTGGCGGTGTCCAGAGAGGTCAGGCAGAAAGCAGAATAGGTCAGCACCAGCAGGGTATACAGCACGGTGTACATGCTGCTGCCCTGGCCGCCGGCGATGGAAGAAGCCATACCGGCAATGCCGCCTGCGAAGATGGCGGTGGCACCGGACAGATTGCCCAGCTGACGGGCATAAGCGATAGCAACCAGAGTCATCAGAGCCAGCACGCACTCCAGCAGCATGCCGCCGTAAGCGATGGGCTTGGCATCCTTTTCCTTGTCCAGCTGCTTGGAGGTAGTGCCGGAGGACACCAGGCTGTGGAAGCCGGAGATGGCGCCGCAGGCGATGGTGGTGAACAGCACGGGGAACACGGGGCTGCCGCCGGGAGCCCAGCCGCCGAAGGCCTGCAGGCCAACACCCGCTGCATCGGTCATGTTGGGATGAGCCACCACAATGCCGAACAGTGCCAAAGCCAGCATAGCATAGAGCAGGAAGGAGCTCAGATAATCACGGGGCTGCAGCAGGATCCACACAGGAGTGATGGAAGCGATGGTGATGTAGGCGCCAACGATCCACATCCAGGCGGTGCTGCTCAGATAAATGGGGTGCCAGTTCATGCCAACCACCATGCAAATGACGATGGCAATGACGCCGCCGATGGTAGCCACCAGCATGGGGGCGTTGCGGCGATACACCAGGAAGCCAAAGGCAATAGCAATGACAATGAACAGGATAGACACCATCGCAACGGAGGCATTCGTCTCCGCAGCAGAGGTGTGCTTGGTCACAGTCTTCGAGGCATCAATGGCAGGATTGTCGATCATGACAGCGTTGCCGTCAGCATCCACAACAACAGTGCCGTCCTCAGCAGTCTGTTCCACCTGGGCAGCAACCTGAGCACCGGTCGCATCGTAGTAAACAGCTTCGGTCTGATTGGCGCCGAAGGTACCGGCCACGATGGAGGCGAAAGCAGCCACGACCAGGATCAGAGTCAGGTAAGCAAAGATGATGAACAGGCGCTTTGCACGCTTGCTCATGTTGATGGAGATGATTTCGCCGATGGACTTGCCGCCGTGACGAACGGAAGCAAACAGAGCGCCGAAGTCATGCACGCCACCGAAGAAGATACCGCCGACCAGGATCCACAGCATGCAGGGCAGCCAGCCGAAAGCAGCGGCGGAGATGGGGCCCGTGATGGGGCCGGCACCGGCGATGGAAGAGAAGTGATGGCCCATCAGCACGGGAGCCTTCGCGGGAACGTAGTCAACACCGTCTTCCATGGTATGGGCAGGCGTGGGCTGGTCATTCTCACCGACACCCCACTGCTTGCACAGCCAACGGCCATAGAAGATGTAGCCGCAGATCAGCACTGCAATGCCGATCACAACCAGCAGCAAACCGTTCATAGAGTTTTCTCCTTTCTCCTTGCTTCATCGTCTTCCGGTCAGGAAGCCGATCAAGCGATTTCCTCCCCTCCGTTGAGGAGGAAGCATGAGGTTTTTCAAATGTTTCGCTGTCTCCCTGCCGAAGCGGTTCGACACCGCAGATTCCTTCCCCAGATCCGCGGCCACGGCGTGGCATTCCACCCAGCCTTTCAGCGAAAATTGAAAACTTTTGTAAAGTGCGCACTTTTCAATGCGCTTTTGAGCAGCCTCATCCATACTGTCGCAGATAAAGATCGCCGCAATGCGGGTCACCATCTGCTTGCCGTCATGCTTGGCCAGCGGAACCCCCTGATCCCAGGCATACCGGATGCACTGCTCGCACAGCTGATCCGTCAGGTGAGGCACCGAATAAAACCACACATATTCATCACTGTGGGTCTCATACATGACGGCGCTTTTCACCATCATATACTGGGATTCTTCCACATGAAAATGTGCTCTGGCTGCCAGCATGGGCATCTCAGGCACATCCGGTGCTTCCTCGATATCATAGCTGCTTGCGTAGCTCTGCAAAAGCTTGTTCAGCATTTCTTCCCGTGTCATGGACTAAGCCTTTGCCCCTTTCGCCTCTGTATTCACAGATTGAAGCTATTATACGAAACTTTTTCACCTTTGTAAAGCGAAAGTTCGTATTTCAGCCTTGTTTTTCTTATGTTTTCCCAAAGCACAAAAGAAACAGCTCCGGTTTCCCGAAGCTGTTTCTTCAACTGATGTGCGATCAGAACTTCAGAGGATTGACACGCACGGACGGACCCATGGTGCTACTCAGATAAATGCTCTTCACATAGGTACCCTTGGCAGCGGCAGGCTTGGCCTTGTTGATGGCGTCCATCAGCGTGTTCAGGTTCTCATTCAACTTCTCAGCACCGAAGGAAACTTTGCCGATGGGGCAGTGGACGATGGCATTCTTGTCCAGACGATACTCCACTTTACCGGCTTTAATTTCCTTCACGGCCTTGGTCACGTCCATGGTCACGGTGCCGGACTTGGGGTTAGGCATCAAGCCCTTCGGGCCCAGCACACGACCGATGCGGCCAACCAGACCCATCATATCAGGGGTGGCTACGCAGACATCAAAATCGAACCAGTTCTCCTGCTGGATCTTGGCGATCATATCCTCAGCGCCAACATAGTCGGCACCGGCAGCCAGGGCTTCCTTGGCCTTCTCGCCCTTGGTGATGACCAGCACACGGATGGTGCGGCCGGTACCATGAGGCAGAACCACGGCGCCGCGGACCTGCTGGTCAGCATGGCGGGGATCAACGCCCAAACGGATGGAGATTTCAACCGTCTCATCGAACTTGGCCTTGCCGGTCTGCACAACCAGACCAACGGCCTCGTCGGGATCGTACTGCTTCACATGATCGATCAGCTTTACGCTGTCGGTATACTTCTTACCATGAAACATTTCTTTTTCCTCCTTGTGGTATTAACGGCACTATGTCCTCCCACAAATTCTACAGTGCTTACTGCTCGACAGTAACACCCATGCTGCGGGCGGTGCCGGCCACCATGCTCATGGCAGCCTCAATGCTGGCAGCATTCAGGTCAGGCATCTTCTGCTCAGCGATCTTGCGGAGCTGCTCCTTGGAGAGCTGGCCAACCTTGTCCTTGTTGGGACGAGCGCTGGCGGTTTCCAGGTTCAGAGCCTTCTTGATCAGCACCGGAACCGGAGGCGTCTTGGTGATGAAGGTGAAGGTACGGTCAGAGTACACGGTGATAACCACGGGGATGATCAGGCCCGCGTCGTTCTTGGTGCGCTCGTTGAATTCCTTGCAGAAACCGGGGATATTCACGCCATGCTGGCCCAGGGCAGGACCGATAGGCGGAGCAGGATTGGCCTTGGCAGCCGGAACCTGCAGCTTGATGTAAGCGGTAACTTTCTTGGCCATGGTAATGGCACCTCCTAAAAAATGTGGTTATGCGGAAGCCTTGGCTTCCTCCCACGTTCCATCCCCTTGCGGAGATGAGCGAAACACGTATGTCGCCATACGCGGAATCACCTTGATTAAGGCCGTTACTCCTCGACCTTCTCCACATCCTCGATGGGGAGCTCGATCGTCTGTACACGGCCCAGGATCGGGATCTGCACCTTCACCGTACCCATCATCGCGTCGATGTCCTCCACGGTCACCGTGAAGTTCTCGAAGCTGCCGGAGAGCACGCGCACTTCCTGACCAATGGCAATGTCCGTCTTCACGTCCTCCGGGACGGGGTTCAGCATACGCTCCACCTCATCGTCGGACAGCGCAACAGGCTTGCTTTCAGGGCCCACGAAGCCGGTAACACCACGGGTGTTACGCACCAGATACCAGCTCTCGGTGGTCCAGATCATGTGAATCATCACATAGCCGGGATACACCTTGCGCTTGCTCTTGACCCGCTTGCCCTTCTTGATCTCGGTGACCTCTTCCTCAGGCACCACGATCTCGAAAATGAGCTTCTGCATCTTTTCGCTGTTTTCCACAGACTTCTTCAGGGTGTCCATGACCTTGTTCTCATAGCCTGAATAGGTGTGGAGCACATACCAGCAAAGCTTATTCTCTGCTTCCTTCGGCACCAGGGATTCCTGGTCATTGTTGTTGCTCATGTCGAACTCCTCAGTTTCGTTTCGATTACGGATACAGCCGGTCGATCCTCTGTACCGGGAGGAGGGCCGGCAAAAGTGCCGACCCTTTTCCCGAATTAACCGTTGATATTACCCAGCATGGTAACCAGTGCGGAAGAACCCATGTCGAACAGACCGATAACGACAGCCATCACCAGCATGAACACCAGCACGATGGCAGAGCTGACCAGCCAGCGACGCTTCGTCGGCCAGGTCACCTTGCGCATCTCGTACCACATGTTCTTGAAGGGCTTCGCGATCCTTGCGGGAAGCTTTTTGCACCATTCGACAAACTTGGTCCCCTTGGAGGGTTCGGTCTTCTCGGCCTTCTTCTGGTCAGCGACCTTCTTCTCCTCAGCCATTGGTTGTCACCTCCACGTTCGTCAGGATCACTTGGTCTCGCGATGAACTGTATGCTTACGGCAGAAGGGGCAATACTTCTTCAGTTCAATACGATCAGGGGTGTTCTTCTTGTTCTTCATGTTGTTGTAGTTGCGCTGCTTGCACTCCGTGCAGGCAAGGCAAACCTTTGTGCGGGCGGCATTTGCCACTTTGGACACCTCCAGCCTTATGTGTTGTTTCCGCCAGATCCATTCGCACAATCACCGGCGGATCCCCTCTCCCATGGGTCTTCCATGGGAGAGGTCATTGCAGTGATTATTCGATGACCTTGGCCACAACGCCGGAACCGACCGTACGGCCACCCTCAC
>R14__coassemble_563_pt1 | contig 24690 bp, 18 predicted proteins | sample R14__metabat2_high_PE_026 | metagenome-assembled genome bin R14 | reverse complement strand
TCTGGCAGTCAACCCTGTAGCGGAACAATTTTGCGAACTTCTCTTGACACGGGCAGGTCATCAGCAGGGGAGCCATAAAATCTCTGCTGGAAATAATGTAGTCGGATGATCAAACATTTACTTGGAAAAGATGGTAGTAAAAGCACCCTTAATTAACACGAATTTAATAGCATAATCTGAAAAACAACCCTGCTCTTCTATTAATATGTTTATAGAGGACCGGGGTTGTTTTAAGATTCCGATAGTACAATGGGTGAATAGATGAAAGAGAATTCCCTGAGCTGTTCCCAGTGAAGAAGAACAACCAGAACTTGATATGTTCATCTTTTATCCTTTTTATCTGATAGAGGGAAAAGATTGTAAAAAGAGAAGCTGATTCAGAGATAGTTCAAGAGCTCAAAGAACAGCCAAAGAAATACGAATGCTCTGTGAATCCACAGAACCCCTTAAACTGAAGGGCGTTATGAGTGCTCAGATGAGGTAAAACGACCCCGGTTTTCTATAAGATGTTTTATAGGAAAGTGGGGTCAACAAATACCGTGTCATTTTCAAAAAGCATAAATGAGAAAGAGCATCACCAAGGCCGGCTTGAGTACGGTGAACTCATGTGGTCATATTAACTCCTTTCAGTAGCAAACCCTATATTATTCAGCTTATTTATATGTTATAGCTTATTCTAATTCAAAGAAGCTAAATATTCTTAGACGACAAGCTAACATCGTCGAAATCAAGGGAAAATAACGCAGTTTGTCGTCAAAAACGTCGTCCGTTCTGGGATGGTTCCGGCTGAATCGTTGTCGGGGATCGTTCCCGTTGCGGGAAAATCTGCCGTCAACAGGACGGCTCCGGATCGGGTCCGTCGCTTTCCTTCTGAGGAGGCGGCGGATCCTTTTCGATTGCGTCCATTTCACTGATCAGCCTGCTCATGCGCTGAGCTGCCTCAAGGCGCATGCGGTTGGAAACATGCCCGTACTTGTCCATCGTGAAGGCCACGGTGGCGTGGCTGAGGGTCGAGGACACCGTCTTGATGTCGGTGCCGTTCTGAATGGACAGGGTCGCGAAGGTGTGCCGCAGATCATGGAACCGGACTTTCTCCAGCCCCATGCCGCGGACAATGCTTTTGAAATGGTTGAACAGCGTATGGCAGTTGATGGGGCTGCCGTTCGAATTCGTGAAAACGAAGCCGTCCGGCGCTGTGCGCAAGGCAGTCACCTACGCTGTGAACCAGCGGCCTTATTTGTGTACCTTCCTGGACCATGGCGAGATCGGGATCAGCAACAACCAGGTTGAGAACGCAATCCGTCCCATTGTGATTGGACGCAAGAACTGGCTCTTTTGCGATACCCTCGAAGGCGCCAAAGCCAGTTGCCTGACCTACTCTCTTCTGGAGACCGCCAAGGCCAACGGTCTCAACCCCGCCGCCTGGCTGGAGTACATCCTCACCGTGCTGCCGGAGCGCTTTGCCGCCGATCCGAATGCCGCAGTGGACGACCTGCTGCCCTGGAACGAGATGATGAAGAATCGGTCCGTAGCGGAACGGTGATTATTTAGCGCTTACGTTTCTTCAAAGAAATGTCAGCGCTCCGAATTTGAAATATGCAGTTTCTGGGCTCTTGCGATTTTAGCGGCGAATATTGCGGCTTTCTATATCCGTTATTCCTGAGGGTTCAGTGTTTTCATATCTGGCCGCCCGTGTAGAACTACAAAAGACATAACAACACAAGCTGCCGCAATGGCAACGAGTACGGCAAGATACAACCAGCACAATGCGGTCAATCCGCTTGTTTTCAACATCCACCTGCCACCGAAGGCAAGCACAACCGTCCCGATTGCATAAACGCCCAGAATATGACCTTGTCTACGCATAGCCGTAAGTAAAATGATATACAAGTTGATCACGGCAATCATTCCGCTCGCCAGCAGGAAAATCATTAATATCAGCCGGTATTCACTAAGATCGGTCGCATAAATCCACCCCAGCACCGGCACACCCAGCCAGGCTCCCCCTATTACGATCACAATGGTCAGCGCCACAGGAATCATTGTCAGGCGAATAATCATCCTTTTCAGGCCGTCAACGTTCCCTCCCGTCCATAGTTCTCCAATTTTTTTTATGCTTGGATTGAATATAAAATTGCTCAGCATGGAGACCACAAATGCCGGCATAAACACAACATTGAAGCGTGTCATAACAAGGTCATCCACTGCGCCATCGATAATGTATTTCGGAGCATTCCCGATATACATGGATAAAACCATACTCAAACACAACGGCAGACACTCTGCCATAAGTTTCCATGGAAAAGAACATTTGGTTTGCCTTTTTTCTGCAAACGCCGGCCAAACAGCGCTATTCAGGAGAATGCAAAGGATAAATGTTACTGATACATTTACCACCGTAGTAACCAGCAAATTTTTAGTCAAAATAAATATTCCTGCATACCCGAAAATAAATATTGAAAACCGAACAGTCAAAATTTTTGCTGCAACATCAAGACGCCCTTTTTGCTGCATCCGTCCGTGGAAGACATCTTCCGCAGCTTCAATCCCTTTGTAAAAGCAAATCAAGAGAATGATCATCGCTTTATCGGATGAGTAACCGTTCCAATAAAGCCCGTACCCCGTATAGGCCAAAGAAGCCATCATCAACATACAGCAGGAAAAAATACGCGATGTTTTATACTCCTGCCACAGATGTTTCTCTTGTATATCGGTCACCTGAAACTGGCGCATTCCATATTTACCAATATGCAGAACCAGATTTCCGACCGCATATGCCATCACAAAAATGCCTGAGTCCGTATCCGTTCCTGTATGTGTCAGCGCAAACAAGAGGATCATTGTTTGAAAGGAATTCAAAATCGTTGAAACTGAATTCCATATATATACTGATTTAGCCTCATTGGAGGTTTTCAGCAAAAATGAAGCTATTTTTCTTTGCAAAAATTTCACTCCGTTTCATTTCCGAAACACTGTCAGGCAGATTAATCATTTTTCTCCTGGGGCTGCAAGATTTTGCAATATTTCTCCGCAATCGCGTCCCAACTATAATGATTCACAGTAAATTCCCGAAATACCTCACGCTGATGACTGTAAGATGAGAGGTTAGCCGAGATTTCCTTTAACGTCTGAATATATTCTTCTGCATTTCCGCTTTGCAGCAGGTAGCCATTTTTTCCATCAATCACCGCGTCTCTGATTCCCTCGATGCCGGATGCCAACACCAACAGTCCATGGGAACTTGCCTAAACAGCAACCAATCCAAAGCCCTCCATATCATTGTCAACATGAATGTTCGGCATCACAAAAACATCAGCCATCTACCACATTTCACATAGCTGCGCATCTGATACCTTCCCTAACATCTGCACTTGATTATGCAAATGATACTTTTCTATTGCTGCTTTGATTCTTTCTTGATCATCACCACTGCCCACAATATAATATTTTAGATTTGTATCCTTCAGGGCAGGCATTACATTGGAGACAAACCATTCTACTCCTTTGCGCCTCACGAGCCTGCCGACGGTAATTGCTGTTACTTTTTTTTCAGTAGCACAATGGTTCCCCTTCATCCTGATGGAAGCCTATGAATCCTTTTGAGTATCAATGCTGTCAACATCAATCCCTGGGGTAATAATCACCGTATTCTTAATGCCGCGTTTACGCAAAGCAGCCTCTGTTGCTGAGCTGATGCATACGAACAAATCAGCGCTGTGTTTCAGGAACAACTTTAAATACAACTGATATAATTTGTTTTCAAAGAGGATATCAAGGCCATACACAATTACTATTCTTCTTGTTTTGGGGCTGAAAACATGAGCTATACAGCCAAGGAAACACAAAAGGCTGTCACCTACAATCATGCTTTGATAGGCATGTGCATGAAAAATCGTGTAGAAAACTGTATAGGGAAAATACCACAGCAAATGGATCTGCTTCTTTCCCAAAGCAACCAACGTACTATCTTCCCATTTCTTTCGGATGGCATTATAAAGCGAAAAGCTGAAGTTCTCCATACCGCCTGTTATCGGTGGATACTTCCTGGTAATAAACAGAAGGTGCTTCTTATTGCACATCATTATCTTTCTCCTCATTTGACCAGCGTCAGTACTATAGACAGGGCCAATGATAACGATCTTTATTCTTTTTTACCTTCCTCGGTCTGATAATCTGCTCTGCGGGCGTGATATTGGACATCTTCCAGTATCTTTCGCTCCGCAGAAATCGTGTCAGACAGAATACCCACAACATAGGTCATGAAGCCCATCATCAGCAGGGTACTGGCCAGTATCAGCGACTGAACATGGCTGCCTGCAGCTCCTGTGCAGAGAAACACCAAATACCTGATGCCCAGGATCAAGCCGATTACGAATGGGATCGATCCAACGATTGTGAAGAAGCGCAGCGGCTTATAGAGTACAAAGGCCCGCAAAATCGTCAGTACGGACTTCTTGACATAGCCAAACATACTATGGAACAACCGTGAAGGCCGGAGTTCAGCATTCGTTCTGATATCGACAGCTTCCATAGGAATGCGTTCTCTTCCGGCCTGAACAATGGTTTCCAGCGTGTAGGTATATTCGTTGGTTACATTCAGACGCATAGCAGCTTCGCGACTGTAAGCCCTGAAACCGCTGGGCGCGTCAGGAATATCGCTTTTCGATGCCTTACGAACGACCCAACTGCCCAAATGCTGCAGCTTTTTCTTCAGCGGCGAGAAGTGCTCAGTCTGATCGATCGGCCTGGATCCTATCACAATGTCACTTTTACCCTCAATGATGGGACGTACAAGCTTTTCGATGTCCTCACCATTGTACTGGTTATCAGCGTCGGTGTTGACAATGATGTCTGCACCATTGCGCAGACAAGCATCCAGCCCTGCCATAAAGCCCTTGGCAAGACCGCGGTTTTTCCGGAAGTTCACCACATAGTTCACACCCCAGCGCTTGGCTACTTCCACCGTATTGTCCTTACTTCCATCATTGATGATCAGGATTTCAATTTCATCAATACCGTCGATGTGCTTAGGCAGGTCGTTCAGGGCAATCTCCAGGGTTTCCGCCTCATTGTAGCAGGGGATTTGAATAATGAGTTTCATTTGATTTCCTCCTCGTTTTCTTTTTTGGTTGACATACCGATGTAAATTTTGTTGATCTGCATCACTGTACCTTCATTTGTGTATACACACACTTCGCAATTCTCCTTTGTGTTACTTAATTCCAGGTTCATTTCAACACTCAGCCTTCCATCTGTTGATATGCAGGGGCTGAAGTCATCAATTTTCGCAAGTATTTCCGTTCCATTCCCGGCAGTAATGGCGCACCAACCTGCAGAGGCCTGTGTCACGGCGCTGACCTCTCCGGAAATCTGTATACTGTAAGTCCCGGCATTCAAATCAACATAGGGCCCATAAACCAGGTAGCCTGCGTCACCATTGGATCGCAGCTGATCGTTTTCCAGTTTTCCCACTATTGTGTTCATACTTTCCGGCCAATAAACCAGTACATTGTTTTGATTGTCGATCTGCTCAACCTCCAGTGCTGTCTGCTCAACAATACTTTGCCGCAGTTCCTCTCCATATACATACAGATGTTTTCCATCAGCATTGAATTCTGAAGCCTTTATTTCATAGAATTCACTTGTGCCCTGGTTGATCTGAAGCGGAGCCCACGCAATAATGATACTGTTTTTCTCCAGACTTTCAAGACTCAATGGAGAATGGATGACCTCAGCAAAATGATTGCTGAACGCAATCTGCATATTAATGCTCATATTTTCGCGTCTGGTCGTGCTGTATATTCGTACCTCAGGATAGCATTCCAGGATCTGTCTGCTGATCTGCATAAGCTTATGCTCGCCCTCAGTCATATCATCAGCAGTTCCGGCCCCTTTTGTCTTTCTGATCGTAATCTGCTTGATCCTCAATTTTACATCCTGATTTTCATACAGCCTGAACTCCGCGTCATCGCAGTCTGATTCCAACTGAAAATGTTGCTCTATGGTCAGGGTTCCTTCACTTTCATACTTCTGTAATCCATATTCCCTGAATAACACTTCCTATCCATTATTGCAGGTTACATCATAAAAGCTTTGATCATTTAACGCTCCGGATAATACTTCCGCCTCCAGACAAATACAGTAGTCTCCCGGTGTCAAAGAGAAATATTGACCATACACCGCAAAGCCTGCCTAACCGCTTGTGACAATCTGTCCGGCCTTTATATCACCATTCTTTGAAGAAGACGTACTTATCAAATCGACGCTTCGATTGTAAAAGACAGTCAGCGATTCTTTTGAAGAGGTGAACTTGGTCGGGAACGGGATCGGTTCCATCCGATTGCTGATATTATTATCGTTCCATGAAAAATACTCCTGCCTTAAACAAATGCTGTAATTCTCGATCTGTTCCTTACCTGATCTGCCCACAATATAGTAGACCTCTTTATATTTTTTTTCAAGATCGTCCAACTGACTGTAAATATCATCAGAATCCGTAAAATAAACATCCGTTTGTGGTGATACCGCCTTTGTCGGAATGAGCAATTTCCTCGCCATATCAACGCTCATCAAAACGGCCGAATCTTCCGCGTTGCTTATGGTTTCCATATAATCTGTCAAAGTACTGTAAGGCATCCGTGTGTCATCCAGTTCAGTAAGGAGCGTAATATCAAAAGGCAAAACCATGATACAGCTGATGGCAACTGAACACACAACCGCTTTTTGATTGATCCTGTTCCATACGATCGCGCACACAAACACCGCAATAACCACATACGGTGCCAGATACCTGCCATAATAGTAGCAATAATTGACGTCAGCCTTCAGTACACACATCATCACCATGACAGCATAATAGAAGACAAACGCAAGTCCAAAGGTCAGCCCATTCTCAAGGAATACTGCCGGTTTAACGAATACATATACGATCGTCACCGGCAGGATAACAAGGCCAGTCATCCACAACATATTCCAGGCGCCATTCGTCTGCAAAGCGGTTGTGAACTGGCTGCCGTTTACGCACAGCTTATAGATATGCCATCCTGTATAAACCGCCATTGCAAGGAGAAGAACCCGCAGCATCCATTTAAAAAACTTTGATTTCCGCATTTTCTCCTGCGCATTTTCAACTTTCAGCCTGGTAAGTATCAAAGAAGGAACGATCGTGAACAACGCAAGCCCGACAAGTATAAAGTAAACATTGTTACGATTTATTCCACCAAACTAAATCACGGACGTATTGGCTAAAGTGTACCTTGGAGCTAACCACAGCATCATGGTAAATCCGATCACAAAAGCGACTGCCGACAGAATGGCCGCCCTGATATAAGATCTGTTGGAAGAGAAGATAAACATAAACCAGTACAGGACAATAAACATCCAGATCATCACGAAAACAGACACGTGCCAGATCGCAAACATAAAAACCATGATGCAGGAGAGCCAGCGTTTTTTTTCAACAGGATTGCAGAGCATATACAGAAAGCAAGCGAATATGAGCCCCAGCATCGGCTCGGTCAGTGTTGATTTTGCCGTCCATATCACTTCCGGTGACAATGTATAAACCAATGTGGCAAAGGTCCTTGCTGACTGCTTGATCTGCATTCTCTCCATGGCCAGCCATAAAATACAGACAGAAAGCATGAAGATCAAAGACTGCACTCCTGCCATGTTTTCCAATCCGAACATACGTCCCCACAGCGCAAGCATGGCCGGAAAGGTGGGAATGCCATGGAAAAAGCTGGAACTGTCATTCTGATATTCGTACTGCCCGCCCCAGAAGAAATCGTTCCAAAACTGATTTTCCGGCAAGGATACGGAGTCCATTCCGGCAATCTTGCTGCGCAGAGTTAAATAATCACTTTTCTCCTCCTCGGTTTCCAGTTTGTCATATTCAGGAAATGAATATTCCCGCTCCGTAATATTATACATATAAAGAATGGCTTTATCCTGATAGACTCCCTGATCCTGGCCCATACCAAAATAACCGAATTTTGTATTGCACAGCAGCACACCCAAAGCCAGGCACAGCAACAGAGGCAGCTTTATATCCAACTCCATATCCGGCATTACAATCCGTTTGCGGCTTTTGAGCAAATTGGCCATAAGAAACAGGGCCTGGCCTATAATGGCTGCGATCAGCGCACCATCAATAGAGAAAGCATCAAAAACAAGCATCAACGCTGACCCTGTAACATAGGACATCAGGAACGAGCACACTGAAAATACGCACAACTTCAACACGCCTGTTTTCCGGCAGCATTGAGAATAATTGATCACTGCCAAAGCAAGTAAAACAAGCGCGAAGCATACTGTCTTGATTTGTGCTTCAATGCCCATGCCGACGCTTTCCTTCTTTCTCCGGTTACTCCTGCTTTATCTGTTCTATGATAAACAGAATCCTGTTTTCGTTTCTTTATATACTATATTTGCGCCCCATATGTCAAGGATAATTTGCCGGCAGGCCCATGGTTGCCCCCGACCGGAGCTCTGTGATCCGTCTCCTTTTTCACTCAATCCTCAAGCCGCCCCAGCGCCATGGAATCGATATAATGCTTCTGGAACAGGGGGCTTCCTCCCAGATCAACGACCCGGGCCATGCCGCGCATGGCTTCGATCAGCGCTGCGCCTTCGGGGCGGGTCAGCAGGGAGGCGGCACCACGGAGCGCGGCGTTGCCCATCACCTCCGTCTTTGTCCGCAGCACTGCGGGGAACAGCCCGATCCGGACGGCGGCATCCAGGTTCAGATGGCGGCCGAAGCCCCCGGCGATGCAAAAGCGGCGGATCTCCGCGGCGGAGGTGCCGGAGACCTCCAGCAGGGTGCGGATCCCGCCGGCGATGGCCCCCTTGGCAAGCTGTACATTGCGGATGTCCTTCCGGGTCAGGCGGATGCCGGGAACGATCTCTGCCTCCTCCGTTCCGATCGCGCCGGTTTCATCGATGATGCCGATACGGAGCAGGCAGTCGATGGCATCCAGCAGGCCGGAACCGCACAGGCCGCGGGGAGGCTGTCCGCCGATGGTTTCGGCACACAGGCCGCCGGCTGTGAGGCGGACGCGCTCTATGGCACCGGGAATGCTCTGGCAGCCGCAGCTGATGCCGGCGCCTTCAAAGGCAGGCCCCGCGGCGGTGGAGGTCACATAAAGCGTGCCGTCCTTCCACAAAGCCAGCTCGCCGTTGGTGCCGATGTCCGCCAGCAGCGCGGTCTCTTTCCGCGTACAGATCCCGCTCTCCAGCAGGGCGCAGGTGATATCCGCCCCCACAAAAGCGCTGACGCAGCCGGGCAGGAAGACCGGTCGGCCCTCCAGCTCCACGGTCTCCCCAAAGAGATGGTCCGCGGTATAAGGCGCAAAGGCCAGGGAGCGCGGTGAACGCCCCGTGAGCAGATAAAGCATGGCAGTGTTGCCGGTGAGGACGCGGCGGGCGATCCCCGGTTCCAGCCCGGTGTCGGCCAACAGATGATGAACGCATCGCAGGATCTGATCCCGCAAAAAGTCCCCCTGGCCGTGCAGCGCGGCGTCGATGCGGCCCATGACATCCGCCGCAACCGTCCCCTGGGGATTCGCGGCGGTCCGGGAGGCCAGCAGGCGGCCGGTGCGCAGATCGTAGCAGGCCAGCGCGACGGTGGTCGTGCCGATGTCGATGGCCGCGCCGATGCCCTCCCCGTCGGACGGCGGAATGTCCGCTTCGGTGCTCTCGGCGGAAAGCGCTTCAACGGCGGGAAGGATCAGCCTGCCGTCTCCCCACAGGCGGGTACGGCAGGACAGACGCCGACCCAGCCGGATCTCCTCCCGGGTCATCGGGGACAATGCGCCCTCGATCCGGACGGCGCACTGCCCGCAAAGCCCGGTGCCCCCGCAGGGATGCTCCAAGGGAATGCCGCCGGAAAGCAGCACCTCCCGGACCGTGGGCGTCCCCTCAAAGGAAAGACGGATCGTTTCGTCCCCGCGGAAGACGGTCAGCGTACCCATGCGTCAACAGCCTCCTTCAGCAAAATACAGCCTGTGCAAGCTCCGGGAAAAATCTTATCCCATCGTCTGCCTTCTGTAAAGACATTTTTTGCCGATCGGCATAAGCTCCCCGTCTCTCCAACGAAAAACCCGGGCTCCCTTGAAGGGAAACCCGGGGTGGTTTATGTGGGGAAACGATGGATCACTATGGCTGCCGGAAAGTGCAATTGTCTTCACCTTCCGCCATGGTCAGGTTCAGATCCTCGTCCACCGTGTAGCTGAACTCGGCCAGCAGCTTGTCATCGTCCATCCAGGTAACTGTGGCCTCGCCGGAGCCCACAGGCACCACCACGCCCGTGCCGTCCACGGTCACGACCGTCTCATCCGAGGATACCACGGTGATCTCGGCCAGCGCCAAGGCGCAACACAGGAACAAAATTATTGCGGATACCAGTGCCTGACAGCGGATAATTGTTGAAAGAAAATATCAATTTTGTAACAGATTTTTCATTTTTATACTTCCATTTTTGCTGTATATATGATACAATAACTTCGGATTGCTCTGCGATCCGGGTTTTTTGATTGCATTTTTTACTACTGCAGACGGAGTTGTTGCTATGCAGAACGGTGTATTGAAGATAGATTTGCTGAAGCTGCTTCGGTATATCCTGAAGCGGATCTGGCTGGTGATCCTCTGCGCGGCCATCGGATTTGCGGGGATGTACTATTATGTGGCGAAGGTGCAGACCGATACCTACTCCGCCTCCGCGACCCTGTATGTGTACAACGGCAACCCCAATGTGGTCAATTACCAGTATGTCAGCTCCAATGACCTGTCCACCGCCGTACAGCTGCTGGACACCTATATGGTGGTCGTGAAGAGCAACAAGGTGATGGACTCCGTGGCGGAGCGGCTGTCGGCCCAGTATCCCGGCATCACCAATTCGTTCATCGCCGGGACCCTGTCCATGGGCTCCGTGTCCGATACCGGCGTGCTGCGGGTGGTGAGCACCACCACGGATCCGCAGCTGGCGGCCGATATCTGCAATGCGGTGCTGGATGCCGCTCCCTCGGAGATCATCCGTGTGGTGGGCGCCGGCAGCGTGGAGGTCATCGACTATGCCGAGGTGCCCACCGCGCCCGTGTCCCGCGGCCCGATGAAGAAGGGTCTGCTGGGCGGCATGGCCGGCGCCGTGCTGGCGGCGGGCATCCTGGTGCTGTTCTTCCTGCTGAACCGCAGGGTGGGCGACAGCAGGGAGATCGAAAGCAACTACACGCCGCCCATCTTCGCCTCCATCAAGCGCATGCGCCGGGAGAGCAAGGATCCCACGGTGTACCTGCTGAATGAAAACCTGCCCAGGGATACCTTTGAAAGCTACGCCAAGCTGCGCATGAACCTGCTGTATTCGCTGGCGGAGAAGGAAAGCAACGCGGTGGCGGTCACCAGTTCCATCTCCGGTGAAGGCAAGTCCACCATCGCGGCGAACCTGGCCGTATCCTGCGCCATGAGCTGCGAAAAGGTGATCCTGATCGACGCGGATATGCGGCGCGGCTGCCAGGCAGAGATCTTCACCTACAGCAGCGACTCGCCGGGCCTCTCCGAGGTGCTGAGGAAGCGGAAGAGCTGGCAGGAGTGCGTGATCCATACAAAGTATGCGGGCCTGGACGTGCTGCCCGCCGGCAAGCTGCCCTCGAACCCCGCCGAGCTGATGTCCTCCATGCAGATGAAGGAACTGCTGAAGGTATTGGGCGAGGAATACCAGCTGGTGCTGATCGACGTGCCGCCCATCAACATCGTGTCCGATCCGCTGATGCTTTCCGACATCGTGGCCGGCTGCCTCTTCGTGGTCCGTCAGAACTATTCGGATCACCGGGAGATCCGCCGGGCCCTGATTGCGGCCGAGATGACCAAGATGGAGGTCATGGGCTTCGTCTTCTACGGAGAGAAGACCGAGCAGGGCTACTACTACGCGAAGAAGTACTACAAGAGCTATTATAATAGGTACACATCCCGTGTTGAAGCGGAGAATACCCGGAAGGATGGAGAGACAGGCCATGAAGAAGCAAAGTAAGAGGCTGCTGATCCTGGTGGCTTTGGCCGTGGCCCTGGTGCTGACGATGCTGACCGCCGGCGCCGAGGAGCTGCTCACGCTGCCGGAGCAGACGGAAACCGTTTGCGCCTGGGACGAGGAGGGCAACCTGATCAGCGAGAAGGCCTACGATGCCGAGGGCAACCCCGCGGTGAACGGCCGGGGCTTCGCCGTTGCCGAGTACACCTGGGATGAGCACGGCAATATGCTCACCGAAAAGTACCTCGGCCTGGACGGCGAACCGGTGGTGACCACTGCCGGCTACGCCTGGGCGGTGTATACCTATTACACCGACAAGGACGGCGCGTCCCACGTGCTGACCGAGGACCGCTATGCCGCCGATGGCAGCCGCGCCCGGGTGGAGGGCAGCTACAGCTATCGCGTGGATACCTGGGACGGGACGATCATCCTCTCGACCGAGTATTTCGACGCCGACGGCCAGCCCGTGCGCCCCGCCGGCGGCTATGCCAAGATCCTCTACACCTATGAGATGACCGAGGACGGCTGGGTGATGACCAAGTGCTACTACGATGCCGACGGCACCCTGCTGACCGGCACCGAGGGCGGCGCGAAGATCGTTTCCACCTACACCACCAAGGAGTACCTGAAGGAATCCGCCGCGGTGGAGCATCAGGCAAAGGTCATCTTCCCCTCCGGCCGGGATCTGCAGGAGGGCAACTATGAGCAGCTGCTGCTGAGCCGGGAGATCTACGGCACGGACGGCAGCCCGGTGCTGGGCAGCGGCCGCTGGCACAAGCAGGTGAATGCCTACGACAACAGCGGCAACCTGACCCGTACCGACTACTACGATACGGACGATCTGCCGACCCTGTCTTCCCAGGCTTACGCCTCCGTGACCCATGTCTATGACAGCAAGGGCCGCACCATCCAGACGGATTACCTGGGCACGGACGGCCAGCTGGTGAAGATGACCACCGGCTATGCCCGCGTGACCTTCGAGTATTACGAGGACAGCAACCGCAAGCATTACGAGACCTACTTCGGTGCCGATGAGGGCCGCATCACCACGACCTACGGCTACTCCAAGGCCGAGTATGAATACAGCGGCAGCGACTTCGACTACCGCATCACCTATTATGACACGGTGGATCAGTACACCATGTGCATGTATGGCTATGCGCGCATCGAGTACCTGTATGCCCGTGAAAAGGTCCAGCAGGAGGACGGCTCCGAGTTGGTGGTCCTGAACGGCAACAACGTGTGGCAGGAAAAGTACTACGGCACGGACATGGAGCTGATCGAGGTCAAGGCAGGGTACGCCGGTCTGGTGAACGAGCGCAACAAGTATGGCCAGGTGATCAGCACCACCTACATGAGCGACACCTGGGAGCCCACCCGCAACGATGAGATCCAGTATGCCAAAGTGACCTATGAGTACAACAGCACCGCGTCCGACGCGCATCCTGTGTATGAGGCCTACTTTGACGACCAGGGTGAGCCCTGTGAGAGCAAGGGCGGCTACTACGCCCGCAGCATGACCTACGGCGGCCCCTTCAACAGCCTGCTGCTGAAGGAGTCCTTCCTGGATGCCAACGGCCAGCCGGACGTTTCCGTGGACAGCGGCGCGTCCTCCGTGGCCTACACCTACAACGGCAACCTGGTGCAGGTGACGGTCCGCTACTACGACGGCAACGACAACCCCGTGAACTGCAACGACGGCTACGCGACGCGCCTGAGTGAATACAACAACGGCGAGCGCCTGCTGTGGGCCGTGACCCTGGGCCCGGACGGCAAGCTGGTGAACGCCGGCGGCCGCTATGCTGCCCAGAGCTACAGTTATGACTATGCTTCCCGCCTGACCGGCGTGAAGTACTTCAACGCGGAAGGCAAGGCCCTGATGCAGAACGACGGCTACGCTTCCGTGTACTACACCTACGACAACAACAGCAACATCACCGGCATTCGCTATTACAACGCCGAGGATGAGGCCACCACCGTGAACGGCTACGCCCGGGTGGAGCGAGAGTATGATGACAAGCATCATATGACCTACGAGGCCTACTACGGCGCCGACGATGAGCCCGTGCTGCTGTCCAGCGGCTATGTGGCCCGCCGGATGACCTATGACCCCGTGACCGGCCTCCTGCAGAAGACCACCTACCTGAACAAGATGGGCAACCCCGTGCTGCTGGCCGGCGGCTATGCTTCCTACGAGCAGAAGTACGACCGGAACGGCAACCTGCTGCTGCGCGCCTACTATGACGAGAACGATAACCCCGTGAATGCCAACTCCGTGGGCTATGCCCGCTTCGAGCGCAAGTGCGACAGCATGGGCAACGTGCTGGAGGAAGCCTACTATAACGCGGATGATACCCTGATCACCAACCGCTATAATTACGCGGTGTTCACCCAGGAGTTCGACGCCAACGGCGTGCTGCAGTCGGTGACCTACCTGGATGCCGACCGCCACGCGGTGATGACCACCTACGGCTATGCCCGCCAGGAGATGACCTATGACTACGCCGGCAACCAGACCAGCGTGGCCTACTACGGCGCGGACCTGGAGCCTGTGAGCATCTCCGACGGCTATCACAAGATGACCAGCACCTGGGACAGCGAGGGCCATCAGCTGACGCAGTCCTATACCGACGAGAACGACGAGGCCGTGGAGTGCCCGGACGGCTACGCTTCCTGGGAGCGCGAGTACGACCTGAACGGCAACCTGGTCCGTGAGGTCTACAAGGACAAGGACGGCTATGTCACCAACGTGAACGCCGGTGCCGCCGAGGTCAAGCGCGAGTATGACAGCAACAACCGCCTGGTGAGCGAGGTCTACCTGGATGAGACCGGCAAGCCCTATATGCTGCGCGGCGACTACGCCTCTGTCTACTACACCTACGACAACCTGGGCAACACCCTGTCCGTGGTCTACAAGGGCGTGGACGATCTGCCTGTGGTGGCCGCGGTGGGCTACGCGACCATGAACTGCACCTACGATGAGATGGGCCACCTGCTGCAGGAGGAATACCTGGACGCCGACGGCAACCTGATCGTGCAGGGCGCGGGCTATGCCCGGAAGGTGCAGACCTGGAACGAGCAGGGCTACCTGACCAGCGTGGGCTACTACGGCAACGACGGCGGCTACATCCTGATGGAGGAGCGCTACAGCTACATCACCTATCAGCGTGACGCCAACGGCAACTGCACCGAGGAGTTCTGGTTCATCTTTGAGGGCCAGCCCACCATCATGCCCGACGGCTACAACCGCATCGTGCATGAGTATGACGCCAACGGCAACTGCACCAAGTCCATCTACTACTTCACCGAATACTATGATCCCGACGCCGACTTCAGCGGTGATATCGTGATGATCACCGGCGGCTATGCCGCGGTGGAGTACAAGTATGACGCCCGCAACCGCCTGACCCAGGAGAGCTACCTGGATACGGAGATGCAGCGCGTGACCATCGACGCGGGCTATTCCGCCATCGGCTATGTGTACGATAACGCGGGCAATACCCTGCAGGTGCGCTACCTGGACGAGAACGACTTCCTGACCACCGTGCCCGAGGGCTTCAGCGTGTGGCGCCGTGAGTATGACTCCAGCAACCATGTGATCCTGGAGGAGTACCTGGACGAGAACGAGCGGACCGCGTCCCTGACCAGCCGCTTCGCCGCCATGCGCCGTACCTATGACAGCAACGGCCGCCTGACCCGTGTGGATTACCTGAACGCGGCGCTGCTGCCTGTGGAGACCGCCCTGGGCTATGCCTCCGTGACCTACACCTACGACCTGGAAGGCCGCCGCACCTCCGAGACCTACCTGGGCACCAATGGCCTGGCCACGGAGATCTCCGCGGGCTACGCCGGCATCAACTACACCTACGGCGAGCAGGGCTCCGTGTGGCGCAGGACCTATGTGGATACCAACGGCCAGGCCACCCTGTGCAAGGACGGCTACGCTGTCTCCGAATACACCTACGACGAGAACCAGTACGTGATCGGCGTGGTGTACCGCGATGACAACTACGAGCGCACCTACATCAGCTCCGGCTATTCCGCCATCCAGCGCACCGTGGACAAGAAGGGCAACATCCTGACCGAGACCTATCTCGACCTGAATGACCAGCCCGTGGCCAATTCCTCCGGCTACGCGGGCATCCGCAATACCTGGGACGAGCGCAAGCGCCGCACCCGCCAGGAGTTCCTGGATGAGGAAGGCCAGCCCGTCACCCTGTCCACCGGCTACGCGGCCATCCGCTATGAGTACGATAACAATGACAACGTCGTGCGCCGGTCCTATCGCGATACCAAGGACCAGCAGACCTGGTGCAGCGCGGGTTACTGCGATATCACCTATACCTACGACGAGCACAACTACTGCATCGAGGAGCATCTGCTGAATGCCAACGACCGGCCGGCCGTGCACAATTCCTACAGCTACTCCTTCCTGAAGCGGACCGTGGATTCCGCCGGCCGGGTGCTGTCCGTGAAGTACTATGATACCAACGGTCAGCTGACCTTCTACGCCAGCCAGTACGCCGAGGTGCGCTACTCTTACGACCTGGCGGGCCGTGAGGTCCATGCCGAATACCGCGACCGCAGCGGCAACCTGTGCACCACCCACCGCGGCTACGCCATCCACAACACGGAATACAACACGCTGGGCAATGTGACGGCGGAGTATTACCTGGACGCGGAGAGCAACCCCGTGACCACCACCATGGGCTATGCCTCCGCGGAGTACACCTATGATGACTTGGGCAACATGACCTCCGAGCGCTACTACACCGCCGATCAGACCGGCATCGAGTGCGTGGACGGCCGCTATGCCTACGCCCTGAACGACTACGATGAAAAGGGACGCCTGACCAGCGAATCCTTCTACGATGACGACGATCAGTTGGTGAGCGCCCGCGACGGCTACGCGGCCCATACCATCGTGTATACGGACAGCGGCCTGGTCGCCGAGGAGCACTTCATGGCGCCGGACGAAGGGCCTTCCGTGACCAGCGAGGGCTACAGCATGCGTGAGCTGGTGGAGGAGAACACCGACAACGGCACCTACACCATGAAGGAGGTCAACGAGCTGGCCACCGAGGACAGCGCGTGGGCCATCCGGCTGCAGACCTATGACAGCTACGACCGTGCCGTCGTCAGCCGCTACTTCGATGTGAACGGCGCGCCCATGGACGGCCCCGAGGGCTGCCCCATGGTGATGCGTGAGTACACCAGCCGCGGTGAGATCTCTCAGATCCTCTACTGCGACGCCGACGGCAACAGCATTGAGGTCGACGGCATCCACGGCATCAGCATGGAGTACAACGCCTACGGCAACCTGGAGTACAGGAAGTGGCTGAGTGCCGACGGCATGCCCACCGCCAATGAGGACGGCGTGGCCGCGATCCACTATGACTACGACCTGAGCAACAAGACCAACGCCGAGAAGTACTACGAGTACTATCTGGATGAGGACCTGAACCCCGTGCAGTCCGCCAACGGCGCCTGGGGCATGCAGACCGTGTACTATCCCAACACGCTGGTGCACGTGCTGACCTATGTGGACCAGGAGGGCAACGCCACCGATACCACCGAGGGCTACGCCATTCTGGAGTACGAGGAGGACGAGAACGGCAACCGCACCTGGGAGGGCTACTACGATAAGATCCACGCCCAGACCAACTGCAAGGACGGCTACTTCAGCGTGGAGCGCGGCTATGACGATCTGGGCCGCGTGGTGTCCGAGCGCTATCTGGACCGCTACAACAAGCTGACCAACAACAAGGACGGCGTGGCAGGCTGGAACGGCTACTACAACGACGCCGGCGAGCTGGTGATCACCAACAGCTACGATCAGGACCGTGTTTCCCTGCAGGGCTCCGAGGAGGAGGACGACGAGGAAGAGCTGATCGATATGGATGAAGGAGAGTTTGAAGACGATGAAGAAATGGTTGAATTCGACTAAGTCCGCGCTGTCGGTGCTGATGGCTCTGCTGCTGGTGCTGACCATGCTGCCCATGGGCGCTTTCGCCGAGGATACCGCGTCCGATGACGAAAGCGACTGGGTGACATTCATCCTGCAGTGCAACGAAGGCATGTCCAATACCGGCGCCAACGTGGGCAACACCATGATGGTGGTGTCCATGAACAGCGACACCGGCAAGATCCGCATGATGATGTTCACCTGGGATACCTTCATTGACTACCCGGGCTACGATGTGCCGCAGAAGATCGACATGGCCTTCCGCAACAACGGCCCGGAGGAGACCGTGAGGGTCTTCAATGAGAACTTCGGCCTGGACATCGACCTGTTCATGTCCCTGAACTACAGCAACCTGGCCTCCCTGATCGACTCCTTCGACGGCGTGAACATTGAGATCTCCCGTGCCGAGCGCAACGCGCTGAACAGCATGGTGGGCTCCAAGAAGGACGCCCTGAAGGCTCAGGTGGACGCCGGTACGCTGAGCCAGGTGCTGGTGGAGTTGCTGTCCCAGGAGTATTACCTGGAGGACTTCGGCCCGGATACCCATCTGAACGGTCTGCAGGCGGTGGGCTACGGCTGGCTGCAGTATGACTCCGTGTACAACTGCTGCCTGCGGGAGGCCAAGGTCATTTCCAACCTGTTTGAGAGCCTGGCCGTGCAATTCGCCGAGAAGGTGGTCTTCTATACCGACGCGACCGACTACCCCGAAAACGTGGCCGGCCGCCGGGTGATCAACCTGGACCAGCTGACGGACAGCGATGTCGTGTTCCTGCGCAACCTGGTGGATCCCCTGTTCCAGATGTCCTACAACAACCTGAGCGAGGAGGACATCCTGAATATGACCGTGGCCCTGGCCTACAATGCCTATGAGGCCACCCGCCAGGGCGTGGATATCTTCCAGTCCGTGGAGTACGCCGTGTTCCCGCTGGAGGCTCTGGACGACTATGTGGTGGTCGCCGGCAGCGAAGGCCATGTGGTGGACAAGGAAGCCAATACGGCGGCCATGAAGGAGTTCCTCTATTCCGAGGACTGAGTTACCCACCAAATACAAAAACATTCCCTGCTCAAAATGAGCAGGGAATGTTTTTTGTATAGGATCATGCCCTCAGCCTGTTCAGGAACAGCTCTGCGGGGCGGGAAAACAGCTGGTACCGTTTCCACACCAGGCTCATGCCGGTGGTCAGGGCGGGGGACAGAGGGCGGAAGGGCAGATCGCTCTGCACGCTGTGCTCCGGGAGCAGCGCGCACCCCAGGCCCTCCCCCACCATCAGCGCAGCATGGGACGCAAGGGTAAAGATGGCGGCGATCTCCGGCAGGGGCTCCCCGTGCATCCAGCCCCCCAGCCAGCTTTCCTGCGCTGCCTGGTCGGAGAGCAGCACCGGCACCGTCTTCAGGTGCTCCGGAAGGATCTCCTTCTCCTTTGCCAGCGGACAGTCCGACGGCATCAACAGCCCCCAACGTTCCCGTCCGGGCAGCTCCAGCTCCTCATAGCGTCCGGGATCCGCCTCCCCACGCAGCAGCACAAAATCCAGCAGACCCCGGTCCAGCCGTTCCAGCAGCTCTTTACTGTCTCCGGCAGTCAACTGCAGGCGGATCCCCGGATATTCCCGGTGCAGCTGGGCAGTGATCCGCAGCAGGGGCGTCAGCTCCTCCGATTCCGCGGTACCGATGAAGATCTGCCCGCTGACTGTTTCCTCCACGCCCAGCAGCTCGCTCTCGGTCTTGTGCACCAGGGAGACGATCTCCTCGGCTCTCCGGCGCAGCAGCATGCCGTCGGCCGTCAGGGTCACCCGTCGATTGCCCCGGTCAAAGAGGGTGGTGTTCAGTTCGCTTTCCAATTCCATCATCTGGCGGGAAAGGGTAGGCTGCGTCACATGGAGCAGCCGCGCCGCGCCGGAAATGGATTCCTACCGCGCTACCGCCAGGAAATACTGCAGCACCCGCAGCTCCATGGGCTTCACCTCCTCTCTGATACAGTCCGGAAGGACCTGCCGATCCAGTCTTTATTCAAACCCTCTGGAGCGCAGGTAGGCGTAGCTGCGGGCCAGGCAATCGAAGGGATCCTCGCCGTGGCAGTCATCCTGCTCCACCAGCATAAACCGGGTGCCGCCGGCGGCTGCTTTTTCAAACACGCGGTCGAAGTTGATGTTGCCCTCGCCGACCACGGCCATGCTGCGGCCGTAGGCATAGTCCTTCAGGTGGATGCAGGGGATGCGTCCGGCCAGCTTCTCCAGCCATTGAGCGGGATCGCCGCCGCCTGCCTGCACCCAGAAGGTATCCAGCGTAAAGCCCATCAACTCCGCGGGCAGATCATTCATCAGGTTTTCCAGGATGAGCCGTCCGTTTTCCGCCTTGCGGAATTCGCCGTCATGGTTGTGGTACATGAAATAGCATCCGGCGTCCTTCATCTTCTTCGCGGCCTGCGGGAAGATGCGCAGGAACTCCTCATAGGTCTGGCCGCGTTCGTCATTGAAGTCCCAGTGGCCCAGGCCGATACACCGGCAGCCCATGGTCTGATGGTCAGCGATGGTCTGTTCCAGCCCCTCCGTCAGCCGCGGCACCGGGTTATGGGTCAGTACGCACCGCAGTCCGTTCTTCCGCAGCTGCTCCTTCATCCAGTCCGCGTCATACGCGCACACACCTGACAGCTGCACATTTTTGTAGCCGATATCCGCCACCCGCTTCAGGCTTTCCGCAAGCCCCTCTGTAGTCTGGCAGAAGGACCGCAGGGTAAAGAACTGAGCACCGATCTGCATTGTATGTGACCTCCTTGATTGGTTGTTTTTGTCCGGTCTGTCCAAATAATATATCATGATATATCACACGTCAAGTCTCTTTGTGATCCTTTCGGCATCAACGAGGGGGTGTGAGCGTTGGAAACCGCTGATAAAAAGCTCCCATGCCACAGCGGACACGGGAGCCTGCTTTGCTTAAGGGAAAGGATCAACCCTTGACGGAACCGATCATGACGCCCTTGACGAAGTACTTCTGCACGAAGGGGTAGATCAGCAGCACAGGGACCACGGCCACCACGATCAGGGCGTACTTGATGATACCGACCAGATCGGCCAGCTTGGCCTGCAGCTCGGGGTCGGACACGGTGGAGGGGTCGATGTTGGCGGACAACAGGATCTCACGCAGGAAGATGGTCAGGGGGTACAGGTTGGAGTCGTTCAGATAGATCATGGCGTTGAAGTAGGCGTTCCAGTGACCCACCGCGTAGAACAGGCATTCCACGGCGATGATGGCCTTCGACAGGGGCAGCACGATGCTCAGGAAGTAGCGCACGTCCGAGCAGCCGTCGATCTGGGAGGCCTCCAGCAATTCGCCGGGGATGGAATTCACGATGAAGGTACGGGCCACGATCAAGTTGTACACGCTGATGGCGTTGGGAATCATCAGGGACCAGATCGTGTTCAGCATGCCCAGACGGCTGACCTGCACGTACATGGGGATCATGCCGCCGTTGAAGAACATGGTGAAGGTGAAGGCCAGCATGACGCCGTTGCGGCCGGGCAGGTCGCGGCGGGACAGGCAGTAGGCCGCCGTCATGGTCATGGCCAGGTTGATGATGGTACCGAACACCGTGTAGAAGATGGAGTTGCGGTAGCCCAGCCACACCTTGGGGGTGTTCAGTACGGTCTTGTAGCCTTCCAGGGAGAAGTCAACCGGGAACAGCACCACCTTGCCGGCCTGCACAGCAGTACCGGAGGAGAAGGAGGCGCTGATGACGAAAATGCAGGGATAGAGCACGGCGATGAAGAACAAAGTCAGGATCACGATGACCAGACCCACAAAGATCTTGTCGCCGGTGCTGTAATTCTTGAATCGATCCATCATTCTGCCTCCTTTCTCAGAAGATGCCGCTGCCCGTCATCTTGTTGCTGGCAAAGTTGGCGGTGATCAGCAGGATGAAGTTGACTACGGAGTTGAACAGGGAGATGGCGGTGGACTGGCCGAAGTTGTTGGCCTGCACCAGACCGATCTTATACGCGTAGGTCGATATGATCTCCGAGTAGTTCGCGTTCAGGTTGTTCTGCATCAGCAGGACCTTCTCGTAGCCTACGTTCATGATGTTGCCGACAGCCAGCACCAGCATGATGCTCACGGTGGGCAGGATGCAGGGCACGTCGATATGGATCACGCGCTGCAGGCGGCTGGCGCCGTCGATCATGGCCGCCTCATGCAGGGACTGATCGCAGCTGGACAGGGCGGCAATGTAGATGATGGCGCTGTAGCCCGTGTTCTGCCAGACGGCGCTCCATACATACAGGTGGAAGAAGTTGGAGCCGTTCTCCAGCAGGTTGGGGGCGGTGGTGCCGGCCAGCACCTTGTACAGGGTGCCGAACAGACCGTTGCGGTAGTCGATGATCTGATACAGCAGGCCGACCATCACGACGGAGGAGAAGAAGTAGGGGATATAGGTGACGGTCTGGATGGCCTTCTTGTACTTGACGCCGGGCATCACATTCAGCAGCAGGGCGAACAGGATCGGGATGGGGAAGGTGACGACCAGGGAGTACAGGGAGACGGTCAGGGTGTTCTTGATGACCATGCCGGCCTTGTAGGAGCCGAAGAAGTCCTGGAAGTTCTTGAGGCCCACCCAGGTGCTGCCGAAGATACCCTTCAGCGGCTTGTACTTCTCAAAGGCGATGACGATACCGGTCATGGGGACGTAGGCAAACAGGATCAGCCAGGCCACAGGCAGCAGCAGCAGCAGGTACAGCTGCCACCGGTCGCGGATGCGCTTGCCCAGCTTGGAATTTCCCTTGGCGTGAGCGACGGCAACGTTTTTTGCCATGGGTTCCCCTCCTTTGCTATGGAATGAATGGAAATGGTCTTTACTCCTAACCCAAAGGGGGACCCGAAGGTTTCCAAAGGGCGATCGGAAAGCCCTTTGGTCGCGCCCGCAGGCGCGAAACCCCTATAGAATGGAAAGGCCCGGCAGCGGCGATGAGGCTGCTGCCGGGCCGATGAAGCTTTACCTTGCGGAATTACTTGGTGCGGTTGTAGGCATCCTGGCTGACCTCGATCAGGCGCTGCAGGCCCATGGAGTTCAGCTCGTTGATGTACTGATCCCAACCGGTCTCGATGTCACGGGTGCCGGTCACGAACTCGGCGATGGCCTGATGCACATAGCCGTTCATCTGCAGCTGAGCCAGGATCTCGGAGCACTCTTCGGTCTCCTCGGAGGTGTACTTCAGCTGGGGCAGGATCTTCTCGGGCTTGTTGAAGTAGTACAGCTGATAGCACTTGCCGTTCAGCTGGGTGGGATCCTCGGGATCGTACTTGTTGCCGGTGGAATAGTCGTACACCTGCAGGAAGTTGGCCAGGCTCATGTAACGGGGACCGGCGTTGCGCCAGGTCTGGCTCTGGTTGTCAGCCCACATGGTGGAGATGACCAGGTAGGAAACCTTGTCGGTCAGGCCGGCTTCCACATAAGCGTTGCTCTGGCCTTCCAGCAGCTCGGGGTCGCGGCTCCAGTCAACGCCCTCTTCGCCGAAGCGCTCGATCATGGAGGTCTCGAAGCTGAAGAACTCATCAGCAAACTTCAGGCACAGGTCCATCTTATCGGTCATGGCGCAGATGTACAGCTCCTGGCCGGGCCAGACTTCCTGGAAGGGAGTGTAGTTGACGCCTTCGGGGCCGGTCAGAGGAGCGATCAGCTCCATCTGGGCAAAGGCTTCGTTGGTTGCCACTGCGGGCCAGGAGGACAGGGAGCCGGAGGAGGTCAGGGCCACGGTCTGAACGTCGGCGTTCAGCACGGACTTGTAGGTGTTGTTGTCATCGGTGAAGGTGGCGCCGGACAGCAGACCCTCGTTGTACAGGTCATGCAGATAGCGCAGGCCTTCGCGGAAGGCTTCGGAGGTGAAGGGGGCATACACGGTGTCATAGTCGTCGGGGCTCAGGGCCAGGCCGCTGTTCAGCTGGTTGTTGTTCCAGTACACGAAGCTGTTCAGCAGGGCGGCGATGATGTTCTGGCCGTAGGTACCGGAAGCCTGGCCATAGATGCCGACCTCGTCCTTCAGGCCGTTGCCGTTGGGGTCGCCGTCGCGGATGGCGATCAGGACTTCCTTCAGCTCAGCGGTGGTGGTGGGCACTTCCAAGCCCAGCTTGTCCAGCCAGGTCTTGTTGATGAACATACGGAAGGGGGTCATGTTCCAGGTCTCAGGCTCGTAGGCGGACAGGGAGTACACATGTCCGTTGGCCTGGGTGGAAGCGGTGGTCATGATGTTGCGGTCCTCATCGGGGATCGCGCAGTAGTTGGGCATCTTCTCCGGGTCGGTGATGTACTCATCCAGCTCGGCGAACAGGCCATCCTCGCCATAGGCCAGGATCAGCTCGTTGGACAGATAGTTATCGGTCACGAACACGTCCGGCAGGCCCTGGCCGGAAGCGGCCATAGCGGCGATCTTGGTCTTGGTGTCGTTGGAATCGGTGGGCAGCATGATGAACTCGATCTCGATGCCCAGCTTGTCTTCCAGGTAATTGGTGAAGTAGTTGTCCTCATAGTCGGTAACCATGGCGTTCTGTGTCAGGGCGACCTTCAGCGTGGGACGATCCTCTGCGGAAGCAACGGTCAGTCCGGAGACCAGCGTTGCCACCATGCACAGAGCGACCAACAGAGCAACAATGCGCTTCATGGGGAAACCTCCTGTAATAAAATTATGTTGAACCCCGATCAAACTGCGGGGATCACATCAAA
>R14__coassemble_548_pt1 | contig 25151 bp, 22 predicted proteins | sample R14__metabat2_high_PE_026 | metagenome-assembled genome bin R14 | reverse complement strand
TGCTTGCTTGCTTGCTTGCTTGCTTGCTTGCTTGCTTGCTTGCTTGCTTGCTTGCGAGGATTGTATGCAGCCTGCTCATGGTGTCAACCCCTTTTCCTTCTGATTCTGCGTATATATTGTAGCACATTGCGGATGTTTGTGCAACCCAAGCGGCGATATTTTTTCAACTTTTTCGTAAATTTCAACCTTTTATTCGATTTTTATGATTGACAGCGTCCGCATTTTCTTCTATACTATCCTTGCTGAGAAATGGTTATCGGGGAGATGAGGAGCATGAATCTTGCGGAGGAGGTCCGGCGGCTGGCCCGGGAGCTGGGTCTCACCATGACCGAGGTCGCAAGGCGCATCGGCCAGTCCCCAGCCAACCTTTCCAAAAAGCTGACCAAAGGGACCCTCTCCTTTGAGGATTTCGAAAAGATCCTGCGGGCCATGGGGGTGCAGATGGACTGCCGTTTCACCCTCCCCGACGGCCGGACCGAGGAAGAGGGCAGCACGGATCCCCGGCTCCGCAGCCAGATGGCCATCCTGGAGCAGCAGCTGACCGTGGAGCGGCTCAAGTCCCAGTACTTCGCCGAGGCTCGGCACGGGCTGTACACCGCCCTGACCACCATTTCCGGCGGTCTGACCCTGGCGGAGCACCACCGTGATGACCCGGAAAAGGTACAGCGCTGCATCGACCGCATCCGTCCCGCGCTGAACGAGCTGCAAGCCCTGATCGCGGACGATCCCTTCAACCGGGAAATGGGCACCGTCGCCCCCATCCCGGTGGAAGAGGATCCGGAGAAGCTTCTCGCGGGCAAGCGGGTGCTGCTGGTTGACGACAACGCGCTGAACCGCAGCATCGTGCAGGAGCTGCTGGAGGACAGCGGGCTGCTGGTCGATCCCGCCGCCACCGGCTCCGAAGCCGTGACGCGGATGATGACCGCCGCCCCCGGCAGCTATGATTATGTCCTGATGGACCTGATGATGCCGGAGATGAACGGCTTCGACGCCGCCCGGGTCATCCGGGCCCTGCCGGAAAAGGCCAGGGCACAGGTCCCCATCATCGCCATGACCGCCAGCACCTCCCCATAGGAGCGGCAGAAAGCGGCGGAGGCCGGCATGAACGGCTTTATGGAAAAGCCCCTGCAGCTGGATAAGCTGTTTACCCTCATGAACAAAGTACAATAAATAACAGAGGAGGAACCAAACCATGACTGTGAAGGAAGTTTACGAACAGATCGGCGGCAGCTATGACGTTGCCATGAGCCTGATGCGCAAGGAAGAGCGCGTGAAGAAGTACCTGGGCATGTTCCTGCAGGACGAATCCTTTGCCAAGCTGCAGAACGGTATGGATTCCGGAAACATGCAGGCCGCCTTTATCGGGGCCCATACCCTGAAGGGCGTGTGCGGCAACCTGTCCTTCAACCGTCTGCGCGACCTGGTCAGCGACCTGACCGAGGATCTGCGCAACGGCACCGATATCCCCCACGCCAAGGCATCCTTCCCCGCCGTCGCCGCCTGCTATCAGGACACCGTGGAGAAGATCCGGCAGTTCTTTGAAGAAGCGTAATGAGAACGGAGGTCACCTCTATGAAAAGGCTGTTTGCTTTCCTGCTCGCCGCAGCCATGCTGCTCACACTGACCGGCTGCTCCTCCAACCAGACGAACACGACCGCCACCCAGCCCACAACGGAGACCAAGGTCTTTGCGCCGGTGCTGGATACCACCGCCGAGCTCTCCCTGAACGTGGTGGGCGAGTACGGCAACTTTGAGGCGCTGGAGCAGGTCATCCAGGACTTCCAGCAGTTCTATCCCAACGTGACCATCACCTATGAGCAGATCACCGACTTCAACACCGGCTTCCCGATGCGCTGCGCCAGCGGAGAAAGCCTCGATCTGTTCTACATCAATACCATGAACTACAACGTCACCTATGACGGCCTGATCAGCCAGTACGCCGTGGACCTGAACACCATCCAGGGCATGGACCTCTCCGCCATCAGCGACAAGGTGCTCAGCGCTGCGCAGCAGGACGGCAAGCAGGAGCTGCTGCCCGTCTACTACCAGACCTACGGCTTGATCGCCAACGTCACCCTGCTGCAGAAGTACGGCCTTTCCGTGCCCTCCACCTATGAGGAGCTGATCAACGCCTGCGATACGCTGCTGGCCAACGGCATCACCCCCATCTACGGCGGCGATGTGCTGCTGTCCCATCTGTTCGAGGCAGACTGCGTCTACCGTCTGACCACCGCTGAGAACAGCGCCGAGCTGTCCGCCGCCATGCGGACGGGCGTGCTGGATGCCTCCATCCTGGAGAACGCGCTGGCCACCTATCAGGAGATGCTTGCCAAGGGCTACTTCAACCCGGAGGCCAACACCCTGAAGGATACCTACAACGCCGCCATCCTGCGCTTCTTCGAGGGGGATGTTCCCTTCCTGGTGGCCACCTCCGATACCATCAGCGGCTGCAAGAAGCGTGAGGCCAAGTCCGAGACCTTCACTGCCTCCCCCTTCGGCTACACCTACTTCATCCCCTCCATGACCGCCGACAATGAGCCCGCCGTGCTGCACGTGAACATGTTCTTCGGCGTGTACAACCGCTCCGAGCATCAGGATTACGCTAATGAGTTCATCCGCTTCATGGCGACTGAGACCGAGCTGAAGACCATGGCCACCGTCAAGGGCATGCCTTCCTCCATCGAAACTACCGGCGACAGCCGCTTCACCTATGTGGAAGCCCTGGCCGCGGACCGGAAGGTTTACTCCATGGATGTGCCCTGCGGTGTGAACGCCCTCTCCGCTTTGAACACCGCCTTGCTGAAGATCACCGAACAGGATGCCAATGCCATCATTGCGGAATATGCCGACCGCCTGAAGCAATAAACGTCCTCCCCTTTCGCTCAACCGCACTATACCCGGAGGAGCAAACCCTATGAAACTGATCCGTATCACCCTTATCAACCTGGTGCTGGTTGTGCTGATCGCCATCGCCGTCATGATCTACAGCAACAACACCATCAACAACTATCGCAGCACCGCGGTCTCCGCCATCGAAAACAACGCCCGCGGCATGCAGGAGGTCGCTTATACCTATATGCTGGGTGAGCAGAACATCTGCGACAGCTGGGCCTCCTACATCAACGCCTCCGGGATGACCATGGAGGAGGCGACCGCTTTCGTGCGCGCTTCCTGCCGGGAGGAAAAGATCTCCGCCCATCTGGTCTGGACCGATACCTACCAGGGGCTTTCCACCGTTCCCGTCGCCGGTACGGAGGATCAGTATACGGTGGTCTATCAGGACAACGTGTCCAGCGCCGCTTCGGAATATACCTACTCCAACCTGACCGCCCTGCTCAAGCTGGACTTCAGTGTGGAGCCCATCCACATCACCATTTCCTACACCAACCCCATGGACGGCTCCCGCGTGATCGCCTTTGCTTCCGAGCTCTCCCTGTTGGACGAGGGGGCACCCCGGGACGCCATCCTGCTGCGGGTGGTGCCCATGAGCTACCTGAAGAAGAACTGGAGCTTCGTGACGGACTACCCGGACTCTGCCGTGGCTTTGGTGGAGCCCTCCGGTGCTTTCATCATCCAGCCCACCGTCATGAAGAACAACAACTTCTTCGAGTTCATCTATTCCTATAACAAGGGCACCATCGATACGGATGCCCTGCAGACCACCATGAAGTCCCAGCGCTCCGGCAGCTTCTTCGCCAACAACGCCAAGGGAGAGAACACCTTCTTCGCCTACGCCGGTGTGGACAGCGCCGACGGCTGGATGGTGGTGCTCACCATGCCGGAAAGCTCCGTCTATCAGAATCAACCTCAGACCGAGCTGGCCTGGTCCATCCTGATCGCCCTGGCCGTGATCCTGTGCATCGACCTGTGGTACTTCACGATCATGAGCCATAAGGACCGCGAAGCCCATAAGGTGATGCAGCAGCAGATGGAGACCATTACCCGGCAGCATGACGATCTGGAGGTCGCCCTGGCCCGGGCCCAGCAGGCCAACAACGCCAAGACCACCTTCCTGAACAACATGTCCCACGACATGCGCACCCCCATGAACGCCATCATCGGCTTCACCAATCTGGCCACCCGGCATATTGACGACCGGGAACAGACGCTGGAGGACCTGAAGAAGATCGAGCTCTCCGGCAACCAGCTGCTGGCCCTGATCAACGATGTGCTGGACATGAGCCGCATCGAAAGCGGCCGCATCACCCTCCAGGAGGACGAGGAGGATCTCGTCGATCTGGTCACGGAGCTGCGCACCATCATCCAGCCCACCATTGACGAGAAGCAGCTGAAGCTGACAGTGGAGACCGGCAGCATCACGCATACCGGTGTGGTCTGCGATAAGCTGCGTCTGAGCCAGATCATGCTGAATCTGCTCAGCAACGCCATGAAGTTCACCCCGGCCGGCGGCACCGTCAGTGCCATCGTCAACGAGCTGCCCGGCGCGCCGGAGGGCTCCGCGGACTACGAGCTGAAGGTCCGGGATACCGGCATCGGCATCTCCGCGGAATTCCTGCCCCACGTGTTCGAGTCCTTCACCCGGGAGCGCTCCTCCACTGTCAGCGGCATCCAGGGAACCGGCCTGGGTTTGGCCATTACCAAGCATATTGTGGAGCTGATGGGCGGCACCATCACTGTGGAAAGCACGCAGGGCAAAGGCACCGAATTCACCGTCCGCCTGCGCCTGAAGACCTGCGAAAAGGCCCCGGAGGCCGTTCCCGCCACGCTTCCCGAGCGCGCCCCCGACGAAAGCTTCGCCGACAAAAAGCTCCTGCTGGTGGAAGACAACGAGCTGAACCGGGAGATCGCCCTGGACATCCTGGAGGAAGAGGGCTTCACCGTCGATACCGCCTGTGACGGCACCGAGGCCGTGGAAAAGCTGCGCGACGCCCGGCCCGGCCGCTATGACCTGGTGCTGATGGACATCCAGATGCCGAAGATGGATGGCTACGAGGCTACCCGGCAGATCCGGCAGCTGCCCGATCCGGTCCTCCGGAGCATTCCCATCCTGGCCATGACCGCCAATGCCTTTGAGGAGGACAAGCAGAAGGCCCTCGCCGCCGGCATGAACGGTCATGTGGCCAAGCCTATCGATATCCCGGTGCTGCTGGAGGCCATCCGCCAGGCCCTGAAATAAACCGATATACGCAAAACGCGGCAGAGTGATCAGCACTTGCTCTGCCGCGTTTTTCTGTGGCCTTATTCCGGCAGCGCGCCGGTAGCCAGCCATGTCAGGATATCCTTGGAGCACCGCTCCGGGATCTCGAACTGTACATTGTGGCCGATGCCCTTATAGTTGCGATAGCTTTCCTCGTCCACGTGGAACAGCGCCCGCAGCTCCGCCTGATATTCCGTTGCGGTCATGGTATCCTCATCGCCGTGAAGGATCAGCACAGGGATCGAGGGGTCGTAGTCCTGATAGAGCTTTTCCAGCGTCGTCGCCATCAGGCCGCGGAAGATCCCCTTCCAGGCAGCCTTGGGCAGGACCTGCGCTTCCTTCTTCATATTGGTCAGGAAGGTGTCAAAGTCGGCCCGGATGCCGTCCTCCCCAGCCTCGCAGGCGTACCACTTGTCCATGAAGGCGTCCGAGGGATGCTCGTCCTCCCCCAGGGGTTCGATGTAGGCATGATACGCACCATCCAGCTGCCGGTCCTGCAGGCCGCGCACCGGCACGGAACTGACCAGCACCAGCTTGCTGACACACTCGGGGAACATCAGCGTGAACGCCTGCATGGTAAAGCTGCCCAGGGAATGGCCCACCGCCACGGCCTTTTCGATACCCATGGCGTCAAAGAACGCCTTGAGGTCCGTCGCGTAGGTGATCAGGGTATAGTAGCCCTCCGGCTTGTCCGTCAGGCCCATGCCGCGCAGATCGGGCAGATAGACATGATAGCCCGCTTCGGCAAAATACGGCGCGGCAAAGCTCCAGGAGCGGGAGTTGTCCGTCATGCCATGCTGCAGGATGACCACCTCACCTTCCGGGGCGCCCATCTCCACATAGGCCATGGTGATGCCCGTAGAAAGCCGCACGAACTTTTTGGACGCCGCCCAGTCCTCCTGGGAAATGCTCATGGGCAGCGTGCTCATGCAGGCTGCCGTCAATCGCTGGGATCTCTTCATATTAAAGCCTCCTGTTCTTTCATCATACTCGTTTCCCCCCGGCATTTCAAGCGGTTTCCCGTTGAACTTTGTCGATTCTGCTTGCAAAGCGGCACATTCCGGAATATACTGTACCCGGATCCATTATCACCTTTGGAGGTAAACGCAATGAAAAAGCTTGTTTCCCTGCTGCTGGCCGCGCTGCTGCTTGTTGGCTGTGCCGCGGCTTTGGCTGATCACACCGTTCTGGTTCCTGAGCACAGCTTCACCGAGGAGCTGTTTGCCGGCGACTGCACCGTCAAGGCCCATTTCGATCCCGAGTCCGCCTTCGATGATACGCTGACCATGACCTTCACCGTCATGGAGGATGACCTGTATCCCGCCGACGCCGTGAAGGCCCTGCAGCCCGGCGATCAGGTGATCCTCTATGGCGAGAGCGTCGAGGTCCGCTCCGTCACCGAGACCGAGGACGGTCTGGCCATCAATGCCGAGGGCGAGGATCCCGGCTATGAGTTCCGCTACATGGACGATTCCCACACCGTGATGTATACCAGCGATACCGACACACCCAGCCGGACGGACATGGGCTTTTATACCCTGCCCCTTGCCGGTGAGGTGATCGTGCGCACCTGGCGTGAGGATGAACCCGGCCTTCCCGCTCAGGAGCTGGACAGCGACACGCTGACCGCCGCCGATGTGAAGGCCTTCTTCCTTGCCCGCAATGATCCGGCGCAGACCGATTATCTGAGCTGCGAGGGCAATCATGTGACCCTCCGCGTTCAGGACGGCCAGGTCACGGAGTTCGAGGTCGACTGGGGCTCCGACGACTAAGCAAACGGATAGAAAGGCTGATACCAATGGCTGATCCGTCGATCCTGGATGGAAGCATCGCCCGGCTGGTCTACCACGCCCATGGCGCCGGGGATATTCTTCATCCATTCTCCGTGGCGGGCTATGAGATGCTGAACGCGGAATTCACCGGGTGGATCGAAACGCTCCGCCCCCTTATTCCCCGCGGCAAACCGATCCTGCTGTAGATCACCGGCTGTGTGCTGACCGGGGAAGAACGGCAGGCCATCGATAACGCCATCTGGACCCACTACCGCATCCGCCTGGCGGAATCCAGAAGGGCGCTTTATGCCTCCCGCAAAAAGCTGCTGATCTTCATCCCCTGCCTGATGCTGTCGGTCCTCCTGGTCCTGATTGCCAATCACCTCAGCAACGAGGTGCTTGTGCAATACCTGTATCTGCCCTTCTGGTTTTTCGGCTATCGGGTGCTGACCTTCCCCATCTTCGACGACCTGCCGCTGCTGCGGGAAATGAACTTCTGCAACCAGCTGGCCTCCATGGCGATCTCCACAGAGCCCGAGCCCGGGCGTCCCCTCTCTCCGGAAGAGCGGGAGACCATCCTCCGGGATTTCTCCTCCTTCCGGTGGGAAGCGCACCTCTCCACCCTGCGCAGCCGGATGAAGGAACAGCTGTTGATGGAGGACGGCATCGTCTCCTTTGGCTGTACGGTCCGTTCCGCGCAGGAGCTGCTTCATCCCGCCGGAGGAAAGGGCACCGAGCTGCTGTCCGATGAGCTGCTGGATTACCTGGACCAGGCCCAGGCCTTTGTGGAGCCGTCGGAGACCATCCGCCTGGTTGCGGACGTTCCCACGGTTTCCCCGGAGGAGCATGAAGCCATCGCCGCGGCCATCCGCAACAGCTACTCGCTGCGGGTCATGCAGACGCAGAAGGAGATCCGCGCCAATCTGCATACTGTCTTCCACTTTATCGTTTGCCTGCTCCTCGCCAGCCTGCTGCTGAGCGTTTGGGGCGGACAATCCGGCGTTGCCTTCCACGAGCTGATCCTGGTGCTGTTCTCGTTCTTCGGCGATTATCTGGGTGAGCTGGTTCTGCTCACGCATCTGGAGCTGACCCGTCAACGCAAAAAATGGCAGGCCATGGCCGCCATGAAGATCGAGTTCCACATACGGGAAGAGGAAGCCCGTCCCTGACCTGCGCCTATGAAAAATTCCCCATGCCAACGCATGAGGATTTTTTCATCAAGAATATTATTGTTTGCTTTTCACTCTGCCCTCTTTGTTGATAAACCCCCCAAAGGCAGTCATCAGCAGGATCTTCATATCCAGACGCAGGGACCAGTGCTCAATGTACCAAACATCATGCTCAATGCGCTTCGGAATGCTGGTATCGCCTCGATAGCCGTTTACCTGTGCCCAGCCGGTCATGCCCGGGCGGACCTGGTGCTTTACCATGTACAGCGGCACCGTATCCTTGAACTGCTCCACGTAATAGGGGATCTCCGGCCGCGGACCGATCAGGCTCATATCTCCCTTTACCACGTTGAAGAGCTGGGGCAGTTCATCAATGCTGAACTTACGGATGAAGGTGCCAAAGGCCGTCTTACGGGTGTCCTTATTGGTAGTCCACCCGGTGTTTTCCGTGCCCGTCATCCGCATGGATCGGAATTTATACATCACAAAGCGGCGCTTATGCAGACCTACACGCTCCTGGCGGAAGAAGACCGGTCCCGGACTGGACAGCTTGACGCCCAAGGCCACAAAAAGGAAAAGCGGACTCAGCACCACCAGCAGCAATAACGCTGTCAGCACGTCAAAGGTGCGCTTCAATGTCGCCAGGCCCACATTGTCCAGCGGATTGCTGCGCAGATTCAGCAGCTTGGAGCTGCCTACGACCTCCAGAGAAGGAGCATCCGGCATGATATCATTGTAAAAGGGAATAATGCTGATACGGGTGCCGTGCTTTTCGCAGGAAGAGATGACCTCCTTCAAATGGACCAGTTCCTCAATGTCCAGTGCCGCCACGACCTCGTCCACGCCGTTACCTTCCAGCATGCCATCCAGCAGTTCAAAGCCGCCCAGATAGCCCGGGAACGAGCTGTCCTCTCCCAGAGTGCCGTTGATCACCCGATACTCATCCAGGAAATGCGCTTCCAGTTCCCGCTGGTTTTTGATATAGTCTCTGGCCAGCTTTCCCGTGCCCAGCACAAGCACCCGGCGCGTATACTTTCCCACGGGCGCAAAGTGCATAATCAGCCAGCCCAGAACGATGCGTCCCGTGCAGACAGCCCCCAGCGCCACCACCACAAACACAAACAACACACCGCGGGAGAAGTCATCCAGGTGATTCAGGAAGAAAAAGCCGATGAGCAGCAGCAACTCCACGATCAGCGCTTCTCCCACCAACCGGCATTGGGTGCGCATGCGGATGTATTTCCGGTCATACAGGCCAAACAGGGCAAAGCAGATCAGTCCTGCCGCCATGAACGCTGCCGAAAGCAGCGGATGGTCTGCCATGTTCAACTGATCGTCCACAAAAATGTGCAGATACAGCCAGGTGGAAAATTCATAGGACAGAAAAAGCATCACCGCGTCGCATATCAGGTTCAGGCGTCGGATAAAGTCTCTGCCGGAATGATTCATTTTCTGTCCCTCCTCTCCATGTCAAAGGTTCTCCCTTAGGCAACCTTTTTCCCACGGGGCAGCTGTGCCTCCGCGGCAAAGGTCATACCGGCAAACAGATAGAAGATCATCATCAGATGATCGACCCTTCCGATCCTGGTCTGGCACTCCAGCAATTCGCTGATCAGCAGCACGATGACCGGAACAGGCAGCATCCTGCGCCACAACGGGATACCCGCCGCAAAGAACACCCGCCAGGCCGCCCTCACCAGCAACGCCACAAAGGCCATGGCCAGCACAAAGCCCGGTAATCCCGTCACCAACAGGATCTGCAGATAGATATTGTGCATATCCACATAATAAATATCATACCCCTGCACATATTTACGTACCATGTGCATGGCACTCTCCTGAGCTGTTCCCGTAAACAATGCCAGGGGATAATCCGAATAATAGGCAAACAATGCACGCCAGACAGCGTCTCTTCCGCTCAGGCTGGTCACAGAATCTTCACTGCGCAATTTCATTATTTGATTTTCCGGCTCTTCGGGTTCTTCCGTTTCTTCAGCTTCGGCTTCCGGTTGTTCTTCCGGTACAGTCTCTTCCGCCTGTGCCTGCGGCAATGCCATGTCCGCAAGGACCAGTTCCTTCGGCTGCCTGGATACCTGCAGAGTCATGACACCGCTCAGCGTATGCAGACCCACAAAGGTCACAGCCGCCACGCACACTGTCACACCGGCCGCCAGCGCGATCCTCCGGAAGCCCTGCAGCCTGCAGCGGTCCAGCAGCAACACGCTCAGTAGCAGCCCCGCACCGATCCCCAGGGAAAGAGTGGCATTGCGCCCATCCGTCAGGCACAGCGCGGGGATCATCGCCGCCACACACACGATCGCCGCCACACGGAAGCCCCGCTGTTTCGTCATAGTCAGGCTCATCATCAGCAGCAGCATAGCCAGCGTCAGCCTTTGGGCCGCCACCGTACAATAGGTGAAGATCTCCAAACGTCCGGTTGAAGCGGAAATGCCCAGAACATAGCTTCCGCTGCCCTGCACAAACCAGCCACCGTAAGCAGCCGCCACAGCTGCAACTGCCAACAGTGCCATGGGAAGGCACCATACCGTCACACCCTGCCGGATAAAGCCTCTGCTGTTCTCCTCCAGCAGCGTTCCGGCAGGAAAGCAACACAGAAAGGCCAGTATTCCACCCTGCAGCGTTTTTTGCACCAGAGGATCATCGATCGTTTGCGGCGCACCGCTGAGATTGACCACCATCAGCCATGCAAAACCGGCAAGCAGCAGCTTCTGCGGCAGAGAGAACAGCTTTCTCGACCACAGACGCAACCCACAGACCGCTACCAAAGCGCCGATCACCGCATTGATACCGACAGTCAGTTCCCCCACGACTGGCAGATCCGGCATCAGCAACAGCTTCCACAGGATCAACAGGATCAACCCGATCCGCATCAACCGGAGCAGGATCCGGTCCATTGAATCGTTACTCATGCTCCGCAGCCTCCCGCAGCAGTTCCTTGTAGGTATGCTCCAACCGCTGCAGCTGCCACTCAAAGGTCCTGCGCTCCTGCCGGCGCAGAGAAGAAAGGATCACGCCGCAGGCAAACAGGCTCACGGTAAGCAAAGCGGCCGGCGCGGCGATGCTTCCCCCACAGGTCAGGTGCAGGATCAGGGACACCATCGCCATCAGCCCTGTAAGGATCGCAAAGAACACATGGGGACGATCATCCTTGAACAGTTTGAAGATCGTCCATAGGATTTTGAGACCATCCCTGACCGTATTCAGCTTGGAAAAGCTTCCTTCCGGGCGACTGCGGGTGTCGATGGGCACCTGTGCCACCCGCATATTCTTATCGATGGCATGGATCGTCATCTCCGTCTCGATCTCAAAGCCCCGGGACAGGACCGGAAAGGATTTTACAAAGCGATAGCTGAAGGCGCGCAAGCCTGTCATGATATCGGGGATGTCATTGTGGAACAGGAGATTGACCGCCATGCGGACCACATTGTTGCCCATGTTATGCATGGGCCGGGTGTTTTCCGTATAATAATTGGCAGAAAGCCTGTCGCCAATAGCCATATCCGCTCCCTGCTCCATCACCTGACGGATCAGCTCCGGCGCCTTATCCGCCGGGTAGGTATCGTCACCGTCGCACATCACATAGCACTCCGCGTCGATCTCCCGGAACATACGGCGCATCACATTACCTTTTCCCTGCTGATGCTCATACCGCACCACAGCACCCGCCTGCCGGGCCAGCTCGTCCGTACCGTCTGTGGAATTGTTGTCATAGACATAAATGACTGCCTCCGGAACAGCCATCCGGAAATCAGCCACCACCTTGGCGATCGTAGTTGCTTCATTAAAGCATGGCAGAAGCACCGCTACCTTATCCATAAACCATTTCCTCTTTGTCAGTCGCACAGAATACAAAGCAAATCAGTACCGGCAGGGAGATATACGCGGGCAGCATATAACGGATATAGGCCACCGGCCCCAACAGGTTGATCAGAAACGCACCCATCAGCGGCGCACAGCACAGAAACAGAGAAAACCTTTTCTTCATCAGCAGGCGACCCATCAGGATCAGCCAGAACCAGGTCAGTACACCATTGGACACCAGCGGCATACTGCCGGGCAATTGCCCAAGCAGGTTGACCTCCAGCTGAACCAGACTGTTCATCAGTCCCGTCTCGGACTTTTGCACCCCCGGCAGGACCTGATCCACCTCGTCACACATTACGCCGTCATAATAAAGCCGATCGTGGTTGCTGCCGTTCTCAAACCACGGCCATACCATCGCCAGGAAGCCCTGCACATAGCTGTCCGGATGCCGCAGCCCCATATTGACCCAGACCTTCAGATACGCCTTCAGGTCCTCCGTATCCGCGTTCTTGTTATACTTAAAGATGATATTGTCCGCCCGGAGCGGTACATAGGCATCCACCAGCTCATCCAGCGTATATTCGCCGCCGCCCAGTACCTTCAGGATCACCTGCTCCTCCTCAGGAGTGACGTCCTCCGGGTAGTCACGCACACAGCGTATCGTCTGCTGCAGAGGCACATTGAGCGCGCCGCCGGTACTGCCTTCAGGGATCCCCAGCTGCCGGTACAGTCCCTGTACCCCCACAGTATAGGCCAGCATGGCACATATCAGCGCCAGCGCCGTATTTCTCAGCAGCCGCTTGTTTTTCCACAGGAACACACAGGCAAGCACCAGCATGAAGGCGGCAACATACAGCCCGGTCCGCCGGAGCACCATGCTGAGCAGCAGCAGCAGAAAGAATCCGATCCAGTCCCGTTTGCCGGCCTTCTCCCGTCCACAGAAGAGCTTTGCGCCTTGCAGCAGGAGGAGCAACACGATCATGGCATTGGGCACATCCTTCTGCAGCGTCATGCCCCACAGAGGAAGCATCGGATTCAAGCCAAAGAAGAGGAAGGCCCCCGCCCCGCACAGGACATTGCCCGTCTTCTTCACGATGACCTGTACCGTATAGGCCAGAACAAAGGCCAAAGCAGCTGTCTGGAGTATTGCGGCGATCGCCAGCGCAACGTTATAGTTGCCGATGAGCCTGCCCAGCCACACAAAGATCGCCAGCCAGGCAGTATACAACACCGGATGATGATTGCTCCAAAGCACAGAAGTGTCATCCGTCACCGCCCGCAGCGTCAGGCAGTACTCGTAATTGCCGGTGATCTGAGCCAGTTCGTCCCGGGTATCGATATTAATGCCGGCAGGCAGCTGGGCAAGCATCCCCGGCAGCCACAGGAGCAGCATCAAACCGGTCAGAAGCCCCAACCTCCGGAAAAACCTTCGTTCGATTTCCGGACACTCCGGCGGGGTAAGCTCCCAACGATCCATAGCCTGCAGGAGCAGCCAAAGAGACACACCGTAGCCGATCGTCTTCAGCACCATGACCGGTGCCTCTGAAGAGACCATGCTCCAGTCGCCCTGCTGACTGTAGCTTTCCGCAAACACCAGCACCACCGCAAAGAACAGAGAAAAAGGGATCGTCCACCGGTCGGGCTTCCGTTGCCGAAGCTCAGTCCATGTCTGCGAGATCCACCGGAGCAGGATCAGGCAGACCGCGGCGTATTCCAGGCACCGGATGATCCACAATACCGTGGTGCCATGGATCCGGACGAAGGTGCCCAGCAGCGCCAACAGGATCACACACAGACTTTTCGTGCCACAGCCATGGAGTCCGCGTTTCAGCACCTGCAGCGCGGATACAAACACACAGAAGAGACCGGCCATTTTGCAGACCGCATATCCGACGCGGATGCTGCCGCTGTGTGTCAGCAAAAGCTATGCCAGCAGCACGATCACAGTGAGCGCGTAAGCGGAAACCACCTGGATCACGGAGAAAGAAGGCCGCCGCTCCCGATACAGATGCTTCAGGGCAAGGTACAGCAGCACCGCCGGCACCACATAACAAACGCTGGGAAAATAAGCAGTATTCGGACGTACGATATATCCCAGCGATCCCGTATCGTTCAATACCGCGGAGCCAAGCACCGCTGCCAGAAGGCACAGGAGCTTCCGCAAAATTCCGTTCCGGAGTTTTTCCCGGCTCAGCACCGTCTGCACCGGCTTTCTCTCCTCTTCTTATTCTGATTCTTCCTGTATTTTCATCATAGATGATTTTTCCCGAAAAGTCAAGGTCTGTTGCTTCCTGCCAGGTCAAAGGTCATATCAAAGTCCAGCGTTGTACCGTCCGCTGCTGGATAGCATACCCGCAGCGTTTTCTCGTCGATGCGTTCCGTATGGAAGGGCGCCGGGCCACTCCTGCCGTTCTCCGTCAGCGTGGCCCGCACCCGCACCGTCAGGCCGCAGATGTCCCAGCGGTCCGCCGTAAAGGATGCTTTGTCCAGATCCGGGGATTCGATCTCGAAGTACGGCACCATGTCCTGACCCGCCCGCATGCGGATCTGGCCGCTGACGCGGTGTGCCTCCGCGGTGAAATCCATGTACACCGTGTGGAAGTGGGCCAGCTCGCCCATGGCGTTCCGGCGGAGCAGCTTCATCGTGGACAGGCCGCCCTCGCTGTTGCGCCAGAAGGCCACCGCCGGGTGCAGCTGATAGCTGGTGTTGCGGCTGTCCCGCATGGCACCCAGCATCAGGTCATCGGTGATCCAGCCGGTGGTGGTGCACAGCGCGTGATTGTTGCCCGGCTCGCCCCGCTCCGCCAGCTCCTCAAACCGATGATACGCCGTACGCTCTCCCCGGGAGGCCGTCAGCAGCGGACGCACGGCCTCGGGAATGTTGATCTCCGTGAGCACCAGCACCGCGTTGCTGTCCGATTCGATGGACAGGGGCGGCAGCGCGTCCAGGATGCCGGTCATATACAGGATGGAGGGCACCGCCGTGTGGATGGTCATGTCCAGCTCGTAGGCGCGGGAATAGGGGCCGCAGATGTTCTGCATGGCGGGATTGTAGACCTCGGCGAAGTCCTGCCACATGCCTTCTTCCAGCTCCCGGCCCAGCTCCTTCAGGCGCTCACAGGAGCCGAACAGCTGCCAGAAGCCCACATAGGTATACACCACGCCGTTGTAGGTAGGGGAATTGAACTCCGGCACGGAATGGTAGCGGCGGTACTCTGTCAGGATCTGCTCCGCGTAGTCCAGCGCATGGGCCTTGAGCTGCTCATCCTGCCAGCGCACGCCGAACCAGTCGCACAGGAACACATGCATCACCCGGATGTTGGTGTTCAGAGGGATGAATCCGGTCTGAGCCCGCAGCACCGCGGCGTGGATGCCCCTGCGGGCCGCTTCTTCCATTTTCGCCACGGTCTCCGCGGGCAGCCGGTCCTCAAAATGGATCAGGATCAGCGCAAAGGTGCTGAGGATGAACTCCCGCCAGTTGGGATCGTAGGTCGCCCAGACCACCGGGAACTCCTCCAGCAGGGACTTGTGCAGCCGCTCCTCGATGGCCGGGACCATGGCCCGCAGCGTATCGTCCTCCTGAAGGTGACGGCAGAAGGCCGCGGTCAGCCGCTGGTGATACACATCCAGAGCGTACATGGTCTCCCGGGACATGCGCTGCCAGTCCAGCTTGCCCCGCACCGGCTCCGGGAATTCCAGCCCGGCGCGGAACGTTCCGTCATAGACCTCGTCATCCGCGCAGATCTGGCACTCCAGCACCTTCCGCAGGCAGCGGTCCGCCCGCTCCCGATCACCGGGCCGGTCCCGCAGCAGCAGCCCCAGCGCATAAAAAGCGGTATCCCTGGAGGCATGGAAGGTCTGCCCGTCCTCTCCGTGCCAAAGCATGGCCACCTCCTCGTCCCAGTTGGCGGAGAGCATCTCCATGCCCTGCTCAAATAACGCCCGGCGGCGGACATCCAGTTCATCCAGACTGCGAATCATTCCATAGCACCTCGTTCGTTGCGCTTCTTCCCCCCCGGAAGAGCGGATGTATTATACCCCATTTGCCGTGGAATATCTACCTCTTTATGGAAGTTTTTTGTGTCCGTTTTTCTGGGCTGCACGGCCGGTTTGGGAAAATTCGTCCGGATTGGTTGACAAAGGGCCGGATTTGCGGTTAAATAACCTCTTGCCTGAAATTGTCTGAAAATACGGAGGCGTTTTTTCATGCAGAAGCATCTTCCCGAAATGCTTGCTTCCCTGGATGCCCATATCGACCATCTGCTCCGGGTGCAGGTCACCGAGCCCGGCCATCCGGACGAGGGCGGCTTTGTGCAGCCCAGCCTTTATCATGTGGAGCCCCGGGAGAGCGGCTTTATGCTGTCCCGGCTCATCATCGGCTACATCTGCCGGGAAAGCCGGCACTTCCACAGCGCGGCGGTGCGCCGGGCCATCGAGCTGGACCTCCTGTACATGCAGCGGCATCAGCGGCCGGACGGCTGCTTCGACCTCTCCTACTGCAACTTCGATTCCCCGCCCGACACCGCCTTCATGATCAACGCCGTCTTCAATGCCTGGTGGCTGATGGAGCAGCGCTGCGACGCCGAAACCGAGTGGCTCAAGGCCCCCGTGCTGCACTTCATTGAGACCTGCTGCGAGGGCATTGCCGCCGGCGGCTTCCATACGCCCAACCACCGCTGGGCCATCAGCGCCTGCCTGAAGTGCGCCGCCAAAGCCACCGGACGCCAGGACTTCTCCGACCGGGCCGACCAGTACCTGAACGAAGGGCTGGACATCAATCAGGACGGCGAGTTCGCCGAACGCAGCTCCGGCAACTACAATCAGGTGAATGACGACCAGATGCTGCGCCTGTACATTGCCACCGGAGAGAAGCGCTTCCTGGAGGCCGCCAGATCCAACCTCCGGATGATGTACAACTACATCGATCCGGATGATTCCGTGTTCACCAACAACTCCACCCGGCAGGACCTGGGCTGGAAGGTGTACACTGAAAGCTACTATATGTTCTTCCTGCTCACCGGCTACTTCCTGAAGGATCCGGAGCTGGGTGCCGCCGCGGAGTACATGTATCAGGCCGCCGCCCGCCACGGCAAGCATCCCCAGGGCGTGGAGTGGCTGCTGCTGTATCCCGACCTGGACGGCTATGGCTCCGACGCCTCCTTCGATACCTCCGTACTGACCCGCTACAGCCGGGTGTTCCGTGACTCCGACATCGCCCGCGTCCGCCGGGACGATTATTCCTATACCCTGCTGCTGGGCAAGCCCAACTTCCTGTATTTCCAGGTGGGCGCCTTCCCGCTGTACATGGTCATCTATTCCAATGTCTGCGACCGCCGGCACTTCCTGGCGGAGACCATCGAGGCCACCGGGACCGGCTACCGCATGACCTCCCACGCCAACAGCTGGTACTACAAGCCCTTCTGGCCCAGGACGCCCGAAACCAGCGACTGGTGGGCCATGGACAATCCCCACACCCGGGAGCGCTTCCAGAACGAGGGTCTGGACACCGCCGTCACCGTGACGGAGCAGCCGGACGGCATCGATGTCACGATCGGCACCTATGGCCTGGACCGGGTGCCCTTCCGGGTGGAGCTGGGCGTCCTGCCCTGTCAGGTCGTCGGCGAGCAGTTCATCCTGGAGGGCAAGGCCGGCGAATGCCTGACCCTGACCCAAGGCAATGTCCGGCTGATCCGCGGGGAGGACGTGCTCACCGTCGGTCCGGGGTTTGCGGAAAACCTCGTGCTCGGCCGCAGCACCAACGCCTACCCTCAGAGCCGGGAGCATTTCACCCTGTATATGACGGATTACACGCCGGTCAGCCGCACCATCAGCATCCGTGCCGGTGCGGCCCGGGCTGAATTGTTACGGAAGTATTGAAATAATATGCCGCAATTGGCAAAAAACCGATAAAAAACAGATTATGTGTTGACATTTTGCCTAATCTCGGGTATTCTTTTAATACTGTTTGACCAAAAGGTATACTTTGGGTCGGGATCGCTCCATCGCCCGGCCACTGTTGCCTTGGGATAATCCATACTACCTACAAAGGGGGAGGATGCTCGAATGAGCAAACGGAATCAAAACGCACAAGGGATCCGGGTCAACCGCAAGGGTTGGTTCAAGCCCTACATCCGGAGCACCTGGCAGCTGTACGCCATGATGATCATTCCCATCGCGTACATCATCTGCTTCAAGTACAAGCCCATGATCCTGTCCTTGATGGCTTTCAAGAAGTACACACCCTTCGGCGGAAAGTCCCTCTGGGAAATGGACTGGGTCGGCTTCCAGTGGTTCAAGGAGGCCTTCGGTGACTCCCTGTTCTGGAGCTCCCTGGCCAACACCATCATCCTGAACCTGGGCGACCTGGTGTTCGGCTTCCCGTTCCCCATCATCCTGGCCATCTTCCTGAACGAGCTGCGCTCCAACAAGGTCCGCAAGCTGACCCAGATGTGCCTGTATCTGCCCAACTTCCTGTCCTGGGTTATCATCGCCGGTATCACCACACAGCTGTTCTCCGGCTACTCCACCGCAACGGGCGGCGGCCTGGTCAACAGCATCATCGTGGCCCTGGGCGGTTCTTCCGTTCCGTTCCTGTCCACCACCGGCTGGTGGCGCGGCGTGTACTGGATCATGGGTATCTGGCAGGCTGCCGGCTACTCCCTGATCATCTATCTGGCTGCCCTGATGTCCAATGACCCCTCCCTGTCCGAGGCGGCCTACATCGACGGCGCTACCCGTATGCAGCGTATCTGGCACATCACCGTGCCCCAGATCATGCCCACCATCTCCGTGCTGCTGATCATGCAGGTCGGCAAGGTCGTGAACATTTCCTTCGACCGTCCTTACATGATGAGCAATACGCTGGTCAGCAGCGCTTCCGAGGTTATTTCCACCCTGGTGTACAAGAAGGGCCTGCAGTCCGGTCGTTATGACTACGCCGCTGCTATCGGCCTGTTCCAGTCCGTGGTCGGTATCATCATGATCACCATCGCCAACTGGGGCTCCAAGAAAATGGGACAGGAGGGCATTCTCTGATGAGCAAGCAGAGCAAAGAGGACAAGCGCGCCGAAGCGCAGTCCAACAGCGGTTCCGGTGTATACAACGCGGCAGAGAAGCGCTTCCAGTGGATCTGGGGAGCTGTCTTTGTCATCGTCTCCTTCATCGCCATCGTCCCCATTCTCCGCGTCATTTCCATCTCCTTCTCCAGCAAGGACGCCATCCTGATGGGCAAGGTGTTCATCTGGCCTGTGGGCTTCAATGCGGATGCCTATGACAAGGCCCTGAAGACCGGCAACTTCATGAAGACCATGGGCTATTCCGTCCTGCTGATGCTGGGCTGCTGCGCGGTCAACCTGGTCATGACCATCCTGCTGGCGTTCCCTCTGGCCCGCCGCAACCTGAAGCTGGGCAGCTTCATCATGACCTTCTGCGTGCTGACCATGTACCTGAACCCCGGCACCATCCCGCACTTCCTGAACGTGCGTGACTTCGGCCTGATCAACACCGTGTGGGCCCTGATCGTTCCCGGCGCCCTGAGCGTGTACAACATGATCATCATGCGTACCGCCTTCCGTGCCATTGATGAGTCCATGTACGAGGCCGCCCGTATCGAGGGCTCCAGCGAGTTCCGCATCATGTGGCAGATCGCCATCCCGCTGACCGTGCCCACCATCGCCACCCTGGCCCTGTTCTACGCGGTCGGCCGCTGGAACCAGATTGATGACCAGATGTACTACCTGAACACCTCTTCCCTGTACACCGTGCAGATGACGCTGAAGCAGATGATCGAGTCCGTGCAGATCACCGCTGAGGAAGGTTCTTCCACTCAGCTGGTCGCCGACAACGTCAAGGCTGCCAGCATCACCCTGTCCATGCTGCCCATGCTGATCGTGTACCCCTTCGTGCAGAAGTTCTTCACCCAGGGCATCATGCTGGGCGCCGTGAAGGGCTGATCCCTTTCTCCTGGGTTCCCGTCCGATGAGGACAAAAAATAAAAAGGAGGAGACCTCATATGAAAAGGTTCCTTTCCCTCTTTCTGGCACTGACCCTGCTGGCTACGATGGGTATCTTCAGCGTGGCTTCCGCTGATGATGTCACCACCATCAAGGTCATGATCTGGGACCGCGGCGACGCCCCCACCGGCGGCTCTGCCGAGGACAACGCCATGACTCGTTGGATCAACGAGCAGGTGGCTTCCCTGGGCATTCAGGTTCAGTTCGTGTCCACTGCCCGTTCCGGCTCTGACGGCGTGCTGCAGACCTGGATGGCCGGTGGCTCCGCTCCCGACGTTGTGTTCACCTATGACCAGAACATCTTCGTGAACTTCGCCACCCAGGGTGGTCTGAAGGACATGAGCGCCGCCATCGAGGCTCTTGGTGAGGACAGCAACATCAAGACCTACCTGAGCGACGTGATGGAAATGGGCTATGTGAACGGCGGCCAGTATGCTCTGCTGAGCAAGCGCGGCGCTTCCAACCCCCGTCATACCGCCTACATCCGCAAGGACTGGCTGGATGAGCTGGGTCTGGAAATGCCCACCACCAAGCAGGAGCTGATCGACGTCCTGTACAAGTTCAAGGAAGCCTATCCGGATTGCATCCCGTGGGCAATGTCCGGCCGCACCGACACCGAGAAGAACTACCTGAACTTCATCGGTTCCTATGTGACCTTCGCCGACGAGAAGGATGAGTATGTGTACTCCGAGGCTTACATCACCATGCATGACGGTGCCCTGGAAGGCATCAAGGTGATGAACCAGCTGTACAACGACGGCATCATCATGCAGGACTTCGCCACCGACACCACCGAGGATATGTACAAGGCTGCTGTGTCCTCCGGCAAGGTTGGCTTCGTGCTGGACGACAACACCCGTATCTTCGACTACATGGAGACCCTGAACTCTGAGAACGGCGAGCAGGTCCGCTCCACCTTCGTGCCTGTGTCCTGCTTCACTCAGGAAGACGGCTCCATCCGCAACCCCTTCGAGTATGCCTATGGCATGTATGTCATGATCCCCTGGTCCACCGACGACGCCAAGGTGTCCGCCGTTGTGACCTATCTGAACTGGCTGTCTGATCCCGAAGTGGCCGAGAACATCGCCTATGCTCCCGAGCATACCCGCGATGAGAATGGCATTCCTCAGCCCTTCACCGGTGACGAGCTGTCCGCGATGGGCTACAAGACCACCCTGGACGACTACAACATCCTGAACAAGCACTTTGCCTTCACCGAGGAGCGCAATGGTGTTATCGTTTCCTACCAGGGCACCAACACCTGGGAGACCTATGACTGGTTCGCCAACCTGTATGACACCATCCAGGTCGGCAAGTTCATCTACCCCGTGATGTCCGTGACCCCCGACGCCGAGTCTGAGAAGGGCCAGATCATCCAGGACGATATGCTGACCTATGTGTATCGCCTGATCAGCTGCACTCCCGACCAGTTCGACGCTCTGGAGGCTCAGCTGCGCTCTGACATGAACAACGCCGGCCTGCAGGAGATCCTGGACGCCCGCGCTGCCATGTGGGATGCCAACCACTGATTCCCGGTTTTCCGGAACCTGCCGTCACAAGCGGCAGGTTCCTTTTTTTCTTTGCTCTTGCGAGCATGACAGCAAAACCCTGCAGGATTTTTCCTCCCGCAGGTCGAATATATCTACATTCATTTTTTGAGCTGCTGGAGGTTTTTTCCCATGAAGAAGCTGATCCTTTGTTTTGATTGCGGCGATACCCTGGTGGACGAGGCCACTCAGGTCTTCAACGATCAGGAGGACGTGCTGCAGGCCGATCCCATCCCCGGGGCGCTGGAGGCCCTGCGGTACTTCCACGAGCAGGGCTACCGCCTGGCCCTGGTGGCGGACGGCAAGGTGGCGTCCTTCAACAACATCCTGCGCCGGCTGAACGTGTGGGATCTGTTTGAGGTGCACATCATCTCCGAGGCCGTGGGCGAGCTGAAGCCCAGCCCCAAGATGTTCCGCGGCGCCATGAACGCCCTGGGTCTGACCGAAGCCGATCTGCCCCGGATGGTCATGTTCGGCAACAACCGTCTGCGGGATATCAAGGGCGCCAATGGCCAGGGCATGATCTCCGTGCTGCTGGACTGGAGCCCCCGCTACGTGAAGGTCGCCTCCAACCCGGATGAGGAGCCCACCTACTACACCAAGAGCCCCGACGAGTGGATCCCGCTGATCGACCGTTTGGAGGCCGAAGCGGAAGCCAAATCATAATACCCCATGAAAAAAAGACGGCACTGACCGTCTTTTTTTGTTGGATTTACATTTGGAAGAGGATGCCGCACACCGCACCGATGGCAATAAACAGGATGGGGTGCAGCTTCTTCGTCTTCTTCCACTGGGTGCCGAAGCACAGCACTGCGAACAGCACGATGGCGATCCAGTTGAAGTGGCCCAGGAAGCTGTCCGCCTCCGTGTGCCACAGGGCCAGCTTCAGCACCGTGAAGCCGGCGGCGGCGATCAGGCCCGTCACCGCGGGACGCATCACCGTGAACATGTTCTGAATGCGATGATTGCTCTGGTATTTGTCCAGCATCTTCGCGATCATCATGATGACGATCAGCGAAGGCAGCACCAGGCTCAGGGAGGTCACCACACCGCCGAACAGGCCCAGCGTGGTATAGCCCACATAGGTGGACATGTTGATGCCGATGGGGCCGGGCGTGGATTCCGACACGGCGATCAGGTTGGCCAGGTCCTCCAGGGAGAACCAGCCGTACTTCGCCTGGATATCGCTCAGGAAGGGCAGGGTCGCCAGGCCACCGCCCACCGCAAAGAGGCCGGTCTTGAAGAACTCCAGGCACATGGTCAGAAGGGTGGACATGGTCACTTGCCCTCCTTTCTGCGCTTCGCCAACTCATCCAGCTGCGTTCCGAAAATGAAGCTGAACAGGATGCAGGCGATGATGACCCACACTGGGCTGAGCTTGAAGACAGCGATCACCAGGAAGGCTGCCACCGCCAGCGCGATCTGCCACCACTGCTTCACGCTGCTCTTGGCCAGCTTGATGACGCTGGAAACGATCAGGGCGCACACGGCCACACGGATGCCTGCAAAGGCATGCTGCACCCAGGTGATCTCCATAAAGTTGCTCAGCAGCGCGGCGATCGCCGTGATGATGAGCAGCGAGGGCGAAATGACCCCCAGCGTGGCCACGATGCCGCCGGCAATGCCCCGGTGCTTATAGCCCACAAAGGTGGCGGTATTCACCGCGATGATGCCCGGCGTGCACTGACCGATGGCAAAGTAGTTGAGGATCTCCTCCTTGGTTGCCCAGTGGTGCTTCTCCACCACCTCACGCTCCAGCATGGGCAGCATAGCATAGCCACCGCCGAAGGTCAGTCCGCCGATGGCAAAGAAGGAGCGGTACAGGTCCCAAAGCTCTTTCATGGATCAATTCTCCCGCTTCATAGTTTTATAAGAGGTTTCGCGCCTGCGGGCGCGACCAAAGGGCTTTCCGATCGCCCTTTGGAAACCTTCGGGTGCCCTTTCACTTACATTACATTTTTTCCGTCAGCATCAGGAACACCAGGCCCTGGCCATAGGCGGTGGGCTGGATGGGCACTTGACGGTAGAAGTCCAGATCCTTGCCCATGGGGGTGCCATAGGAAACGCCGTCCACCGTGCCGTCCTCCTTCACCATGGACAGCACACCCTGCAATGCCTTTTCCGCGCAGGGAGCAAACGTCTCATCCAGCACGCCCAGGCGCACACCCTTCAGGAGGCCATAAGCGATGGCCGCGCTGGCGGAGGTCTCCAGATAGCTGTCCTCGTGGTCCAGCAGCGTATGCCACATGCCGGTGGCAGGATCCTGCAGCTGCTTCATGGCAGTGCACTGCTCCTTCCAGGTATTCAGCACAAAGCGGCGTACGGGATCCTGCTCCGGCAGCCATTCCACAAAGTCGATGGCACCGGCGGTGATCCAGCTGTTGCCGCGAGCCCAGAAGGCATTGCCGAAGTGATGCCGCCCGATGAAGCAGAAGCCGTGGAACCACAGGCCGTTGGCATCATTGTGCAGATACTTGATGTGCAGCAGGAACTGGTACTTTGCCTCCTCGCACCAGGCGGGCACCTGCAGCGCCACACCGGCCCGGTACAGGAACAGTACGGTCATGAACAGGGTATCGTCCCACAGCTGCTGCTCGTTGTAGTCATCGCTGGTCACGTGCTGGAAGCCGCCCTCCTCCGTGCGGGGCAGGCCGGTCATGACCCATTCCGCCCAGGAAGCGATCAGCGGGCGGTACTTCTCGTCCGCGGTGATCTCATACAGCAGCACCATACCCAGCATGGGCGCGGTGGTGTTGATGTTATGGGGCGGCAGGCCGCGCTCCAGGTGGCGGTCATACCACGCCACGATCTGCTCCAGCCACTTGGGGTCCTGTGTCTTCTGATAGACCTTGAGCATGGCATACACCGCCACGCCCTGGGGCCACTCCCAGGTATCCAGGGTCATATGGTCATGCACATCGTAAACGCCGCTGCCGTGCACGGTCACCAGCTTGCTCATCACAAGATCCGCGGTTTCCTGATAATTCATCTTTATTTTCCTCCGCTTTTAATAAATACTGAAAAGTGGGTTTCGGCCTTACGGCCGACCAAAGGGCTTTCCGATCGCCCTTTGGAAACCTTCGGGCCCCATTGGAATTACATTCCCCGTACCCGGAAGGTACGGATCTGGAAGGGCTTCAGCGCAAAGGGGATCCGGTCGCCCGTTCCCATGGGGATCGCCTGGTTCTCCGCCAGGCCGCACTCGATCACCTCAGCCGCCCGGGGCAGGCACAGCACCGCGTCCGCCTCCGCGCGCACCGGAACGTAGGCACGCACGATGATGCCGTCGCCGTCCTCCGCGGGCTTCACTGTTTCCACAATGGCATGCTCCGCGTAAATGCCGGCAGAGGTCTCACGCTTTCCCTCCAGCACCTGTACCGGCTGATTCAGCGCATAGCCGGCCTCGATCACGCCACTCTCCCGGAAGGTGCCGCTGTACACCATCACGGCATAGGTCAGGGAGTGATGGCCCCTGTCACAGGTCTCGTCCGGCACCAGGGGCGCCCGGACCAGGGACAGGGCGATCTCATGGCGGTCGGTGCTCACACCGTAGCTGCTGTCATTCAATACCGCAAAGCAGCGCTGCTCCTCGCATACCGCCGTATACCGGTGCTGGGACACCTCATACTGGGCCGCCGCCTTCCGGTCGGACCGATGGGTAGGCCGGG
>R14__coassemble_545_pt1 | contig 25256 bp, 19 predicted proteins | sample R14__metabat2_high_PE_026 | metagenome-assembled genome bin R14 | reverse complement strand
TCCTGATCCCCTACACCGCCTCCCTGTACAACGGCCTGAGCAGCCTGTTCAACATCGCCTTCAACATCCCCTACTGGGTCATCATCGTGGTCATGGCCGTGCTCACCGGCTTCTATGTGATCTTCGGCGGCTACATGGCCACCGCCATCAACGATTTCATCCAGGGCATCATCATGCTGGGCGGCATCGTGGCGGTCATCTGCGCCGTGATCAACGGCCAGGGCGGCCTGCTCTCCGCCATGCAGAACCTCTCCGCCATCCCCTCGGACGGCTGGACCGGCGGCGCCTACTCCTCCATGTTCGGACCCAACCCCGTGTTCCTGCTGTTCGTGGTCATCCTGACCTCCCTGGGCACCTGGGGCCTGCCCCAGATGGTGGGCAAGTTCTACGCCATCAAGAGCGAGAAGGACATCAGCAAGGGCACCATCATCTCCACCGCGTTTGCCATCATTGTGGCCGGCGGCTGCTACTTCCTGGGCGGCTTCGGACGGCTGTTTGCCGATAAGATCACCTACCAGACCAGCGGCGCGCCCCTGTACGACTCCATCGTGCCCGCCATGCTGACCACCCTGCCGGATATCCTCATCGCCGTGGTCATCGTGCTGGTGCTGTCCGCCTCCATGTCCACCCTGTCCTCCCTGGTGCTGACCTCCTCCTCCACGCTGACCCTGGACATGATCAAGCCCCTGAGCAAGCAGAACATGTCCGAGAAGAAGCAGGTGACCACCATGCGGGTGTTCATCGTGTTCTTCATCGCCGTCAGCGCCGTCGTGGCCATCATCAAGGACAGCTTCCCCGGCCTCACCTTCATCGCGCAGATGATGGGCGTCTCCTGGGGTGCTCTGGCCGGTGCCTTCCTGGCGCCCTTCCTGTACGGCCTGTACTGGAAGAAGACCACCAAGGCCGCCTGCGTGGTGTGCTTCATCTGGGGCTGCGCGCTGGAGATCTTCCAGCTGTTCGTCTCCCTGGGTGCCGTCACCCTGCCCGCCACGGGCCTGATCCACTTCGTGTTCCAGAACTCCATCTACAGCGGCGCCATCGCCATGCTGGGCGGCCTGGTCATCGTCCCGGTGGTCAGTCTGTTCACCAAGGCCCCCAAGGATGTGGAGGCCAAGTTCTCCTGCTACGAGCAGAAGGTCGTGGTCAAGGCCACCAGCCGCATCGAGTAAGCGTTCCCACGCCACAGCATCCCCGCCTCACCCGCGCCTTTCCTGCGGGTGAGGTTGCTGTGCGTTAAAGACCTCATCTGCCCTTCGGGCACCTTCCCCTAAAGGGGAAGGCTTAGTTACTTAGCTAAGCAGCCAAAAGCCTTCCCCTTTAGGGGAAGGTGCCGAGCGAACGCGAGGCGGATGAGGTCGACTCCCAACAAGCTGCAAAAAAGCGCATGCCCCGAAGAGTCCAGAGGCGATCGGAAAGCCTCTGGTCGCTCCGCAGAGCGAAATCCCCCTCCTCCATCACCATCAATACACATCATATAAAGGAGATCATCAACCATGCCAGTAACCGACCTGCTTGTCCGCAATGCTGCCATGTATGGCAACGAGATCGCCATCGTGGAGCTGAACCCCGGTGTCCGGGAGGCACACCGCACCACCTGGAAGGAAGCCGGGCTGATCCAGCCGACCCAGGATATCGAGTTCCGCCGGGAGATGTCCTGGCGCACCTTCAACGATAAGGCCAACCGCTTTGCCAACTACCTGCTGGACCACGGCGTGGGCAAGGGCGACAAGGTGGCCATCCTGATGTACAACTGCCTGGAGTGGCTGCCCATCTACTTCGGCATCCTGAAGAGCGGCGCCGTGGCGGTGCCCTTCAACTTCCGCTATGACGCGGATGAGATCGTCTACTGCACCGAGCTGGCCGAGGTGCAGATGATCGTGTTCGGGCCGGAGTTCGTGGGCCGCATCGAGCCCAACACCGAGCGCCTGAGCAAGGGCCGCAAGCTGCTGTTTGTGGGCAACTTCACCCCTCCCGGAACCGAGAACTACTACATCGTCACGTCCGACTATGCCGGCACCGAGCCCGGTATCGCCCTGACGGATGATGACGACGGCGCCATCTACTTCTCCTCCGGCACCACCGGCTTCCCCAAGGCCATCCTGCACAAGCACCGCAGCCTGAGCCAGGCCGCCGAGATGGAGATGAAGCACCACTCCACCACCCGCAGCGATACCTTCCTGTGCATCCCGCCCCTGTACCACACCGGCGCCAAGTTCCACTGGATGGGCAGCCTGTGCGCCGGCAGCAAGGCCGTGCTGCTGAAGGGCACCAACCCCGCCACCATCCTGAAGGCGGTCTCCGACGAGCAGTGCACCATCGTGTGGCTGCTGGTGCCGTGGGTGCAGGACATCCTGGACGCCATCGACCGGGGCGATGTGCGCCTGGAGGACTACAAGCTGGACCAGTGGCGCCTGATGCACGTGGGCGCCCAGCCCGTGCCGCCCAGCCTGATCCGCCGCTGGAAGACCGTCTTCCCGCATCATGATTACGATACCAACTATGGCCTGAGCGAATCCACCGGCCCCGGCTGCGTCCATCTGGGCGTGGAGAACATCCACAAGGTGGGTGCCATCGGCGTGCCCGGCTACCGCTGGGAGTGTAAGATCGTGGATGAGCACGACAACGTGGTGCCTCAGGGTGAGGTGGGCGAGCTGTGCGTGAAGGGCCCCGGCGTCATGACCTGCTACTACAACAACCCCCAGGCCACCGCCGAGGTGCTGAAGAACGGCTGGCTTTACACCGGCGACATGGCCATGCAGGATGAGGACGGCTTCTACTTCCTGGTGGACCGCAAGAAGGACGTCATCGTCTCCGGCGGCGAGAATCTGTACCCCGTGCAGATCGAGGACTTCATCCGCCGCTGCGACAAGGTGAAGGACGTGGCCGTCATCGGCCTGCCGGACAAGCGTCTGGGCGAGAAGGCCGCCGCTATCATCGAGGTCAAGGAGGGCATGACCTGCACCCGGGAGGAGATCGACGACTTCTGCCTGGGCATGCCCCGCTACAAGCGTCCCCGGGAGATCATCTTCGCCGAGATCCCCCGCAACGCCACCGGCAAGATCGAAAAGCCCAAGCTGCGCAAGATCTACGGCGCCGACCAGCTGGTCGCCCAGGAGAACAGATCGTAAACTCCCTCAGTCAGCTTCGCTGACAGCTCCCTCGGTGAGGGAGCCTTTTTCTTCTTTTCCTTGCCTCCCTCTTTGAGGGAGGTGTCCGCCGCAGCGGACAGAGGGAGTTTCCCCCGAAAGTTTTCTCCTCCGGAAGGAGATTTTGCTTTGGGGACGAATATGGTTTTGCAGGATGAAAAGACGACCTCATCTGCCTCGCATTCGCTCGGCACCTTCCCCTAAAGGGGAAGGTCCGGTTTGTTGAGCTGAGTAATCAGACCTTCCCCTTTAGGGGAAGGTGCCCGAAGGGCAGATGAGGTCGGTGAGAGGGCGCACCCATGAAAACGTTTACTGAGGAAGGACGCGCGGTGGCGGAGGCGCTGCAGCCCAAATTGGGATTGCGGCTGGCCAGCGCGGTGGCGGAATGCTGCGCCGATGAGATCCGCGGCGGCATGAACCGGAACCGCACCCTGGATCTGCTGGCCCATCGGGTGGAGGAGGCCCTGCTGAAGCGCCTCTATCAGGCCCTGGGCGACGGCATGGTCTTCCGGCGGGAGGACGGGGTCTTTCTGCGCATCGGCACGGAGGATATCCCCGACCTGGCGGATGACGTGATGGCCGTGCTGATGCAGCGCATGCCCGTCTCGCCCCAGAGCTATGCCCTGCTCCGTGAATACGCCTGGCGCACCGGCTCCCCCGCCGCCATGCGCACCCTGATGACCCTCTACGCCGGAACGCTCCCCGCCAAGGACCGGGAGCTGATGGAGCGGGTGCTGGGGGAAAGGATGAACAGGCGGTAAGTATCAGCCTTCCTGCGCTGCGCCCCGGAAGGGTATTTACACAGCATGATGATTTCGACAGCCCGCTAAACGCAAAACTATTGAAAAAAGAAAGTTTTGCGTTTATAATGGGGTGGAGAGGTGAGAAGTGTGTATATCGTCAGGGATCAGCTGCTTTCCAAATTGATCAAGTACCGAGAGAAAAATATCGTTAAAATTATCACGGGTATCCGCAGATGCGGAAAATCAGTTCTCCTGAATGAAATATATTATGATTATCTTCTGCAGGATGGTGTTCCCGCAGATCATATCGTCCGCATTTCTTTCGATATGAAAAAATGGCAGCATCTGAGGAACGGCGATGCATTGTATCAATTCATTTCCGATACCATGACGGATGATGCGTTGTATTATGTCTTTCTGGATGAGATACAGCTCGTGGATGGATTTGAGGAAATTGTTAATTCCATAAAATCTGAATTCCATACGGATGTTTATATCACCGGCTCTGACTCCAAACTGCTTTCACACGATATCAGTACTATTTTCCGCGGAAGAGGAATTGAAATCAAAGTATTCCCACTTTCCTTTGCGGAATTCTATGCATGGAAAGGCGGCGATAAGCAGGATGCCTTCGATGAATATATTCTCTTCGGAGGGATGCCCTACGCCGTTCAGGAAACCGATGAGGAAGAAAAGCGGGCCTATCTGGATATGTTGGTCAATACCGTTGTTACCCGCGATATGATCGAGCGCTATGAGATCCGGAATGTTACTCTCTTTATCGCTGTTCTGGAATTGCTCTGTTCCTCTGTCGGATCATATGTGTCTCCGGGAAAAATAGCCAACACTTTAAAATCGAACGGCTTCAGGACGGCTGACAATGAAACCATCAGCCGGTATCTCGGATATATTTGCGATGCTTTCTTGTTTTATCGGGTAAACCGGTATGATATTCAGGGGAAGGAATATCTGAAAACGCAAAACAAATATTATGCGGCGGATATAGGACTTCGCAACGCGATCATTCATTATCGGCAGATCGAAATTACCCATATTATTGAGAATCTAGTTTATCTCGAGTTGCTTCGCAGAGGTTACCTTGTTGATATTGGCAAAAACAAGGATAAGGAAATTGATTTTGTTGCAAAAGAGCTCAACGGAAATCAATATTATATTCAAGTCACCTATTCGACCCGGGAAGAGGCAACAAAAGAAAGAGAATTATCCGCTTTCCATCTGCTGGATGATGGCTTTAAAAAAATATTGATTACCATGGACAGAAATCCGCTGGGGCTTCTGGAAAAAGGCTATAAAATGCTTTCTTTGCTGGAATTCCTGCTGAATGATCATATCCTGGAAACCTGCTGAACGCAAAACTTCAAATTTCCGAAAGTTTTGCGTTTAGGTCTATACTCTCCGAAAGGACACACCCATGAAGCTTTACGCCCCGGAGAACTATCTTTCCTTTGCCTGCATTGCCGACCGCTGCCGGCATACCTGCTGCGCCGGGTGGGAGATCGATATCGACCCGGAGACCCTGGCCCGGTACCGCGCGCTGCCCGGGGCGCTGGGGGAGGCGCTGCGGCAGGGGATCTGCGAGGACGGGACCGGCGCGCACTTCCGGCTGGATGAGCGGGAGCGCTGCCCCATGCTGGACGCGCAGGGCCTGTGCCGGGTGATCCTGCAGGGCGGCGAGGGGCTGCTGTGCCAGATCTGCCGGGACCATCCGCGGTTCCGCAGCTTCTTCTCCGACCGCACGGAGATCGGCCTGGGGCTGTGCTGTGAGGAGGCGGCCCGGCAGCTGCTGTTCCGTGAGGAGCCGATGCGCCTGGTGCTGCTCGGGGAGGATGACGCCCCCGAAGCGCCGCTGTCCGAAGCCGAGGCGGAGCTGCTGGATTACCGTGCCGGCCTGATGGCCGCGCTGCAGGACCGCACGCTGCCCCTTCCGGAGCGGCTGGCCCGGCTGCTGCCCCCGGAGGAGCCCACCCCCGCGGTTTGGGCGGAGGAGCTCACACAATTGGAACAGCTGGATCCCGCCTGGAGCGCGCTGCTGCGGGCACTGGCCACGGCGGAGGCGCTGCCCACGGTGGATCCGGCCTTCGATCCCTGCTTTGAACAGCTGGGCTGGTACCTGCTCTACCGGCATCTGCCCGGCGGCCTGGAGGATGATCTCTGGGAGGAGCGGGCCGCGCTGTGCCTGTTGCTGGTCGGCCTGGCCCGGCAGCTGTTTGCCCTGGGAGCCCAGACCCCGGAGCGTCTGACGGACATTGTGCGCCTGATGTCCTCCGAGCTGGAGTACTCGGATGAGAACATCCCGGCGCTGCTGGAATGGATACAAGGATAAAACGCAATCGAGAGGGCGGCAGAGAGGCCATTCGCCCAAATTTCTTTCCCCCGCGATGTAGCATTCCGGGGCGAAATATGGTATGATGCTGGTGTTCACACCAAAACGACTTGACAAGGAGCCATCATGAACACACTGTCGATTACGGTATCCAATGTATCCCTGACCTTCGGCGGACAGAAGCTGTTTTCCGGCGCGGACCTGAAGTTCCTCTCCGGCAACTGCTATGGCGTGATCGGTGCCAACGGCGCCGGCAAGTCCACCTTCCTGCGCATCCTTTCCGGCGAGCTGGAGCCCACCACCGGCTCCGTCAGCATTCAGCCCAAGCTGCGCATGTCCACCCTGAAGCAGGATCAGTTCAAATATGACGCCTACCCCGTGCTGGACACGGTGATCATGGGCAACCAGCGCCTGTACGATATCATGAAGGAAAAGGAAGCGCTGTATGCCAAGCCCGACTTCAGCGATGCCGACGGCGAAAAGGCCGCGGAGCTGGAGGGCGAGTTTGCCGAGATGGACGGCTGGAACGCGGAGAGCGACGCCGCCACCCTGCTGACCGGCCTGGGCATCGATACTGATATGCACTATCTGCCCATGGCGGACCTGAAGGGCGGCGACAAGTTCAAGGTGCTGCTGGCCCAGGCTTTGTTCGGCAACCCGGACATCCTGCTGCTGGACGAGCCCACCAACAACCTGGACAACCGCAGCGTGGCCTGGCTGGAGGATTTCCTGATGGAGTTCCCCGGCACCCTGATCGTGGTCAGCCATGACCGCTGGTTCCTGAACAACATCTGCACGCACATTGTGGATATCGACTACAACCAGGTGAAGCTGTACGTGGGCAACTACGACTTCTGGTATGAGTCCTCCAAGATGATGCAGGCCCTGATGAACGACCAGAAGAAGCGCCGCGAGGACAAGATCCGCGAGCTGCAGGCCTTCATCCAGCGCTTCTCCTCCAACAAGTCCAAGGCCAAGCAGGCCACCAGCCGCCGCAAGCTGCTGGATCAGCTGACCATTGAGGAGATGCCCGCCTCCTCCCGCCGCTATCCCTGGGTGTGCTTCACCCCGGAGCGCGAGGCCGGCAAGGACATCCTGACCGTGAAGGACATCAACTACACGCAGGACGGCGTGCAGCTGCTGAAGGACGTCTCCTTCCTGGTGACCAAGGGCCAGAAGATCGCCCTGGTGGGCCAGGAGCAGGCCCAGACCGCCCTGTTCCGCATCCTCACCGAGGAGCTGGAGCCCGATTCCGGCAGCATCAAGTGGGGTGTGACCATCTCCACCAGCTACTTCCCCAAGGACAACAGCAAGTTCTTCGACGGCTGCGACAAGACCATGATCGAGTGGTTTGCCCAGTACAGCCCCGAGCAGCTGGAGACCTACATGCGCGGCTTCCTGGGCCGCATGCTCTTCAGCGGTGACGACGTGTACAAGCCCGTCTCCGTCCTCTCCGGCGGTGAAAAGGTGCGCTGCATGCTGAGCCGCATGATGCTCTCCGGCGCCAACTTCCTGATGCTGGACCAGCCCACCAACCACCTGGACCTGGAGTCCATTCAGGCCGTGAACAACGCCCTGATCAACTTCCCCGGCAATGTGATCTTCACCAGCCAGGACCATCAGTTCATCACCACCATCGCCGACCGCATCATCGAGATCAAGCCCGACGGCACCATCGCGGATTATTACTGCAACTACGAAGAGTACCTGGAAAAGATCAAGGCGGAATAAACGCCCTGACCTCATCTGGCGCTGCGCGCCACCTTCCCCTAAAGGGGAAGTGTATAATCGACAGTTGTTACACCAAATAAAAAGGCCCCACGTTTGGGTAATAAAAACCCCGCTGGCTGCCGCCTGTGGCGGCTGCCAGGCTGTTTTTTGAGTTCGCGAACGCTCCCGCGAAGCGGGTGAGAGGGCTCTTCACTCCACCTTCTCCAAAAACCTGGTCATCACGTAGCCTTCGATCACATCGGTCTTCACATGGGCCCAGGCGCCGTCCTCCAGCTCCTCCAGCACCACCAGCTGCTGGTGCTTGTAAAGGCGCATCAGGATCTGTCCGGCGCCGGAGGGTTCCGCGCGCAGGTTCAGGCTGCTGTCGTCCTCGATGTTCTCCACGGAGGCCAGCCAGCTTCCGGCGGGCATCAGCAGGGCAGTCACGGGCATCAGCGTGGGACGGGGCGTGGGGGACGCGGCGGGAGCGGGGCTGCCGAACAGCACGCTGCGGGCCGTGGGGGCCGTCACCGCGCCGGAGGCGATGGTGGTCAGCTTCATCTTCGGATAATAGAAGGCCAGGATCTCCTCGTAGGTCTTTTCATACTTTGCGGCCATCTGCTGGGCGCCGCGCTGGCTCATGCCCACGCCGTGGCCGTAGCGGCGGCACTGCAGCAGGAAGGCATTGTCCTCCTCCGTCACGGTCATCATGGGATAGGAGGTGTCCGGGATGTCCAGCCCCAGCGCCTCGGCCAGGGTGGGGAACAGGGCCAGCCGCACGGTCTGCGTGCCGGGAACGGCCTCAAACACCGTCAGCCCGTCCGCGCCGGGATCCGGCGCCTCGGTGGGTGCGGTGGTCGCGCCCTCCAGCACGGAGGCCAGGGTATAATCCTCCTCCCCATCATCCACAGGCTTGCGGGCGGAGCAGGTCAGCGTCAGGATCAGGGTATCCATGTAGCGGCTGGGGGCGGCCAGGGTGGTGCCCTCCAGGGTCACATCGGTCACGGTATCCACCCGGAAGCTGCCGGCGGCGGTATCGTAGCCGTTTTCCGCCAGCATGCCGCTCAGGGCCTCCCGCACCGCCTCGGTCAGGGCCTCCGGAAGCGCGCTGCCGTTCCGGCTCAGGCGGAAGGAGCGCACCACCGATTCCTCATTTTCCAGGTCGTAGGGGTCATCCGTCATGGCGTACACCGTATTGTCGCTGCCCCACACGTTGCGGGGAAGCTCCGTCTGGCCGCCGTTGCTGGCCGAATAATAGCAGGTGACCAGCTCCCCCTGATAGGTGCCCACGATGCCGGCGGTCTCCTGTACGGCCCGGATGGCCGTGGTATAGCCGAAGTTGATGCCCCGGAAGACCTGGTCGGCGGTGGTATCCACCACATCATAGTCCGCGCCGGAGCGCACATGGGACAGTGCATAGGTGCGGGCGCACACCGCCTGGGCCTTCAGGGCTTCCAGCGGGAAGGAATTGCTCATCTCATAGGGCACCACGCCCTGCAGATAATCCTCCACGGAGAGGGTCAGGATGGGGATCAGGATGCCGCCGGAGATGGTCAGCTTCAAGTCCCCGGGATAGATATTGCCCCCGGAGGTAAAGCGCAGGCCGTCCGTGCTCAGGGTGTCGGAGGCCATCCTGCGGAAGGTGGCCTCGGTGCCCAGGTCGATGCTGACATAGCCGCTGTACAGGATCAGGTGCCCGTCGGCGATCTGCACCACCGCCGTGCTGTTCCGGGCCAGCCCCAGCTCCGCGCCGGAGGAGCCGGTCACCTGGTACAGCCCGCTGAAGGTCAGGTCCGCCCGGTCCGTCAGCGCCGGCTGCTTCAGATACACCCGGATGGTGGGAGCTGTCTCCGAAGAAGCGGCCATCGCCCCGGGAAGCGGCAGCAGCGCCACGCAGAGCATCAGGGAAAGCAGCAGACAAAGCCATTGTTTCATCGGGGGACCCTCCTTCCTTATTCCACTCTCGCGCTCCCCGTCCAGTGCCACTGGTAGCAGCCGGAGATCAGGGAATCCTCATAGGAACTGATGGTGCAGCTGTATACCTTCTGGCGGTTGGCGGTGGGACGCAGATACTGCACGCGCTGGATGGTGCCCCGCAGCTCATAGGGGGCGGGGTCGATCACCAGCAGGCGGCCCTCCTCGTCCCTTCCCACCGCCAGCAGGGCGTGGGCGATCCCGTTGGGGCGCAGCAGGGTGATCAGTACCGGAGAATAGGTGGGGTCGGACAGGTAGCGATCCATCATCTCGTCGAGGCTCCGGTAATCCACGCCCTTCACGCGCTCCACAAAGTACAGCTTTTCGGTGATCTCATCATAGGGGGAATCGATGCTGCGCTCCCCCAGCATGGCGGACATGCCGCCGGGGGTCACATCCACCCCGAAGTAGGAGAGTGCCATGGAATAGCACGCCCGGGTGCACATCACGCCGCAGTATTCGTCATACTCCCGGCCCTTGCTGTCTTCGGTCTGGGTCAGGTCCAGCGAGGAGCCCTCCGCGCCGCCCAGCCAGTAGCTTTTCACAAACAGGGGATCCCGGAGGGACTGCGGAATAAACCGGATGCGCCCGGCCCGCACCGCTGCCTCCCGGGTGGAGCCGTCCTCTGCCTCCCGTGGAAAATCGATCATGGCCAGCACCGCCTCCTTGGTGGTACAGGCCCGTAAGCTCTCCGAACAGGCACTGAACGGAAAGGCCAGGAGCAGGAGCAGACAAAGCAGCTGCAGCGGTCGTTTCATCGGTGGGTGTTCCTCCTTGTGGGTCAGATCAACCTCATCCGGCGCTTCGCGCCACCTTCCCCTAAAGGGGAAGGCTTTTGGTTACTTGGCCTGACTAACTAAGCCTTCCCCTTTAGGGGAAGGTGCCGAACGAATGTGAGGCAGATGAGGTCTTTCCCGTCACCATTCGCTCCACGTCGTTCCAGTCGCGCAGGACGCGGCAATCGGTCAGTCCGGCGGCGATCAGCAGCGCGGCCACATCCCGTGCTTCGCCGAGGCCCACCTCCAGCAGCAGGGTGCCGCCCGGCAATAAATGAAGCGGGGCGCCCTCCGCAATGCGACGGTAGAAGTCCAGGCCGTCGGTGCCGCCGTCCAGGGCCATCATCGGCTCCCGGAGCACCTCGGCCTGCAGGGTGCGGCAGTCCTCCCGGGGAATATAGGGCGGGTTGGAGACGATCACGTCGTAGCGCGCCTCCCCCACCGCTTCCCAGAGGTCGCCCCGGCACAGGGTCAGCCCGGCGCCCAGGGTTTCCGCGTTCAGGGCGGTCACGGCCAGGGCGTCCGCGCTCAGGTCCGCCGCGGTCACCTCCGCCTCCGGCACCTCCAGCTTCATGCTGACGGCCAGACAGCCGCTGCCGCAGCACAGGTCCAGCGCCCGCTTGGCTCCGGACACCGCCCGCAGGCAGCGGATGGCTTCCTCCGCCAGCAGCTCGGTCTCGGGGCGCGGGATCAGTACCCTGCCGTCCACATGGAAGGCTCGCCCCAGGAAGGGCTGGGTGCCCAGGATGTACTGCAGCGGCTCCCGGTCCATACGGCGCAGCAGCAGCCCCTCAAAGGCCGCGGCCGCTTCCTCCGTGGGCTCATAGTCCGTATCCAGCCGCAGGGACAGCGCCGGTCTGCCGGTCACCGAGGCCAGCAGCTGCGCCGCGTCGTTGCGGGGATCCGGGACCCCTGCCGCCCGCAGTCGCTGTGCTGCCGCCCGCAAAAGCGCTGCCGCGTTCAACCGTTGGCCTCGCCGTCGTCCTCAGAGAGGTCCTCCGCGGGCTCCTCCTCACGGACATAATCGGGATAATCCTCGGGACGGCTGTCCTGATAGGTCTTCATCACCGTGTAGCCGTCGGCGTTCACCGTGTAGCCCTCCGGCATGCCGTGCAGGGCCACGTTCATGGCCACGATGGCGCACTCCAGCATGCCCGCGTCCGGCTGACGGGTGGTCAGGCGTTGCATCTGCAGACCGGGCCAGCGCAGGATCTTCGCCGCCTTGCTCTCGGAATGAGCCAGGCCCTTCAGCACCTCATAGCTGACACCGGCCACGATGGGCAGCATCAGCAGGTGGAAGCCCAGCCGCAGGAAGTAGTTGCTGATGGGCAGCAGCACATTCAGCACCAGGAAAAGCAGGATACTGATGGTGAACACGATGAGCAGGAAGGCCGTGCCGCAGCGGGGATGCAGGGTGGTGAACTGCTGGGCGTTTTCCGGCGTCAGCAGCAGCTCGTGTTCATGGCAGTAGACGGTCTTGTGCTCGGCGCCGTGGTACTGGAAGGTGCGGCGCACGTCCGGCACCATGCCGCAGAAGGCCATGTATCCGATGAGGATGGCGATCTTGAGGATGCCGCCCAGCAGGGTATAGCCCAGGGGACCCATGCCGGCGTTCTTCAGCAGGGTCTCAGCCCCGGCGGGAATGGCGATGAACAGGCCCACGGACAGGGCCACCGCCAGCACGATGGCCACGCCCATCACGATCTTGTCGATGCCCTTGCCCAGCTTTTCGGACAGCCACTTTTCAAACTTGGTGGGCTCCTCGTCCATCACGCCCAGCATTTTGGTGGACTCCTCCAGAGTGCTCATGCCGCTGGACAGCATGGTGGCCATGTTGACCGCGCCGCGGATGAAGGGGTAGCCCATCCACTTGTGCTTCTTGCTCAGCGGAACATAGTCCTTCCGGGTGACCACAATGGATCCGTCCGGCTTACGGACCGCAATGGCGATGGCGTCCGGGGACTTCATCATGACGCCCTCCATCACCGCCTGACCGCCGATGTCCACCCGCTTGGGGGCCGCGTTGGTATTTGCCATAAATGCCTCTTTCCGCACACGGGGTGCTTTTACAATCATTTGTCCGATACCCTGTAAACGATGGAGGGTGGGGATTTCGTGCAAAACTCCCTCACCCGCTTCGCGGGAGCTCCCTCGAGGAGGGAGCCTTTCTTTTTCTGAGCAAAGTATCCAAAAGGCTCCCTCCCCGAGGGAGCTGTCAGCGCAGCTGACTGAGGGAGTTTCCCCACCAGCCGGGAGCGTTTCCCTCTTTATTTATCCCAAATTCATGTTGTCAGCATGAACAATTTAACGAAAAACAGGACACCATCCCATTGATGATGCCCTGCAAGTTGCTTACTGCATGTTGAAACGCTTCTTGAAGCGATCGACGCGGCCGCCGGTATCCACCAGCTTCTGCTTGCCGGTGTAGAAGGGATGGCACTTGCTGCAGATATCAACCCTCAGCTCCTTCTTGGTGGAGCCGGTGACGAAGGTCTCGCCGCAAACGCAGCGCACAACGCACTCGCCATACTTAGGATGAATCTTCTCCTTCATTGCTTTTTCACCTCTTTCATTCTGCAATGATCGGCTTTGCGGCCACTCGCCCGGTCCGTTGACCAGCCGATGGCTATGCTCACAATGAGGTACACAGCCGGACCCGTTACTGCCGCTTGTTCAGTTTACCACATTCAGCCCCTGATTGCAAGGGGTTTTGCGGATTTTATGAAGATTTGATGACGGAATCCTTGCGCTTACTTGGTGCCGAACAGGCGGTCACCGGCATCGCCCAGGCCGGGCACGATGTAGCCGTGCTCGTTCAGGTGATCGTCCATGGCGGCCACGTAGATGTCCACGTCGGGATGATCCTTCTGGATGCGGGCCACGCCTTCGGGAGCGGCGATCAGGTTGATCAGGCGGATGTTGTGGCAGCCGCGCTGCTTGATGAAGGTGATGGCCGCGCTGGCGCTGCCGCCGGTGGCCAGCATGGGATCCACCACGAAGATCTCACGCTCGGGGCTGTCCACGGGCAGCTTGCAGTAGTACTCCACGGGCTCCAGGGTCATGGGATCGCGGTACAGGCCGATGTGGCCCACCTTGGCGGCGGGAACCATGTTCAGCACGCCATCTACCATGCCCAGGCCCGCGCGCAGGATCGGGACCACCGCCAGCTTGCGGCCGGCCAGACGGTTCACGGTGCACTTGCCGATGGGGGTCTCCACCTCCACCTCAATGGTCTGCAGATCGCGGGTGGCCTCATAGACCATCAGCATGGCGATCTCCTCCAGCAGCTCACGGAACTCCTTGGCGCCGGTGTTCTTATCGCGCATAATGCCCAGCTTGTGCTGGATCAGGGGATGATCGAAAACAACGACTTTGCTCATAGGTACATGCCTCCTTCAGAAAAAAGCGGATACCCTATTATACCCCACCAGGAGATAATTGGCAACGGGTTATTTTTACGCCCCGCCGAAGGAACGACCTCACAGCCCGATGCCCTCCGTCTTCACCAGCGCGAAGGGGCCGATGCGCTTCAGGTCGAAGATGACCTCCTCGGCATACTCCAGGCGGTAGTTGGGCAGCAGCACAGGGATGCCGTCGCTGTCCAGGCGGTGGAAGTTCTTCCGCTTAATGAACAGCGCGGCCTGCTTTTCGGTGGTGAAGTGGGTGTGCAGCTCGGTCACCTCAAAGTCCGAGCTGTCGCTGGTGGCGATCTCGACGATGACGGCCTCCTTGCGGTGGGTCTGCATATACTGGCGCAGGGCGGGTGTCAGGGTGATTTTCATCGGCAAGCACCGGTCCTTTCCTTGACAAGGGGGGCTCTCTGCGGTAAAATAAAGTGCAGAGGCTCTGCCTTGCGTGACAAATTCAATAAAGAAATGAAGGTTGATTCTGATGACGCATCCAATGACGATCGCCGGTCTTCACCGTGAGCTGCCCATCTGCCGCGTGAATGACGATCTGTATATCGGCGCATTCGTGATCTTCGGCGACTGCGAGCTGACCGTGGCCTGTGCCACCGAGCTGCTGAAGCAGGCCCCGGAGTATGACTACATCCTGACCGCCGAATCCAAGGGCATCCCGATCGCCTACGAGATGGCCCGCCAGGCCGGTGACGCCAAGTGGCTGCTGGCCCGCAAGGGTGCCAAGCTGTACATGCAGAACGTGTTCGGCGTGGAAGTGAAGAGCATCACCACCGCCGCCGTGCAGAAGCTGTACCTGGACGGCAACGATGCCGCGCTGATGAAGGGCAAGCGCATCCTGATCGTGGACGACGTGATCTCCACCGGTGAGAGCCTGCGGGCCCTGGAGGAGCTGGTGAAGGCCGCCGGCGGCGAGGTCTGCGGCCGCATGGCCATCCTGGCGGAGGGCGACGCCCAGAAGCGCGACGACCTGATCTACCTGGAGAAGCTGCCCCTGTTCAACGCCAAGGGCGAGGTCATTGGCTGAGAAACCAAATGACCCCCGTTTCCCGTTTGTCCGGGAAACGGGGGTTTTTGTGTGCCCGGGAAACTCCCTCAGTCGCTTCGCGCCACCTTCCCCTAAAGGGGAAGGTCTGGTTTCTTTACCAGTTCCAGTAACTGAACCTTCCCCTTTAGGGGAAGGTGCCCGAAGGGCAAAGAGGTCCTCAGCTCTCAAACGGATAATATGTCTGGTCCTTGAAGATCTTCAGGATGGTATCATAGCGCTGATGGGTGCGCCAGCCGCCGTTGGTGGAGTAGTGGGTGGAGTCGATGTGACAGTCGGGCAGGGCTTCCTTCAGGCCGGCCACCACCGTCTTGGAGACGGGCTTGCTGCTGGAATAGTTGTTGCTGTTGTACAGCCACAGGCGCTCCAGCTTGGTCAGGCCCTTGAGGCACTCCCAGTCGGTGATGTAGTTGAAGCAGATGTTCAAGTCGATCAGCTCGGTGCAGTTGGCCAGCACGGAAATATCGGTGATCTTGTTCTTGAAGATCTCCAGGTACTGCAGCTGGGTCAGCGTGCCGATGGGGGTGATGTCGGTCACCTTGTTGGCGGCGATGATCAGCACCTTCAGGTTGGGCAGGTAGTACAGGAAGGACAGGTCAGTCACATTGTTGTGGCCGATGTCCAGGGCCTCCAGCTGGGTGCAGTACTTCAGGATGGAGAAGTCCTCACTGGTGTGGCCCTTGATCTTGTTGTTGTGCTGGGTGCCGAAGGCCGTGGCGTCGGTGCGGATCTTGTGCGGACGCTCGCAGGGGATGTACATGGTCCAGCCAAACTTCACGTTGGGATAGCGCTCCGCCAGCATTTCGATATTTGTCCGCTGGATCAGGGTGCTGAACATATCGAACTGCTCCAGCTGGGGCAGCTGATCCAGGAATTCACACAGCTTGTCGTAGTCCTTCACCACGATATCGCCCAGATCCACATAGGTGCTGTCCGAGGAAACGGTCAGCCCGCCGTAGGTTACCTCCGTCGCCGGGGCCGCCGTGGGGACGACCGTCGTCTCCGCCATCGCCGGCAGCGTCAGCAGCAGCAAAAGGCTCACAGCGCAAAGAAGCTTGATGATCTTGTTCATGGATAGTTCCTCCTGATTGTTTGGTTGAGGGGCAGGGGATTTCGCGCCTGCGGGCGCGACCAGGGGCCAGGGGCTGGCTGCCGGCTTTCCGATCGCCCCTTCTTCGGGGCCGTCTCTCTTTTGCAAGGTGTTGAGAATTGCAGCCGAGAACTCCCTCAGTCGCTTCGCGACAGCTGACTGAGGGAGTTCCGCCGCAGCGACCTCATCTGGCGCTGCGCGCCACCTTCCCCTAAAGGGGAAGGCTTTGGGGTACTTAGCTGACTAACTAAACCTTCCCCTTTAGGGGAAGGTGCCCGAAGGGCAGATGAGGTCAGTGCCTGTTGGAGCTCGGGGCCTTGTCGCCGTAGTCGCCGCCATCCTTGGAAAGGTAGGGCTGAATGATGCAGCCTTTCTCCTCGTCAAGGGGTTCCAGGTCGAAGTCCGTGTCGTTCTGCACCAGCTGGATGACCTCGGAGGCCGCGGCACCTGTAACGATGAGCGGCTGGAAGTTGCTGTTGGGGTAGGTACCGGAGATGTTGCAGGGATAGATGCTCATCTGCTGGCCCAGGTACTGGCCGTCATTCGAGAAGGTGAAGGTCCCTTGCACCAGGATGGTCTCCAGCGCGCGCACCTCGCAGTTGCCGCCGAAGCAGAAGTTGCCCAGGGAGTAGAAGATATACCGGTTGTTGTAGACCTCCACGCCCTCCACCACATGGGGATGGTGCATGATGATCAGGTCGGCGCCGTAGTCGATCAGGTGGTGCGCCATCTTCTTCTGTCCCGCGGTGTGGTGAGGATCATACTCCGTACCGCAGTGCAGGGAGAAGATGACCATGCTGACGCCCTCTTCCTCCTTCAGCCGCTTGATCTCGGACTTGACCCAGTCACTCAGGGTGTTCATGTGGATGCCATGCAGGCTGAAGAAGGCGATCTTCACGCTCTCCTTCTCGTAGATATACACATTCTGCATGCAGGCCCAGGCCACACCGGCGGCATCCAGGGTGGCGGTGGTGGAGCTGTAGCCCTGGTCACCGAAGTCCATACGGTGGTTGTTGGCCAGACTGCAGTACTCAATGGAGGAGCGGGTCAGGATATCCACATAGGAGGTGGGCGCCCGGAAGCGGTAGGTCTTGCCGGTATTCTCCTGGGCGCTGGAGTCCGTCAGCGTGCCCTCCAGGTTGATCACGGTCAGGTCATCCGACTGGAAGACCGGCAGCACATTGGCGAAGAAATAATCCGGCCCGTTCTCATTATAGAAGCCGGTAAAGGAATCCGCCCGCTTCTGCACCTTGTTTTCTCCGCCCAGGGTCACATCACCGGTGAAGGACATGGTCACCGTAATGTCCGCCAGGGCAGACAGGGGCAGCAGCAGAGCACAGACAAGCAAAAGCAACAGGATACGGCGCTGCACGACGCAGAGCTCCTTTCATGCGTAAGGTTCATCGGGCAAACAGAGAGATTATACCATAAGCGGGCGGCAGATTGCAAGGCGCTCTTTACAAACTCGTTCCTTTATGGTAAAATAAAGAGAATCCCTACTGAAAAGGAGGCCGCAGGATGATCCGATCAAACCGCAAGCCACTGGTCCTCGCGGGCGTATGCCTGCTGGTGCTGCTGCTTGGGATGACCACCGCCTCAGCCATGACGCAGCTGACCCTTCCCTCCGGCATGACCGAAGTGGAGGAAGAAGCCTTTGCCGAAATTTCCACCCTGGAGTCCGTTGTCATCCCCAGTACGGTAACTTCCATTCAATCCAAGGCTTTTTACAAGTGTGAACTGACCTATGTCACCGTCTATGACAGCGTTTCCTATATTGCCGATGATGCTTTCGACGGCAATGACGGCATGATCGCCTGCGTGAACGCCGGTTCCTATGCCTACACCTGGTTTAAAAACAAGGGCTTCGAGATCCTGCCGCTGGATGTAGCCAACAGCTTCCAGAACATGACCTGCGAGGTTCCCACCTGGAGCACCGTCAGCAGCGCGTGGCCCGGCGGCTCGCAGGGTGTGCTCTACGATATCTCCACCGGCAAGTCCTTCACGATCAAGCGCTGGGCCGGCGGCAACCATGCCGATATCGAGCCCCTGACCGCGTCAGACACCAAGGTTCTCGCCGCCATCTACGGCGTCAGCGATGCCAATAAGATGTATGAGGACTACAGTGCCTCTTCCGGCTACTGGGTCCCCAGAGCCTGCCTGCTGATCACCACCAACGGGCATCTGTATGCCTGCTCCCTGCAGGGTGTGCCCCATAACTATCCGAGCGGTGATACCACCCCGGACAATGGCCTGGACGGCCAGCTGTGCCTGTGGTTCACGGACAGCTGGGGACATTCCAACACCTCCACCGTGACCGACACCGTCAAGAAGCATCGCGCTGCCGTGACGGCTGCCTACACCTGGTGGAAGGACAACTTCCAGTAAGCATCGGCATACGAAAAACACCCGCTCCTCGCTTGAGGGGCGGGTTTTGTGATGCGCTCATTCCAGGGTGAAGTCCCCGGACACCGTCTCGTACCGGATGCCGCCGATGCGGGTCTTCACACGGATGCGGTAGGTGCCGGTGGGGGCCATGGTGCCGTCGTCGGTCAGGCCGGTCCAGGTGAAGGAGGAGCCCTCCGGGATCAGCTGGGCGGGGCGGGTGGCGGCGGAGGAGGCCAGGCGGCGGACGGTCTCGCCGGCTTCGTTCTCCACGGTGACCGTCAGCTCACAGGGCAGGGCATGGCGCACGATGAAGGTCAGCTCCTCCCCTGTGGCAGGGGTGAAGGCAGCCGGCGTCTCGACCGACAGCGCCGGGTCCCCCTCCTGGGGCAGCACGCACAGCACATGGCTGGAGAGCACCTGGGCCGTGCCGTCCTCCACCGCCAGCAGCTGCAGCAGGGCATAGCCGTACTCGTCGTCCTCCAGGGCGTCGCTCAGGCTGATGACCCGCTCATAGTAGCCGGGCTGCAGGGCCTCGCCCTCCTCGCCGCCATCCCACAGCAGCGTGGCGTTGGCGAAGTCCCAGCGGCCGTTGGTCCGGCACACCAGCTGGTAGGCCAGCCGGGTCTCCCGCAGCACGGTGAAGGAGCACACCAGCTCCGTGTCCTCCCGGCTCAGGGCGTCGCTGCCGATGCACAGGTTGGTCAGCGGCGCGGTGACGGCGTCCGTCCGGTGATCTGAATCGTACCGCAGCAGCACCGCATCGGATTCCTCCGGGTAGGTCTGCACGGTGGACGCGCCGTAGTCCGCCAGCAGGAAGCGCTTCAGCTCGGACAGGGTGACAGCACCGTCGCCGTTCTCATCCGCCGCGTAGCCGGAGGAGGCCGAAAGCCCCGCGGACAGCGCGCCGGAGAAGTACCCCGCGCCGTGGATGATCTGCCCATCCTCCCCGTAGCCGGACCAGAACCAGCTGTTCTCCGCGCCGCCGGAGGAGCAGATGACCACGGTGTTGTCCCCGGCAAAAAGGTTGGCGCACAGGGTCGTGCAGCCCTTGCTGATCACGGCGCCGGAGAAGCACACATCCAGCAGCAGCAGATGGGTGCCGGGGTAGCCGTCCATCAGCGTCTTCAGGCGTTCCGCGCTGATGGTATCCTCCGCGCTGCCGTCGGAGAGCACAAAGGCCATGTGCCCGTTGTCCGTGCCCTCCACCCACAGGCCGTGGGTGCTGATGTAAAAGATGCAGGTGTCCTCTGCCGAAGCGCCGGAGAAGGCCTCGTCCAGCAGCGCCTCCAGGTCATCCGCGCTGCCCAGGCCGGTCTTCCGCAGCAGCAGTGCCTCCTCCGCGATCCCGTTTTCCCGGAGCAGCGCGGCGATGCGTTCCACATTATTGCCGGAGGACGGCGTGGTCTGGGCCTGGGTGACGAACTCATCGCACCCCACCAGCAGCGCCCGGGTCACGCCCTCGCCCAATACAGGAGCAGACAGGCACAGCCAAAACAGCATCAGCCCCAGCATCTGAAGCAACCGTTTCGCCATGACTGTTCACCTCCTGAAGATGAGCCCTCTCACCGCTTCGCGGAGCTCCCCCAAAGGGGGAGCCTTTTGGCTTCTTAGCTTAGTAACTAAGCCTTCCCCTTTAGGGGCGCCGCCTCGCCTGTGGCGAGTTCGCCGTAGGCGAAAGGCGTAAGCGAAGCGACGATAGGTGCCGAGCGAACGCGAGGCAGATGAGGTCGGTTCAGGTCATGCCGCAAGGGGATTTCGCTCTGCGGAGCGACCAGGGGCTTTCCGATCGCCCCTGGACTCTTCGGGAGCCTTCTCTCTTTTGCAGGGTGTTGGGTATTGCTGCAGAAACTCCCTCAGTCGCTTCGCGACAGCTCCCTCGGAGAGGGAGCCTTTTGGATACTTGGCTCTGGTAACTTAAAGGCTCCCTCTCCGAGGGAGCTGTCAGCGCAGCTGACTGAGGGAGTTTTCCGCAGCGACTGAGAGGGCGGTTCCCTCACCTGATCGCCTCGTACAGCTCCTTCACGCTGGGCAGCGTGTAGTCCGGGTGGAATTCGCTGACGGCGGCGGTATCGCGGGTGGCTTCGCCGGTCAGTACGCAGACGGTAGCCGCGCCGGCGTTGATCCCGGCGGCGATGTCGGTGTACAGGCGGTCGCCCACCACGCAGGTGTGAGCCGCGTCGCAGTAGAAGCGGTCCATCAGCGCCTGCACCATCACCGGGGCCGGCTTGCCGATAAAGGTGGGCACGCGGCCGCCGGCGTTGGTCAGCATCTGGCAGATGGATCCGCAGTCCGGGATGAAGCCGAAGCTGGCAGGGCAGGCCAGGTCCGGGTTGGTGGCCAGGAACAGGTTGTCCTTCGTGAGCATCTAGCAGGTGTCCCGCAGCTTCCGGCTGGTCAGCTCCGTGTCAAAGCCCACCAGCACGATGTCCGCCGCGTCCGTGACCTCCGTGGTCACCCGCACTCCGGCCAGCCGCAGCTCCTTCAGCAGGGAGGCGGTGCCCATGGTGTACACCAGGGCCTCCGGGTAATGCTCCCGCAGATACACCGCGGTGGCCTGGGAGGCCGTGAAGAAGTTGTCCTCCCGGGCGGGGATGCCCATCCGCTGCAGGCGCGCCAGGCAGTCCGCCGCCGAGGAGGAGGAGTTGTTGGTGATGAAAGCATAGTCCGCCCCGTTCCGGGTGATCTGCGCAAACAGCTCCCGGGCTCCGGGGAAGAGCACCCCATCATTATACACCGTGCCGTCCAGATCGAACTGGAACAGCCGCATGGCATGAAGGGGCGCGGTATCCTTGCCAAAGCAATCGTACATGGTGATGTTTCCTTTGTGAGGTGTTGGGGATTGCTGCTGAAACTCCCTCAGTCGCTTCGCGCCAGCTCCCTCGGGGAGGGAGCCTTTTTATTACTGAGCTTGGTATCCAAAAGGCTCCCTCCCCGAGGGAGCTGTCAGCGAAGCTGACTGAGGGAGTTCCCGCATGCCCTCCCCCAGGCTCCCCCTTTGGGGGAGCTGTCGCCGCAGCGACTGAGAGGGCTCTAGGGGAAGGTGGCGCGCAGCGCCGGATGAGGTCGGTTCAGGTCATGCTGCAAGGGGATTTCGCGCCTGCGGGCGCGACCAGGGCTTTCCGATCGCCCTGGACCTTCGGGGCCGTCTCTCTTTTGCAGGGTGTTGGGGACCGACCTCATCTGCCTTCGGCACCTTCCCCTAAAGGGGAAGGTCTGATTACTCAGCCAAGCATCCAAAAGGCTCCCTCCCCGAGGGAGCTGTCAGCGAAGCTGACTGAGGGAGTTCCCGCATGCCCTCCCCCAGGCTCCCCCTTTGGGGGAGCTGTCGCCGCAGCGACTGAGAGGGCTCTTAGGGGAAGGTGGCGCGCAGCGCCAGATGAGGTGTTCTTCACCCCTTCACCCTTACGGTGATGATCTCAAAGCTCCGGGCATGCAGCGCGAGCTTCTAGCCGTCGGCGGTCAGGGGGCGGGGGTTCTCCTCCATCAGGTCCACCTGCGCGGCGGAGGTGATGGGGGTGCCCAGGGTCAGGGTGAAGCCGGTGTCGGCGTTCATGGCCTCGTACAGACGGAGGATCATGTCGCCGCTGCCGTCCTCGGCGGGCTTTACGGTGTCGATGATGATGTTATCCTTGTCCACGGAGGCCAGGCTGAAGGCTTCCAGGCTGCCGGGGAGGACGCTCACGGGTTGATTCAGGTCCAGGCCCTGCTCCACAACGCCGCAGTCTGCGAAGGCGCCGTCCCAGGCGTAGAGGGCGTAGGTCATGTGGTGCTCGCCCTGGTCGGCGTGGAACTCGGGGGCCATGGAGGCCCGCATCAGGGTCAGGCCGATGGTGGCGCCGTCCGCGCTGACGCCGTACTTGCAGTCGTTCAGCACCGCGAAGCCGTGGGAGGCGTCATGAATGGCGGTATAGCGATGGTTGCAGACCTCGAAGCGGTCCTTGTCGTACATCCGGCTCTGATGGGTGGGGCGCTTCACGAAGCCGAACTGCATCTCGTGCTCCGCCTCCAGGGCCCGGGGCGTACCGGAGAAGCAGGCCTTCAGCAGGCGATGCTCCTCGTGCCAGTCGATGGTGGTGTCAAAATCCAGCCGCGCGCTGCCGGAGGTCAGGCGGATCTCCTGGGTCAGGGTGGACGCGGAGAAGCTGCGGGTCACCCGGACGGAGGCGGTCAGGCCCTCGCCGCGCACCAGCACCAGCTCCGCATTCTCCTCCACGGGCACGGGCTGCTGCACATAGTTGCTGTCGATGTCCCAGGCGTCGAACTTGCGGGGCACATCCTTGTACAAGGTCAGCCGGTTCATGGTCCCCTCGACAAATTCCCGGCCGCTGTCCCTGCGGATGAAGGACACCACCTCGCCCAGCGAGTTCAGCCGCACGATGACCTGCTCATTCTCCAGCACCGCACCCTCGGCGGTCAGCCGGGCGGTGCACAGGTCGGCGTCCGCGGTCTCCGTGCAGGGCATGAAGGAGGCGGCACCCAGGGCGGGCACGTCCACCAGGGCACGGCCGTCCATGGCAGGCACCGGCGTTCCGGCGGCATCCTTCAACCCGGTGCAGCCCTCCGGCAGTTCGACCAGCGCCTGACGCGCAAAGCCCAGGCTGTTGAAGACGGTCAGGCCCTCGCCCTTTGTCAGGATGCTCTGGGCCTTTTGGGTCAGCGCCGCAGCCTCCTGCTGCAGCCGGGCATGACGGGCGTTGGCCTCCTCATACACGCGGCCGATGCTGGAGCCTGGCAGGATATCATGGAACTGGTGCAGCAGGGCTTCCTTCCACAGGCGGTCCATGGCCTCCATGGGATAGGCCGCGCCCTTCAGCAGCGCCGCCATGCCCCAGACCTCCGCGTCATGCAGGGCCCACTCGGTGCGGCGGTTGTTCCGCTTGACCCGGGCCTGGGAGGTGTAGGTGCCGCGGTGGCAGGGGAAGTACAGCTCGCCGTCCCAGGTATTCACGGGCTTGCCGTGCTCCCGCTCCATCTCCTCAAAGAACTCCAGCGGGCCGGCCATCTTCATGCGGGGCATGCCCTCCAGGTCCTTCAGGCGCAGAGCGTACTCGATGTGGTCGCGGGTGGGGCCGCCGCCGCCGTCGCCGTAGCCGAAGGGATACAGGAAGCCCTCCAGATCACGCTGCTGCACGCGCACCTTCCAGGTCTTGTCTACCTCTTCGGGCTTGGTGTCATAGGTATAGCTGGTGGGCAGGAAGGCGGTCACGTCGGTGCCGTCCATGCCGCGCCAGGTGAAATAGTGGTAGGGGAAGCGGTCGCTGTCGTTGTAGGACCAGAAGATCTTCTGGGTCACCAGGTAGTTCACGCCGAAGCCCTTCAGGATCTGGGGCAGGGCGGCGGTGTAGCCGAAGGTATCCGGCAGCCACAGCACCTTGCTCTCCACGCCCAGCTCGTCGCGGTAGAAGCGCTTGCCGTGCATCACCTGCCGGATCAGCGCCTCGCCGCTCGACATGTTGGTGTCGGGCTCCACATACATGGCGCCGTCCGCAATCCACCGTCCCTGGCGGATGGCCTCCCTGATGCGGGCGTACAGCTCCGGATAGTGCTCCCGGCACATCACATAGCTGGCGGGCTGGCTCTGGATATAGCGATAGTCGGGGTACTTCTCCAACAGCCGCAGCTGCTGGGCGAAGGTGCGGGCAGTCTTGCGCTCGGTCTCCTGCATGGGCCACAGCCAGGCCAGATCCAGGTGGGAGTTGCCGATGGCGGTGAACTGGGGCATGGTGCTGCCGTTCTTCGCCTTTAGCAGGGGAGACAGCAGGCGGCGGGCCTTGCGGTAGTCCGCGTCCCGTCCGGCCTCGTCCTGCTCAAAGTCCACGCAGCGGGTGAAGGCCTCCAGCCCGTCGGCGATCTTCGCGGCCCGGAGGCTGGTTTCCGGCAGGCACTCCATCACCTGCCGGAGGGTCTCCACGTCCATCAGCAGCTGATAGGCATCCTCGTTCCAGATGCCGTAGGTACTCGTGCCCACCCTGGCGCGCTTCCCCTCGGTCTTGGGGTCCTGACAGGTGCCGGGCAGCACGGGGCCGGTGGCCTCTCCGGGGAAATAATGTCCGGCATAGGCCTCAAACAGCAGGTCAAAGGTCTCGCCGCCCTGGGCGCTTTCGGTCAGGATGTTGTCGCTGATGTAATGGTGGGGCGTCCGTACCCACTCGGCCCGGCGGGTACCGAAGGCCTGCCCGTCCACGAACAGGGTGGTCTCGCCGCCCAGGTCCAGGCTCATCACGATGCAGTGGCCCTTCGCCGCCTCCGGCAAAGTCAGGGTCGCCCGGGCCCACAGGTACTCCCAGGTATGGCCCCATTCGGTCCCCACAGCAAGCGGCCGGAAGTCCCCCCGCGCCGCCTGCTCCGGGGTCAGGTAGTCCATGGTGGTATAGGCCTCAAAGGGGATCTCCCCCAAAGGCCGGTACAGATCCAGCTTCAGCGTACGGATCCAGTGCTTCAGCCGGTCACGGTATTCGTTCGTCATCAGAGACATGGATGCGTCTCCCTTCTGATATGTGGTGAGCCCTCTCACTTTTGTGGGGTGTTGAGGATTGCGGCAGGAACTCCCTCACCCGCTTCGCGGGAGCTCCCTCGGAGAGGGAGCCTCTTTTTTACTTCTCTGCTCCATCCCCTGGCCAAGTA
>R14__coassemble_540_pt1 | contig 25535 bp, 21 predicted proteins | sample R14__metabat2_high_PE_026 | metagenome-assembled genome bin R14 | reverse complement strand
CAAGCTGGGCCTTGTGGCCGTCAGCCGTGACTGCTTCCCCATCCAGCTGAGTGAAAAGCGCCGCGCAGCCATTGCCGCCAAGTGCGGTCAGAAGGAGCTGCCCATTGTTGAGATCACCCAGACCGTGGAGAACGAGCTGGATATGCTCAAGGCCGTGGAGGCTCTGAAGGCCAACGAGTGCAACGCCGCCGTGGTGTTCCTGGGCAACTTCGGTCCCGAGACGCCTGAGACCCTGATCGCCAAGTATTTCGACGGGCCCTGCATGTTTGTGGCTGCCGCCGAGGGCGACGGTGACATGATCAACGGCCGCGGCGATGCCTATTGCGGCATGCTGAACTGCTCCTACAACCTGGGCATGCGCCACCTGAAGGGCTACATTCCCGAGTATCCCGTGGGTACCGCCGATGACATCACCGACATGATCGCTGACTTCGTGCCGATCGCCCGCGCCATCCTGGGCATCAAGAATCTGAAGATCATCACCTTCGGACCCCGTCCTCAGGACTTCTTCGCCTGCAACGCCCCCATCAAGGGCCTGTATGAGCTGGGCGTAGAGATCGAGGAGAACTCCGAGCTGGATCTGCTGGTGAGCTACAAGGCCCATGCCGGCGATCCCCGCATTCCCGGCATCTGCGAAGAGATGAAGGCCGAGCTGGGCGAAGGCAAGTATTATGAGGACCTGAATGCCCGCATGGCCCAGCTGGAGATCACCCTGCTGGACTGGGCCGAGGCCCACAAGGGCGCCCGCAAGTATGTGGTGTTCGCCGATAAGTGCTGGCCCGCCTTTCCCGAGCAGTTTGGCTTCGAGCCCTGCTATGTGAACAGCCGTCTGGCTGCCCGCGGCATCCCGGTGGCCTGCGAGGTGGATATCTACGGCGCTCTGAGCGAGTATGTCGGTGCCTGCGTGACCGGCGATGCCGTCACCCTGCTGGACATCAACAACAGCGTGCCCCAGTACATCTATGACGAGGATATCAAGGGCAAGTATGACTGCAAGCTGACCGATACCTTCATGGGCTTCCACTGCGGCAACACCCCTGCCTGCAAGATGTGCGCCGACCGTGCCGTGAAGTATCAGCTGATCCAGCATCGTCTGCTGGAGCCCGCCGGCAGCGAACCCGATTTCACCCGCGGCACCCTGGAGGGCGATATCGCCGCTTCTCCCATCACCTTCTACCGTCTGCAGTGCGACTCCAACGGCGACCTGCGCTCCTACATCGCCGAGGGCGAAGTGCTGGATGTGGCTACCCGTTCCTTCGGCGGCATCGGCGTGTTCGCCATCCCGGAGATGGGCCGCTTCTATCGCCATGTGCTGGTGCAGAAGGGCTATCCGCATCACGGTGCCGTGGCTTTCGCGCATTGCGCCAAGGCCCTGTTCGAGGTCTTCAAGTACCTGGGCGTGAAGGACATCGCTTACAATCAGCCCAAGTCCCTGCCCTATCCCACCGAGAACCCCTGGGCGTAATATTTCGCGCCTGCCGGCGCGACCAAAGGGCTTTCTGGTCGCCCTTTGGAAACCTTCGGGTGCAATGATTACAAATTTCCACTGCCCGGAGCCGAAAAGCTCCGGGTTTTTGTTTGCCTTTCGTTTCAACTTGTGGTATGATGATGCGCGGTGTCCCAAGAATCAACCAGAGAACAGGAATGAACGCATGACTTTCGAAGAGCTTTCCCTTTCCCCGCAGCTGCTGACCAATGTGAAGGCCAGCGGCTATGAGACCCCCACGCCCATCCAGCAGGCCACGATCCCGCTGGTGCTGGCCGGCAAGGACGTGCTGGGCTGTGCACAGACCGGCACCGGCAAGACCGCGGCCTTTGCGCTGCCCATCCTGCAGCGATTGGCCAAAAAGCCGGTGCGCCCCACCCAGCCCCGGGTCATCCGGGCGCTGATCCTTACCCCCACCCGGGAGCTGGCCCAGCAGATCCAGGACAACTTTGTGGCCTACGGCAAAAAGCTGCCTGTGTTCTCCGCTGTGCTGTACGGCGGCGTGGGGCAGAATGCCCAGGTGGACGCCCTGCACCGCGGCGCGGATGTGGTCATCGCCTGCCCCGGCCGCCTGTGGGATCTGATGAACCAGGGCTATGTCCGTCTCGACTGGGTCGAAACCTTTGTGCTGGATGAAGCCGACCGCATGCTGGATATGGGCTTCATCCATGATGTACGCCGCATCGTCGGCAAGCTGCCAGAAAAACGCCAGACGCTGATGTTCTCCGCCACCATGCCGGAGGAGGTGGAGAAGCTGGCCATGGACCTGCTCCACGACCCGGAGAGCGTAAAGGTGGACCCGGTCTCCTCGCCCGTAGAGGCCATCGATCAGTGCCTCTATTATGTGGACAAGGTCAACAAGAAGCACCTGCTGGCCCAGCTGCTGCAGGATCCGGAGGTGGAGAACGCCCTGGTCTTCTCCCGCACCCGCTATGGCGCCGACAAGATCGTGAAGGAGCTGAAGCGCGCCGGCATCGACTGCGCCGCCATCCATGGTGACAAAAGCCAGAACGCCCGGCAGGCAGCGCTGAACAGCTTCAAGTCCGGTGAATGCAAGGTGCTGGTAGCCACGGACATCGCCGCCCGCGGCATCGATATCGCCGGGCTGAGCCATGTCATCAACTATGATATGCCCATGGAGCCGGAGGCCTATGTGCACCGCATCGGCCGCACCGGGCGTGCCGGACGCACCGGCAAGGCCATCTCCTTCTGCTGCATTGATGAGATCAAGCAGCTGCATCAGGTGGAAAAGCTGATCGGGCACCGCATCCCCCTTCGGGAAAGCGACTGGCCCATGGAGGTCACCACGCCCTCCGAGCCCAAGCCCCGCACGCCCCGTGCTGCCCGGGAACCGCGTCCCGGCGATCCCCTGCCCAAGAAGGTCAATGTCCGGGGTGAGGCCGTCGTCAAGCCGGCCCGTACACCCAAGCCCGCGCTGCCGAAAAACGGCCAGGTGATCACCATCGGCCGCAACGGCAAGATCAGCACCGGCGCGGCACCGGCCAGGCCCACCGGCAAGCCGTCCCGTGGCAATCAACCCCAGCCCATCCAGCGGATCAACCGCCGGAACAAGACCTGATTGGAAACGTTTTCAGCCTTCTCCCCGTTGGAAATCCCGATTTTTCGGCCTTTTTCGTAAAGAAGATGCCCTTCTTTCCCTGAAAATGGCTTGCGCAGCGGGGAAAAAGGTTGTATAATGATGAATTGTGAGACAAAGAAGAAGGAGTCTCATCCCCCAAAGTGTTGAAGGAGGATTACCATGCCCGCAACTGCGTTTGATAAAGAATCCATCAAGCAGTCCATTACCGGCAAGCTGCTGCGCTATAACGGCCGTACCATCGAAGAGGCCACCGAGCAGCAGATCTACAATGCCCTTGCTTCCACCGTGCGCGATCAGATCATGCAGAAGTATGTGGTCGCCCGTGAAGAGCGCAAGCAGACCAACTCCAAGCGTCTGTATTATCTGTCTGTCGAGTTCCTGATGGGCCGCAGCATGTACTGCAACATGCTGAACCTGGTCTCCACCGATGCCTATCGTCAGGCCCTGTCCGAGCTGGGCATCGACCTGGACAAGATCCTGAAGGAAGAGCCGGAACCCGGCCTGGGCAACGGCGGTCTGGGCCGTCTGGCTGCCTGCTTCCTGGACAGCCTGGCCTCCCTGGATCTGCCCGCCATGGGCTGCACCATCCGCTATGAGTACGGCCTGTTCCGTCAGAAGATCGTGGACGGCCAGCAGGTGGAGCTGCCCGACTCCTGGCTGGACAACGGCAACGCCTGGGAGCTGCCCGTGATCGATGATGCCTGCGAGATCCATTTCGGCGGCCATGTGGATACCGAAGTGGACGCCGAAGGCAACCAGCATTTTGTACATCGCGACTACTACACCGTCGAGGCAGTCCCCTACGACATGCCCATCGTCGGCTATGATACCGAGACCGTCAACACCCTGCGCATGTGGAGTGCCCGCAGCCCCAAGCACATCGACCTGACCTCCTTCGGCCAGGGCAAGTATGTGCAGGCCTCCGAGGAGATCGAGCTGGCCGAGGTCATCTCCAAGGTGCTGTATCCCGAAGACAACCACTATGAAGGCAAGATGCTCCGCCTGAAGCAGCACTACTTCTTCACCAGCGCCACCCTGCAGTACATCATCAAGGACTTCAAGAAGCAGAACGGCACCAACTGGAAGCTGCTGCCCGAAAAGGTCTGCATCCACATCAACGACACCCATCCCGGCATGGCCGTACCCGAGCTGATGCGCCTGCTGATGGACCAGGAGGGCCTGGGCTGGGACGAGGCACACGACATCGTGTCCCGCACCATCGCCTACACCAACCACACCATCATGGCCGAGGCCCTGGAGAAGTGGCCCGAAGCCATGGTGAAGCAGCAGCTGCCCCGCATCTACCAGATCCTGGAGGAGATGAACCGTCGCCTGTGCGCCCGCCTGTGGAATGCCTTCCCCGGCGAATGGGACCGCATCGGCAAGATGGCCATCATCGCCTACGGCCAGGTGCATATGGCCAACCTGCTGGTGGCGGAGACCTTCTCCACCAACGGCGTGTCCATGCTGCACGGAGAGATCCTGAAGGAAGAGACCTTCCATGATTACTATCAGGTGATGCCCGAGAAGTTCTCCGCCATCACCAACGGCATCACCCACCGCCGCTGGCTGATGAGCTGCAACCCCGAGCTGACCAAGCTGATCTGCGACTCCATCGGCACCGACTGGATCAAGGATCCCCAGCTGCTGGAGCAGTTGAAGCCCTTCGCCGATGACGCCGCCTTCCGCGACGAATTCGCCAAGATCAAGATGCATAACAAGGAGCGTCTGGCCAAGCTGGTCAAGGATCGTCAGGGCATCACCGTGGATCCCGCCTTCATGTTCGACGCCCAGAGCAAGCGTCTGCATGAGTACAAGCGTCAGATGCTGAACGCGCTGCACATCCTGGTGCTGTACAACCGCATCGTGAATGATGAGACCTTCACCATGGAGCCCCGCGTGTTCTTCTTCGGCGCCAAGGCCTCTCCCGGATACTATCGTGCCAAGCAGATCATCCGCTTCATCAACGCCCTGGGCCGCTTGATCGACAGCCATCCCCGGGCCAGCAAGTACCTGAAGGTCGTGTTCCTGGAGAACTACGACGTGTCCTCTGCTGAGGTGCTGATCCCCGCCGCCGAGGTTTCCGAGCAGCTGTCCACCGCCTCCAAGGAGGCCAGCGGCACCGGCAACATGAAGTACATGATGAACGGCGCTGTGACCATCGGTACCATGGACGGTGCCAATGTGGAGATCAGCCAGCAGGTCGGCCTGGACAACATCTACATCTTCGGTATGCGCTCCGATACCGTCCGCGATATGTATCTGCGCCGTGACTACAACCCGATGCAGATCTTCGAGACCAACCAGGAGCTGCGTCAGGCCCTGACCCAGATGATCGACGGCACCCTGTTCCCCGATCATCCCGCCGTGCTGCAGGATCTGTACCACAGCCTGCTGCTGGGTGAAAACGGCAACATGGCCGACAACTACTTCGTGCTGAAGGACTTCGGCAGCTACTCCATGGCCCAGCGCCGCCTGAACGCGGACTATGCCGACCGCGACAAGTGGCTGAAGATGGCTGTCATCAATACCGCTATGTCCGGTGTGTTCTCCTCTGACCGCACCATCACCGAGTATAATGACAACATCTGGCATCTGGATAAGCTCCGTCGCCTGAAGTAATCTGTGCTTTCCCAACCGGAATCGTTCCCGCGGTTCCGGTTTTTCCTTTGGAAAATGATTGACTTTTCCCCTGCAATCGTTTATCCTTTGATTACTCTTTTCAGGAGATGATCAACATCATGGATCGTAAGCTTTATCTGCAGCAGATCGACCGGGTGAATGAGGCCGGCCCTTATCACGCGGACTGGCAGAGCATCGCAGCCCATCCGCTGCCTGCCTGGTATGCCGGCAAACGGCTGGGCATCTTCCTCCACTGGGGATTGTTTTCCGTGCCTGCCTATCACGACTGGTACGCCAGGAATATGTATATCCAGGGCTCTGAGGAGTATCAGTACCATCTGGAGCACTACGGCCCCCACAAGGAATTCGGCTGGAAGAACTTCATTCCCATGTTCACCATGGAGAAGTTCATGCCGGAGGAATGGGCCACCCTGTTCAAGGAAGCCGGCGCGGATTATATCGTGCCCGTGGCTGAGCATCATGACGGCTTCCAGAACTATCGCAGCGAGCTGAGCGACTGGAACGCCGCCCAGATGGGCCCCCATCGCGATATCCTGGGCGACCTGCTGAACGCCTCCGAGCGCGAAGGCCTCACCCTGGGCGTCAGCAGCCATCGTGTGGAGCACTGGTGGTTCCTGGGCCATGGCCGCGAGTTCGACAGTGACATCCACGGCGAGTATCCCGTAGGCGACCTGTACTGGCCCTCCCGCAAGGAGCCGGAGAACCACTTCGACCTGTACAGCGAACCCGGCCCCGATCGGGAATTCCTGGAAGACTGGCTGATGCGCTGCTGTGAGCTGGTGGATCGCTATCATCCCCAGATATTCTACTTTGACTGGTGGATCCAGCACGCCTCCGTCAAGCCTTATCTGATGAAGTTCGTGGCTTATTACTATAATCGCATGGAACCCTACGGTGGCTGCATCATCAACTACAAGCATGATGCCATCCCCTTCGGCAGCGGTGTGCCGGATGTAGAACGCGGCGGCTTCAAGGATGCCAAGCCCTTCCTGTGGCAGAGCGATACCTCCGTTATGCGCGGCAGCTGGTGCAACAGCATCCAGCCCGGCAAGGCGGTTTACAAGAGCCCCGCGGAGATCATCCAGAACCTGGCGGACATCGTCAGCAAGAACGGCCGCATGCTGCTGAACTTCGGCCCGCCCAAGGACGGCACCCTGGATCCCCGGGATGTGGCTGTGCTGAAGGCGATGGCTGCCTGGATGAAGGTCAATGATGAATGCATCCATGGCACCGGCCTGTGGCGCATTCAGGCGGAAGGCCCCACCGAGACCAAAGAGGGCCAGTTCTCCGACGGAGAGGCCATCCCGTACACCAGCGCAGATTTCCGCTTCACCTGCCGCGGCAACTTTATCTACGCCATCTGCATGAAGTGCCCGGAGGACGGACATATCCATATCACCAGCCTGCGCAACGCGGATGCCAGCCATCTGCCGCTGTTCAACGGCATCGTGGATACCGTTACCGTGCTGGGCGGACCCGAACAGCCCGCCTGGCATTGCGATGACCAGGCCATGCATGTGGATCTTGGCACCTGGCGCAGCGATATGCCCGTGGTCGTCAAGGTCATCTGCAAGTAATTCATCCATTCCGAACCTGTTTGAGGAGGATCGTCCCTTATGTCCAAGCTTTACGGCGCTTTGGAAGCCGGCGGCACCAAAATGGTGCTTTCCATCCTGAATGAAAAAGGCGAAATGCTCCAGCGCAAGTCCATTCCCACAGAGCTGCCGGAGATCACCATGCCCGCCATGATCGAATTCTTCAAGGGCTTTGATCTGGTGTCCCTGGGCATCGGCTGCTTCGGCCCGCTGGATCTGAACCCCGACTCCCCCACCTACGGCAGCATCACCGCCACGCCCAAGCTGGCCTGGCGCAACTATCCCATCCGCCAGGCCTTTATCGACGCCCTGGGCATTCCCGTGGGCATTGACACCGACGTGAACGCCGCCGCTCTGGCCGAATCCCGTCTGGGTGCCGCCAAAGGGTTGGGCAGCTGCGTCTATGTAACCATCGGCACCGGCATCGGCGGCGGCGTCATCGTGGACGGCAAGCCCGTGCACGGCCTGACCCATCCCGAAATGGGCCATCAGCTGATGCGTCCCGAAGCCGGTGATCCCATGCCGGATGGCGTCTGCCCCTATCATAAGGGCTGCCTGGAGGGACTGGCTGCCGGTCCTGCCATCGCCCGTCGCTGGGGTAAGCCCGGCCAGGAGCTGCCGCAGAACCACAAGGCCTGGATCATCGAGGCCGGATACGTTGCCCAGCTCTGCCACAACGCTATCATGAACATCAGCCCGGAAAAGATCATCCTGGGTGGCGGCGTCATGGGGCAGTCCTTCCTGATCGACCTGGTCCGCGAAAAGACCATGGAGCTGCTGGGCGGTTATCTCTCCAGTCCCGTTACCGAAAACGGCCTGAAGGACTATATCGTGACGCCCGGTCTGGGCATCAACAGCGGCGTCATGGGCTCCTGGCTGCTGGCCGTGGAGGCTGCCCAGTGACCATCGTCATCATGGATGCCCAGGGCGGCGGCGTGGGCCGTCAGCTGGTCGCAGGGCTGAAGGCCGCCTTGCCGGAGCAGCATCTGATCGCCGCCGGCACCAATGCCCTGGCCACCGCTGCCATGCTGAAGGCCGGGGCCGATCAGGGTGCCACCGGAGAAAACGCCATCCGGGTCTGTGCCGCACGGGCTGACCTGATCCTTGCGCCCATCGGCATGGTGCTGTGTGATGCCATGCTGGGGGAGGTCACCGCCGCCATGGCTACGGCCATCGGACAAAGCCCTGCCCATAAGATCCTGATCCCCGTCAGCCGCTGCCAGACAACTGTAGCCGGTCTTTCCCCCACCCTGACCATGACAGAGGCTGTGGCGGATGCCGTGCGGCAGGCGGTGCAGCGCATCGGCAGAAAGGAAGCCCAGGCATGAATGAGATCAGAGTCATCATTGCGGATGACGACGCCGGTATGCGCCTGATCGAGCGCAAGATGATCGAGATGGTGGAAGGCTTTACCCTGGTGGGAGAAGCCGAAAACGGCACCGAGCTGCTGCAGCTGACAGAGGAGCACCATCCCCAGGTGGTCTTTCTGGATGTGGAAATGCCCGGCAAGACCGGCGTGGAATGTGCCCATCAGATCCAGGACATGGATCCGCGCATCATCCTCATCTTTGCCACAGCCCATGACCAGTATATGGGCGACGCCTTCGAGGTCTACGCCTTTGATTATCTGCTGAAGCCCTTCAAGCTGGACCGGGTGCTGCAGACGCTGAAGCGTGCCCGGGATCGTCTGACCCAGCCCGAGCTGGAGCAGCCGCTGCCCACCCCCGCGGCCGTGCCAACACCTGCGCCCGGACGCCTCTTGCTCCACCACAAGGAAGGCATCAGCTTTGTGAGCATGGAGGATATCCTGCTCATCCAGCGTGAGGAGCGCTCCACCGTCATCTATACCCGGAATGAAGGGCGTTACGTGACCAGTGAATCCCTGGGTGATACCGAGGCCAAGCTGGATCCCAAGGTCTTTTTCCGCTGCCACAAGAGCTATATCATCAACCTGAACGAGATCAGCACCATCACGCCCTATGGCCGCTGGACCTACATCGTCCGGCTGAATGGCACGAAGCATGACGCGCTGATCACCCATGAAAAATACGAAGAGCTGGAACGGATGTTCTCCTGATCCGTAAATCACTCGCTCAGCCACAGGATGAGCGGGTTTTTGCGCAATAAAAATCCCTGCACAATCGGACCGTGTGCAGGGATAGATTGCCTTTTCTCAGGAATTACTGAGCCAGGGCATCGGCGGCGGCGGAAGCACCGGCGCGGCGGCCCATGGTGGAGTACAGGCCCAGGGAAGCGGCCAGGATGTAGTTCTCGTTGTAGTAGTAACGGTTGCTCATCTCACCGGCAGCATACAGACCGGGGATGACGGTGCCATCCTGACGGGTCACGCGGCTGTCGATGGTAGTGGTCACGCCGCCGGCAGAGCCGAAGGTCGTGGGATACACCTTCACAGCATAGAAGGGCGCGGTCTCAATGGGGGCCAGGAAGGCAGCATCCTTGCCGTACTGCGTGTCCTCACCGGCAGCTACAGCGGCGCTGTAGGCTTCATAGGAGGCCTTCAGGTTGGCGGTGTACACATGCATGCTCAGGGCCAGCTCTTCGATGGTCTCGCCCTTGGCCACGATGCCATCGGCCACACCGGCCTCCAGCGCGGCGGTCACAGCCTCATTGGAGGAGTCGAAGATGTACCAGAAGGGCGCGTTGCCGTCCTGGATCATATCGGAAGCGGTATAGTCCATCACATCCCAACCCGCGCTGGCAGCTTCGTTGGCGAAGCGGTCACCGTTGGCATTCACGCCCAGCTGGGCATAGATGGTGATGGCGCTGGTATCGGTCAACGCGGACAGTTCAGGATCCACGGTGGTACCGAACAGGGGCGTAGAGAACACATCGAAGGTACCGGCACCCACGGCCAGGGCCATCAGGAAACCGTCACCGGTGTGGCTTACAGCACTGGTGGGCACCAGGCCGGCACGATGCAGCTTGGGAGAATACTGCTCCACCAGCTCCTCATTCTGGGAGATGCCGCCGGTGGCCAGGATCACGCTCTTGGCATTGATGGTGTAGTTGGTATCGGAACCCTCGGCGGTCAGGCCAACCACCGCGCCGTTCTCATCGGTCAGCAGGGAGGTGCCCTTGGTGTTCAGCATGATTTCGATGCCGTTCTGCTCGCAGACAGAAACCAGCATGCTGATCAGGCCGGCACCGCCGCCATTGGCCAGCGCCATGGGATAGGTAGAGGAACCGGCATAGGGCTCACTGCTGAATTCCACGCCGCTCTCCACCAGCCAGTCCACGGTATTGCCGGTATCACTCAGCACGTTGGTCAGACGATCCCAGTCCGGGTAGCCGCTGTCCACGCCGCTCACAGACATATGCGCCTGCCAGTAGGCCAGCACGGAATCCAGATTGTCAGACTCCAGGCGGTTGTCGGCAAACAGCTGGGAATCCACACACACCAGGATACCACCGGCCAGGTTGGTGGTGCCGCCGGCGTAGGGCATCTTGTCGATGACCAGCACGTCCGCGCCATTCTGCTTGGCGGACAGGGCAGCGGTCAGGCCGGCGATACCGGCACCCACGACCACCACCTGCTTGTCCAGGGTGACCTCAGCGGCATCGTTTTCGCCTTCATTGACAGCACCGGTGTAATTGGCGGGATCCAGGCCGGCAGCGGTCAGGGCGGCAGTGGTGGCGTTCACAATGGCCACGCTGGTCATGGTCGCACCGGCAACGGTGTCCACCTCCAGGCTCTGGCCATCTACGATATCACCGGGGATGACATCGATGGCGATCTGGCTGATGCCGGTGCCGTCGGATTCATCCTCGTTCTTGGTCACTTCCACGGCGGTGATCACGCCGTCAGCATCCACGGTCACAGCCACCTCGACGGTGCCGGCATGGCCGGTCGCTTCGCCGGTGTAGGTACCTGCTTCCACGGCAAATGCGGGCACGACCAGCATGGTGGCCAGCATGCAGACAGAGAGCAGCAGAGATACGAGCTTCTTCATGGTATGAACTCCTTTCCGAATCAGAACACATACGCTCCAGAGCGGGAGCGTGTTAAGTATACCAAACCCGCAGGCCGAATGCAACCGTTTTGTTTGATATTTGTCAAACAAAGTTGCCGAAATTCAGGCATCCTATAGTGTCTCTGTTCCCCATTGAACTTGAATCGGAGGTTTAACGATATGATCTCATCCGCTTTGGCCGAAGCCGCTGCCGCATCCACGCGCACCGAGATCCGGCCCGCGCTCATTTTCAGCCTGGTCTTCAACCTTTACTTTCTCATCACGGGCATCGCGTCTTTGATCACGAAAAAGTACTATGGCAGCTATGCCAGGTTCATCGGCCGCTATACTGATGAATCCGTGGAAAAGTTCCTCCGGCCCTACGGCATCTCCCAGACGCTGATCGGTGCCGGCATGGCCACCTTCCAGGTCCCGTATGTGTTCTTCGGCATCAACAGCATCGCGCTGGCCGTCGTCGGCGCCGTCATTGCCATCGCTGGCATCGTCATCCTGTTTGTTTACCAGAAGAAGTACCTGGTCCGCAAGTTCTGATCTCCCTTAACGCAAAACGGCTGCCATCCCGCATCGGGGAGGCAGCCGTTTTGAATGGAACGGTTTACATCCGGCTGATCTCGTCGGAGCTCAGCGTGGCAAAGCCCCGGGCCGCCAGGGCAGCCTCGGCCTGCGCATTGTTGTCCACGCGCAGCACCACATAGGCGCCGCCAGCCGTGGTGGCGGTAAAGGCGTACATGTAATCCAGATTGATGCCCGCGTCCGCCAGCACCTTCAGGATGTCATAGAGGGCGCCTGCCTTGTCATCCATGCGCACAGCCACCACCTCGGTGATGGAAGCGACAGACTCCTCGCTCAGCATCTCGCAGGCCTTCTCCGTATCGGAAACGATCAGGCGCAGGATGCCGAAGTCGCTGGTATCCGCCAGGCTCATGGCGCGGATGTTGATGTTTGCGTCGGAGAGCGCCTTCAGCTTGCTCTGCAGACGGCCGGGAACATTCTGTACAAACACAGACAGCTGTTGAATGGCCATATTGCTTCCTCCTTGCTTAGTCGTGCAGCTTGCGCTTGTCGATCACGCGCACAGCCTTGCCTTCGCTGCGGACGATGCTCTTGGGCGGTACCAGATGCACCTTCGGGCCAATGCCCAGCATGGTGCGCATGGCTCCCTCCAGCGCCTTCTCCCGGGCCAGGGTGTCGGACACCTTGTCGGAGAACATCTCGGGAGACAGCTCCACATTGATGTCCAGGGTATCCGAATTGTTCACGCGGTCCACCAGGATCTGGTAGTTGGGAGTGTAGCCCTCGTTCAGCAACACGGTCTCGATCTGGCTGGGGAACACGTTCACGCCGCGGATGATCATCATATCATCACTGCGGCCCATGGGCTTGCTCATCTTCACGTGGGTACGGCCGCAGGAGCACTTCTTGCGGCTCAGCACGCAGATATCGCGGGTACGATAGCGCAGCAGCGGGAAGGCTTCCTTATCCAGGGAGGTGAATACCAGCTCGCCCTTTTCCCCGTCCGGCAGCACCTCGCCGGTATCGGGATCGATGACCTCGGCGTAGAAGTGGTCTTCGTTGATGTGCATGCCGGTCTGCTCCTCGCACTCGAAAGCCACACCGGGGCCGGAGGTTTCGGTCAGGCCATAGATATCATAGGCCTTGATGCCCAGGCTCTGCTGGATGCTCTGGCGCATCTCCTCAGTCCAGGGCTCTGCGCCGAAGATACCGGCCTTCAGCTTATTGTCCTCAGGCTTGTAGCCGCGCTCCTTCAGGGACTCGCCGATATAGGCCGCGTAGGAGGGCGTGCAGCACAGGATGGTGGAGCCCAAGTCCATCATGAACTGGATCTGGCGCTCGGTGTTGCCGGAGGACATGGGCAGGGTCAGGCAGCCCACCTTATGGGAACCGCCGTTCAGGCCGGGACCGCCGGTGAACAGGCCGTAGCCGTAGCATACCTGGCAGACATCCTCATTGGTGCCGCCGGCCGCCACGATGGCACGGGCGCAGCAGTCCTCCCAGATATCGAGGTCCTCCTGGGTGTAGAAGGCCACCACGCGGCGGCCGGTGGTGCCGGAGGTGGACTGGATGCGCACGCAGTTCTTCAGATCCGTGCCCAGCAGGCCATAGGGATAGGCATCCCGCAGGTCCGCCTTGGAGAGGAAGGGCAGCTTCTTGATATCGTCAATGCTCTTGATATCCTCCGGCTTCACGCCCTTCTTGTCCATCAGATCGCGGTAGTAGGCGACGTTCTCATAAACATGCTTCACCTGCTTCACGATCTTCTCGTTCTGGATCCGAACGATCTCTTCCCTGGGTGCGGTCTCAATCGCTTCCTGATAATAGCGTCCCAAGATCGGTCCCTTCTTTCCTTTTTATTTGTTGCCGTTGTATTGATAACCAAGCTCGAAGGCCCGGGTATTCACTTCCACAAACTGGGGCTTGACCAGCTTCCGGATGGCCGCCAGCCACTTCTCCGGCGCGATATCGAAATACTTGGCCAGGCGGCCCATCAGCACGATGTTCACCGCCTTGGAGGTGCCTGCCTCCTGGGCCAGGGCCAGCGCGTCGATGTCATCCACGAATACGCCCAGCGCCTTCAGCTGCTCCAGCACATCCGTCGGATAGGTCGCCGCGCCGGTGATCACGGGCATCGGGTCGATCTGCTGCGTGTTCACCACGATCCTGCCGCCCTTGCGCAGGCAGCGGATATAGCGCGCCGCCTCCAGCTTCTCAAAGGAGACGATGAAATCCGCCTCGCCCTCCGCGATGATGGGCGAATAGACCTTATCGCCGAAGCGCACATAGGTCACCACGGAGCCGCCGCGCTGGCTCATGCCGTGGACCTCGCTCACCTTCACGTCGTAGCCTTCATCCGTCAGCAGGGTGCCCAGCAGCTTGCTGGCCAGCAGGCTGCCCTGGCCGCCCACGCCGACGATCATCACATTCTTCGTTTCCATGTCACTGCACCTTCTTCCCGATGGCACCCAGCTTGCACAGCTGAGCGCAGACCTCGCAGCCCACGCACTGGGTCGCGTCGATGCAGGCCTTCCCGTTCCGGATGCTGATGGACGGGCAGCCCAGCCGCATGCACATCCTGCAGCCCACGCACTTGTCCGTGTTCACGGTCAGCGCGGGCTTGGCCTTTACATACTTCAGCAGCACGCAGGGCCTGCGGGAGATGATGACGGAGGGCTCCTCCACCGCCAGCTCCTCCAGCACCGCTTCCTCGCACTGCTTCAGGTTGTAGGGATCCACCACGCGCACCCGCTGGATGCCGATGGCATGGCACAGCTCCTCCAGGTTGACCTTCGCGGCGGGATCGCCCTTGATGTTGTAGCCGGTGGTGGGGTTCTGCTGGTGGCCGGTCATGCCCGTGATGGAGTTATCCAGGATGATCACCGTGGAATTGGAGCCGTTGTAGGACACGTTCACCAGGCCGGTCATGCCGGAATGCATGAAGGTGGAATCGCCGATCACGCACACCGTGCGCTTTTCCGCCTCGCTGCCGCCGGCCTTGTTGTAGCCGTGCAGGCCGGAAACGGAGGCGCCCATGCACAGGGTGGAATCCAGCGCGTTCAGGGGGGCCGCGCTGCCCAGGGTGTAGCAGCCGATGTCACCCAGCACGGTGATCTTGTGCTTGGCCAGTGTGTAGAACATGCCGCGGTGCGGGCAGCCGGAGCACATGACCGGAGGACGCACCGGAATCGGGGCATCCAGCGCAACGCTTTCCGGCTGGGGCAGTCCGAAGGCAGCGCGGATCACGGTCTGATTGTACTCGCCCACCGGTGGGAACAGCTCCTTACCCACGCAGGGAATGCCCAGATTCTTCAGGTGGCTCTCGATGATGCCGTCCAGCTCTTCGATGACGTAGAGCTTCTTTACCTTCGCGGCAAAATCCCGGAAGAGCTTCTCCGGCAGCGGATTGATCAGGCCCAGCTTCAGCACGGAAACGCTGTCGCCGAACACTTCCTTCACATACTGATAGCAGGTGCCGGAGCAGACAATGCCGATCTCCGTGCCGCCCATCTCCACCCGGTTGAGGGAGGTCGTCTCCCCCAGCTCCCGCAGCTTTGCCAGGCGTTCCTCCACAAAGGGATGGCGGCGGATGGCATTGGCCGGGGCCATGATGTACTTCTGGGGCTGCTTCTGATAGGCCGGCACGGGCTTCTCCACCCGCTCGCACAGCTCCACGCCCGCCTGGGAATGGGCGATGCGGGTGCACATGCGCACAATGACCGGGGTATCGTAGGTCTCGGAAAGCTCAAAGGCCTGCTTGACGAAGTCCTTTGCCTCCGGGGAATCGGCAGGCTCCAGCATGGGCACCTTGGACGCGATGGCATAATGGCGGGAGTCCTGCTCGTTCTGGGATGAATGCATGGCGGGGTCATCGGCCACAAACAGCACCATGCCGCCGGTCACGCCGGTATAGGACAGGGTGAACAGCGGGTCGGCCGCCACGTTCAGGCCCACGTGCTTCATGGCGCAGGCGCTGCGCACGCCCCGCAGGGAAGCGCCGAAGGCCACCTCCGTGGCAACCTTTTCATTGGGCGCCCACTCGCAATAGATCTCATCATATTTCGCGGCAAATTCCGTGATCTCGGTGGACGGAGTGCCGGGGTAGCTGGATACGACCTTTACGCCAGCCTCCCACAGTCCGCGCGCAACGGCTTCATTGCCGAGCATCATTGTTTTCAAAAACCATTCCTCCTCGAATCAGCCGCGGTATCCTCTGCCGCGGCACATCACCTTGGAATTATACAAAAAATAAGTGCCGCATACAAGGAATTTTTTCCTCAATGCGGCATTTGCATTGTTTTTTTCGCGTTTTTCTGAACTGTTCAGCGGTTCAGATGCATGCCATTGGAGGTCACATGGGCCACAAGATTGCCCAGACCGTCGGTGATGCGCGTTTCGTATAAGCAGGTGCTGCGGCCGTTCTTGATGCAGGTGCACACCGCCGTCAAGTGCGGGTCCTTGGCCATGCCGGGATAGCTGACCGTGCTGCTGGTGGTCACGGTCAATTGGCCGCCGGCGTTGGCTGCCACCGCAAAGGCGAAATCCGCCAGGGTATAAATGGCCCCGCCCATCACGCCGCCATGGGCCGCACAGTGCTTCGGCTCCGCAGTAAAGGAACACTTCGCGTAATCCTCGCCGAGCTCGTCGATCTGGATGCCGGTCACCTCCGTGGCAAACCGGTCTCCCTGGAACCATTTTCTCGCTTCTTCCAGTGTCATCATCAGGAACCACCGCCTTCTTTTTGGTTGCAGTTTTGGGATTATCTGTTATAATGGGAAACAGAAGATGTTCTGTTTTTTTCCGGAGGAGGAGAAGAGGATGAATTGGTTTCTGGTGCTTGCCTTTCTGTTTTTTGCAGGTTCCCTGCTGGGCTGGTGGATGGAGTTCGGCTTCCGCAATCTCATCAGCCACAAGGGGCCGCACGGGCACTTCTTCATCAATCCCGGCTTCTGCCACGGGCCCTGGCTGCCCATCTACGGCGTGGGCCTGATGGTGATGTTCGTCATTTCCTACTATATGACCGATGTGCGTGGTGAGGTCTGGATGCCGGCTATCCTGCTGGGCATCGGCCTGTCCATGACGCTCATCGAACTGGTGGGCGGATGGCTGCTGCTGCATCTGCTGAACATGCGCCTCTGGGACTACCGCCACTTCAAGGGCAACCTCGGCGGCTACATCTGCCCGCAGTTCTCCCTCATCTGGACGGCCCTCGGCGCGGTCTACTATCTGCTGATCCATCCCATGGCGATCGACGGCATCCTCTGGCTGTCCCAGCATCTGGCCTTTTCCTTTGTCATCGGCCTGTTCTTCGGCCTGTTCATCCCCGACGCCCTGACCTCCGCCTCCGACGCCGCCGTCATCCGTGAGTTTGCCCAGGATGAGGCCGTGGTGGTGAAGTATGAGGAGCTGAAGCAGATGGTTCAGGAGCACCGCATGAGCAACAACCGCAAGGCCCACTTCTTCGACCAGCTCCGCAACGAGGACACCGCCCTGCGTACCTTCCTGGTGGAGCACAAGAACCTCATGGAAGCAAAGAAGTGATCTGCGGCTCACCGACTCCTGCTTTATTCTATCGTCAATTGATTACGATTTCAACAGCATCCCGCAAAATTTTCTCCCAATCCGTACGATCGGAGGTCTGTGCATGAAACGAAGGATCGGCATCAACGCACCTGTGGTACTCGGTTACGTCGGCCTGTGTGTTCTGGCGTTCCTGATCGATCTCCTCACGGGCGGCGCGGCGAACCGGAGCCTCTTCAGCGTCTACCGCTCCTCCCTGGCCAACCCGCTGACCTGGCTGCGGATGTTCACTCATGTGCTGGGCCATTCCGACTGGAATCACCTGCTGACCAACATGATGTACATCCTGATCCTTGGCCCGCTGCTGGAGGAAAAATACGGCGCCCGCCGGATGCTCCTCCTGATGCTCGTGGTGGCCCTGGTCACCGGCGTGGTGCATTTCCTGCTTTTCCCAGGCACCATGCTGCTCGGCGCAAGCGGGATCGTGTTCTCCATGATCCTCTTGTCCTCCATCACCGGCAGCAGGGAGATCCCCCTCACCTTTATCCTGGTAGCCGTGATGTATATCGGCCAGCAGGTCTATGAGGGTCTCTTCGTCGCGGACAACGTCTCCCAGCTGACCCACATCCTCGGCGGCCTCATCGGCGCCGCTGTCGGGTTCAGGTTCAGGAAGGACGCGTGAGAGGGCTTTCCCCGGACGCGCTTTACGCTGTTTCGCAGCCGATGCACAGGCCGCCCCGTTCACAATAATAGCTGCACAGCCCGCGCACCGGATGGATCTCCACCTCTGTGTGTGGATGCTCTGCCAGGATCGCCTGCTTCATCTTTTCCGCCAGCTCCGGGTTCTCCGTTTCGGAGATGCTCACCCGGCCGCCCTGCCATCCGGCCTGCTTCATCTCCTGCAGCAAGCCATCGATCACCCGGCGATCCCCACGGGCCTTGCCCAGGGATTGGATCTCGCCCTTTTCGCTGGCCGTGCCCAGCACGCTGATGCCCAGCACGCCCGCGGCAGCTGCGACCAGCTTGTTCACTCTGCCATTCTGCGCCAGGTTGTGCAGTGAGCGGAATGCAAAGAACAGGCGGGTATGCTTGCTGTAGGCGGCGATCGCCTCCGAGACCTCTTCAAAGCTTTTGCCCTGCTGCTTCAGCCGCACGATCTCCTTCAGGAGCAGCACCATCTCCGGGCCCACGCTCAGCGAGTCCACCACCAGCACCTTCATCTCCGGATACTGCTCCAGCAGCTGCTCCTTTGCGAGCACCGCGCTGTTATAGGTGCCGGAGAGCCCGCTGGTCAGCGTTACGATATACAGCTCCTCCGGGATCTGTCCGTCCGCCGGCAGGAAGGCACGCATCCATGCCTCCGAGGAAGGGCAGGCCGTATAGGAGCGTCCCTTGTAGCTCAGCAGATGCTCGATCATCGCGGCGCAGTCCAGGTGCTCATCATCCAGAAAGCTTTCGCTGTGCGTGCTGATGGTCAGGGGCGCCGTGCCGAAGGAAGCGCCCTCCAGGGTAAACAGATCGCAGCCGGAATCCGCGGCAATATGAACCATACCAATGCCTCCGTCAAGAAATTTCCACCATCCTTTATTGTAATAAAACGGCCGTTGTGATACAATGAACAAAATTGCCTGATTTGTACACTTGAGGAGGGATCGGCCATGATGAGCTCCATGCGGACGGAAAAGACCCGCTTCACCCGGCGATGCATCGGCGAAGCCATCATCGAGCTGATGCAGCTCCATCCGCTCCGTCAGCTGCACATCTCCGCGGTGGTCCACAAGGCCGGGGTCTCCCGGATGACCTTCTACAAGCACTATGTTTCCATCCAGGCCGCGCTGGAGGATTATCTGTACATCATCATTGAGGAATACCTGCAGGCCGGGGAGCAGAACGAGACCCACAACACCTTCCTGAGCTACGAGCACATCCTGTTTTCTCTCCGCTTCTTCGACAGATATCGCGATTTTTTCCTGACCATGAAGCAGCAGGGTCTCTACGCCGTGCTGGTGGACAGCGTAAACGCGTTTATCTCCGAGCATATTCAGATCAGCCCCACCATTTCCGTTTACACCCGCTGCTCCTATGCCGGCAGCCTGCTCAACTGCTTCATGATGTGGGAGGAGTCCGGCCGCAACGCCTCCGCCGAGGATGTCGCCATGACCATCCACCGGCTGTTCGGCGCGGAATGACGAATGCAACATAGCAAAAATCCCCGATACCCACAATGGGTATCGAGGATTTTTGCTTTACAGATCGATCTCCGCGCAGACGCGCTCGTCCAGGCAGGAGCCGCCGGCGTAGAGGCGGTACCTTCCGGGTTCCACCAGCTTCCGGCCTTCGGATTCCATATAAATCTCCAGGTCGTCCGGAGCCACCGTGAAGACAGCCGTCCTGCTTTCACCCGGAGTGAGGTCGTGCAGGCGCTCAAACCCGATGAGCCGCCGCAGGGGATGCACGGTGCCGGAGGGGGATACGCGCTGAAGGTACAGCTGTGTCACCTCATCGCCGGTCACCTTGCCGGTGTTCCGCACCGTTACGGACACGCGCAGGCCGCCGTCCTGTTTTTCCACGCACAGGTCGCTGTAGCCGAATTCCGTATAGGACAGGCCGTAGCCAAAGGGATACAGCACCGGCTTGCTGAAGTAGCGGTAGGTCCTGGGATGGGCGATCAGGTCGTAGTCCTCCATCGGCGGGAGGTCGGCGTCGCCCTTGTACCAGGTCATGGGCAGGCGTCCCGCGGGGTTGGCCTCGCCGAGGAGCGCCGCCGCCAGCCCGTGGCCCATGTCCTGGGAGCCCGTGGCGTTCACCAGGATGGCGGGCACATGCTCCTGCATCCAGTTGATCGCATAGGGGTAGTTGGTGATGAGCACCACCGCCGCCTTCGGATTGGCCTTGTATACCGCCTCCACCAGCTTCTCCTGCATGGGGATCATGTCGATGGTGCCGCGGTCGATCTCCTCCTTGGCATTGATGACCGGGTTGCAGCCCACCGCCAGGATCACCTTGTCGGCGGTCTTCGCCAGGGTCACGGCGCGCTCGATGCCGTCCGAGACCGTCTCCACCGTCAGCACGGCGGCTTTCTTTTCCGAACCCGCCCAGGAGGCCACATCATTGTTGCCCTCCTTGGTATTGCTCTCCGCCTTGCGCCGCACCAACGGGTCCGTCCTCAAGCGGCCGTTCTCCACATACACATTGCGGTTGCCGAAGCAGTGGATGCGGACGGCACCTTCCTCATCGTTCCAGTAGCGGGTCAGCTCCACGCTGTTGGCGTTTCTGGGATCCGGCAGGCGTTCCGCGTCCGCCATACCAATGGTAAAGCTCTCAAAGATGAACCAGGAGAAGGGCTCGTCGGAGGCCAGGCTGATCCTTCCGTCCACGCCCACCGTCAGATATTTGCGGTAGGCCGGCGCGTACAGGAAATTGCTGCCAGAGCCCCAGTTGGTCTGCTCGAACACCACCGCGTCCTCCGGGCGGTCCACCAGCACCAGCTCCGCGGGTTCGGGTTCCGGGCCGTCCATGGGCGGCATGGCCGGGCGGCTGGCACCCACATACTTGTCCCCCGCTTTGAAGCGCACCAGGTTCAGGCCGTTGTCATAGGGCACCGGATGATGCAGCCGTTTCTCCAGACCGGCCTTCAGCGTCACCTGATAGAGGGGCTTGCCGCCGTACCAGTCCATGTACCACTTGTTTGCCACCGGACCGATCAGCGCGATGTCGTCCTGCTTGTCGAAGGGCAGGAAATGGCCCTCGTTTTTCAGCAGGATGTTGCTCTCCATGCTCATCCGCAGGGAGACGCGCTTGGCCTCGTCCGTGCCCACGTCCGCCATGTCCAGTTCCGCGTAGGGATCCTCCGGGTCGAACACGCCCTGGCGGAGCAGCTCCATGATGGACGTAAGGATGGCCCCATCCAGCTCCGCTTCGGTGATGAGACCGCGCTCATAAGCCTCCCGGGCCGCCGCCGTCACCGGAGGATTCTGGTCCAGCATGGCATCCACCACCCGCCTTGACGCCCTCCGCCAGGGTCTCGGCGTGGCTTTCGTAATAATGATGGAAGTTCACCGTCTGCAGGAAATCGCCGCCGTCGGTGATGGCATAGCGGATGCCCCACCGGTCCTTCAGGATGCCCCGCACCTCATGGTTCAGCATGGCGGGCAGATGGTTGATCTCGTTGTAGGAGGTCATCACGCCCTCCGCGTGGCCCTCCTGGGCGCAATAGCGGTAGGGCTCCAGCTCATAGTCCGCCTTGATCTTGTCACTGACATCCGCGTTGCCGAAGCAGCGGTGCCACTCCTGATTGTTGGCATAGAAGTGCTTCAATACCGCGCCGGTGCGGATGCGGTCACCCCGCTCGCCGGGCCGCAGGGGCGAGCCATCCCGGTTGTGCTCGTCCTGCATGCCCCGGATATACGCGGAGGCCATCTTGCCGGTGAGGTAAGGATCCTCGCCGTAGCCCTCCTCCGTCCTGCCCCAGCGGGGATCGCGGCACAGATCGATGGTGGGGCACAGCCTGCCGTGGCCGCTCTTGCCCACCGCGTTCTCAAAGGCCCGGGCCTCTTTGCCGGTCACGTCCCCCGCCCGGCGGATCAGCTCCCGGTCAAAGGTAGCCGCCATGCCGATGGGCTGGGTGAAGGAAGTGGTCGGCGTGGGCGGATAGGGCTCTTTCTGACCTGCCCGTGCCTGCACGCCGTGGGCGCCTTCGCCGCCGCAGGTGGACACATGGATGCCCAGGCGTTCCAGATGCATGCCGGGGGTGAAGCAGCTGAATTTCTCCTCCAGCGTCATTTGGGAAAGCAGCCATTCCGCCCGTTCCCGGTCCGAAAGGCGCGTATCATACAAAGGCGTGTTCCTGTCCATGGTGCTTCCCTCCGCGCTTATTTCGTCACGGTCTCAATGATTGCCGCGGACTGAGCGGAGGCGGCTTCCTTTTCCGCGTCGGTCATCACAAACAGGATGGACACCAGCTTGTTGTCCGTCACCGTGTAGTAGGCGACCTCCACCAGGGTCTCGTTATCCTCCGTATAGGACAGCACCGCGTACACAAAATCGATCCCGCTGGGCATCTCCGTGGTGCCGTACTGGGTAATGCCCTCTTCCTGAAGCTCCTCCATCACATCGCTGTCCGTAACGCCCTCGCCGTCCTCCTCGTAGACGATGATGTCCAGCAGGTCGGAGTACCAGTAGGCCACCATATCGTCGGCGATGTCCTCCTGGGTCAGCGAGTCCTCCACAAAGCCCGCGGGGAGGGTAAGCCTCAGGCCCGTGGTGCCGATGGCCACGCTGTCGCCCGTCACCGTGGTCTGCGCAGCGGAGGCGGTGCTGCCCGCCGCCTTCAGGGTGCGCAGGATGCTCTCCGCCTGGCTGGTCGACGAGGTATCATCCATGTAGAAGATGATCTCCAGCATCTGGCTGCCGTTCACGGTGAAATACTCCACCGCGTAGTAAACGTCCTGGTCGTCGGTGATCGGATACACGAAATAGCCGAAGGAAAGACCGCCGGGCTGGCCGCTGACGTAGCCGGCTTCGGTGATCTCGTTGTCGTCCCGGCACTCCTCCACCATCTCGTCCAGGGTCACGTCTGCGTCGCTCAGGTAGACCGCCATGTCCAGCGTATCGTTATACCAGTAGCACAGGGCGCCCTCCGCAATGTCCGTGGCGTCCAGGGAATCCTCCTGCCAGCCGGAGGGCAGGGTCAGGGTGAGCCCCGTGGAGCCGAGGCTGACCTCCCCGGCCAGCGCCAGCCCGCAGGCGGAAACAAGGACCATCAGCAGTACCAGGGCAGCAATCAGCTTTTTCATGTTCAGTTCTCTCCTTTTTTAAGTTTGTCCCCGAAGGTTTCCAAAGGGCGAACGGAAAGCCCTTTGGTCGCGCCCACAGGCGCGAAATCCTTTATACAAATTTCAGATGGAAATCATTACTCTCCTTGGTCATAGGTGATCATGGAGGTGGTGGTATAGCCGCCGAAGATATCATGCAGGCGGAAGGCCAGCTTCAGCTCCGCCGCGTCGGGCAGGTCCTCCACCGTCACCGTCTGGGTACCGTCCCAGGTGATAAGGAACTCCGCGTCGTTGTAGACCGTCCAGGCGGTACTCATGGCGTCCACCGACAGGTTCGCCGCGGTATCAGCGGTCATGTAGGTCGGGTAGATGGGGGTGAACACGTCGCCCACCTCCAGGGGCGTCACGCCGCGCACCGGCAGGCCGTTCTCGCTCCAGCCCTCGCTGGTGCCCAGGATGGTGCCCTCGGTGGAGCCCGCCGGGTACTCCACCACCAGATAGGTCTTGGTCGTGTCGTTCAGCAGCACGGGAATGATGCAACGCCGGCCCGCGTCGGTGCGGCTCTGCTCATACAGCACCACATACACATCGCCGATCACCGGCCAGGTGCCGTCCAGCATGCCGTACACCGTGCGGTTCTCCCAGTCGATCCAGGTGCTGCGCACGCGGCCCAGCTCATCCAGATCCCAACCAGTCTCATCGCTGAAGTCCTGGAACAGCAGCAGCTCGGCATAGGAGAGGTACTGCATGTCCTCCTCCGAAAGCTGGATGCTGAAGACCTTTTTCCCGGTCATGTCCACGGTCTCCTGCTGGATGGCAGCCGCCGCGGTGGCCGCGGGAACTGCAGTAGCCGTGGGCGCCTCGGTGGCGGCAACAGCGCTTGCCGACTGTCCCGCCGTGCCGCCGATCGTAATGCCTCCGCCGCTCTGTGCGGTGGATGCCGTGGCCTGGGGCTGGCTGCCGCCAATGGTGCCGCCGATGGTGATGCCGCTGACATTGCTGCCGAAGCCGGAGCCGTACTCATAGCCGCCGCTGCCCCAGCTGCTCCAGCTGCCGGAGGTGTTGCCGCCGATAAAGACGGACGCGGAGCTCCAGAAGCCGTCGTCATAGTCCTCCCGGCTCATCTGTCCCGCGTTGTTCGCCGTAAAGGTCCAGCTGCTGCCGGAGGAGACGTTGCCGAAGGCCCGCACGAAGCTCACATAGCCCGTCAGCGCCTCCGAGGCATAATCATCAATGGTCTCGGCCAGCCAGTCGCTGTTCTCCATCGGCACAAAGATGGACATGCCCGTAGCCTTGGGCACATAGCTGTTGGCGTAGCTGTAGATCACCGCCTCGTTCATGGTCGACTGGGCCTTGGCCGCGGTGTCCGCGTCGTAGGCGCTGCACATGGTCAGGAACTCGGTCAGGTCCACCATGTCGGAGCCGGCGTCATCATAATTGCCGAAGATATACATGCTGCGGATGGTACGGCTGATGCTGCTCAGCTGTCCGCCGTTCATCTGCTCCGTCAGCGTGGCCGCCAGGCTGTTGATCAGGCTCTGCAGCGTGGTCATCTTGCTCAGGTCCACCGCCGAAAGGGTCAGGTAGTCGTTCGGGTCATCCCGGTTGCTGCCATAAATGTAGGAATCCACAATAGCCACAGCCAGCTCCCGGTCGCTCATGCCGGGCTGCGCGTCCAGGGCCTTCAGCCAGTTCACGTAGTACCAGCCCAGGTAGGGCTCCAGCTCCTCACTGGCCACGTAGTAGTCGCCGTAGGGTGCCAGAGTCACGGCCATCTCATAGCAGGCCATCAGGCAGGCATCCGCGCCGATCACATTCAGGTGGAAGCCGCTCAGGTTCCGGCTCAGGTCGGCAAAGCAGTCCGACAGCTCACTCAGGGTCAGGCCGTCATCGTTGTGCACCTCATCGAAGCAAAGGCCATCCAGCGCGCTGGAGCCGTGGTCCCACATGATCAGCACGTTGCGGTCGCCCCGATACTGCTGCCAGCAGTAGGTCACGAACTTCTTCAGCGTGTCCGGGCTGCCCATGCTGTCACTGCCCCAGTCCGTCACCGCTGACCATTTTCCGTTCTCAATGGTGAACAGATTCAGCCGTTTGGCCTTCAGTCTGCTGTCCGACCAGGTCTTGGCGCCGCCCGCCAGCACCACGATCCGCACATTGCTCCCCGTGGAAGCCGTGCACATCTCCCCGATGTCCGTCAGGCAGTCCTCCTGCAGATCCGTGCCGCACATGTACATCATCACAGTGGTGGTCTCCGCCGAGGCCAACGCCGTCACACCCAGCAGCACCAGCAGCATCAACACCGAAAGCAGAACTTTTCTCATTCATCCATCTCCCCTTTTCCGGATAGGATCGCCGTCACTTTGTCTGCTATTTTAACAGATTTGACCTGGGTTTGCAAGGAGAACCTTG
>R14__coassemble_461_pt1 | contig 28311 bp, 28 predicted proteins | sample R14__metabat2_high_PE_026 | metagenome-assembled genome bin R14 | reverse complement strand
ACTACATCCTGTCCACCAAGCAGAAGCTGGGCACCCTGCCCGCCAACGGCGCGGCCGTGAAGTCCATCGTGTCCACCTCCCTGTCCAACAAGATCGCAGAGAGCTTCGGCGTGAAGATGTTTGAGACCCTGACCGGCTTCAAGTTCATCGGTGAGAAGATCCAGCAGTTCCAGGACAGCGGCGATTATCAGTTCCAGTTCGGCTTTGAGGAGAGCTACGGCTTCCTGTCCTCCACCTTCGTCCGCGACAAGGACGGCGTGAACGCTTCCCTGCTGGTGGCTGAGGTGGCCGCTTCCTGCCAGGCCCAGGGTATCACCCTGTACGATCTGGTGCAGGAGATCTTCGCCAAGTACGGCTACTATGTGGAGAAGGTCGTCTCCGTGACCCTGCCCGGTAAGGACGGCGTGACCAAGATGAAGTCCATCATGGCCGGTCTGCGTGACAATCCGCCCAGCGAGATCGGCGGCATGAAGGTCACCGCGGTCCGCGACTACCTGAAGGGCACCCGCACTGCCGGCGGCAAGGCCGAGCCCACCGGTCTGCCCGCCTCCGACGTGCTGTACTTCGAGCTGGAGAAGGGCTGCTGGGTCTGCATCCGTCCCTCCGGCACCGAGCCCAAGATCAAGCTGTATGTGAACTCCAATGCGGCTGACAAGGCCACCGCCGAGGAACTGAACAAGACCCTGCGCGAGGCCAGCGAGAAGCTGATGGCCTGATCCGAACCCATTCACGGCATGACTTTAAACGGTCATGCCGTTTTCATATGTCTTTTTTGTGCAAAAAGTACAGATAATAAGACGTATCTTTTGTCATCAAGTCATTGACTTTGTATTTTTCGGGGAGTATACTGGTCATTGAAATAATTATCCACTTTGGCAACGGAGGGATCAGCATGGAATCATTTCTGTTTGTTGGGATTGAAGCCGAACCGGATAGCCTGGTCGTGGAGGGCTGGCATAAGCCCGGCAGTCTGACCAGAGACAGCGGCGTCTGGATTCACGCCGCAGGCAGTGCCATGCTGGCAGAGCCCGGTGACGTGGCGCTGCACCAGGTGGAGCAGTGGGTCTGGATCACTGTGAAGCAGGGCACCATCCAGCTGCACTGGAAGGACGCGGTCATCGATATGAAGGAGCGCCGCTCCTGCTTTATCCCCGCCAATTCCCCGGATGTCTCCATCCATCTGGACGAGCCGGCCCAGATCATCTGGATGGCCCTGGATGGCCCGCTGGCCTCTCAGGTGGTTCGCAAGATGGGCGCGCTGCTGCATTATCCGCTGAAGCAGACCGCTCTCCCCAGCCAGATGTATCTGGCAGACCATATCGTGCAGGTCATGGTGCGTCATTCCGGCACCAGCCATGCCACCTACCAGCTGCAGCATCTGATGTACGGCATGCTGGCCAGCCAGTGGGGACAGCCTGTGGCCATGGACGCCATGCTCAGCCACGAGATCGCCAAGGTGGTGGACACCCTGCGCTCCAACCAATACAAGGACAACTTCTCCCTGGCCGAGATGGCCGCCATCAGCCGTATGCCCATGGAGACGTTCCGCAAGCGCTTCGTCAGCGAGGTCGGCATGCCGCCGCTGAGCTATGTGCTGCACTGCAAGATGGAGCGGGCCAAGGAGTTGCTGCGTGACCAGAGCTACACCGTCCGTCAGGCGGGCATCGAGGTCGGCATGAACGACCCCTACCACTTCTCCAAGCAGTTCAAGAACATCGTGGGCATCAGCCCCTCCGCCTTTATGAAGCAGGCCGCCGGTCCCAACGGGCTGACCAAGCGTCCCCGGAACCGTACCCCCAAGCCCGTCGAATAATTTCATTCATTGATTCTTTCAAGCCTGTCGGCGGATGCTTCCGGCAGGCTTCTCTTGCATTTCTGTCCTGAGGAGGAATCATCCATGAGCAAATTCTTTACAGCGGATAAGCTCTCCGGGCGGGTCACCCGGATCGGCGGGCAGGCCCATGAGCTGTGCTATCTGATCGAAGGAGACGAGCGGGCTCTGCTGATCGATGGGTTGACCGGTATCGGCAGCCTCAAGGCCTTTGTGCGCGACCTGACCGACAAGCCGGTGCAGCTGGCCCTGACCCACGGTCATCTGGACCATACCGGCGCGGCCTGGGAATACGGCGCGGCCTACATTCACCCGGACGATATCGCGCTGATGTACACGGACCGCTTCTCCTCGGATGAGGTCCGCTATCAGCACGTATTCAACCGCAACGCCAACTCCACCGTTCAGCGCAGCGATGTCATGCCGAACTGCGCCATCAAGACCTGGCCGCTGCTGGAGGGCGATGTCTTTGACCTGGGCGGTGTGCAGCTGGAGGCCATCCTGGTGCCCGGCCACACCCATGGCAGCATGGTCTTCCTGGACCGTGCGGCCCGGGTGCTGTACTCCGGCGATGCCTGCAACGTGAACACCCTGGTCTGCCTGCCCGGCTCCACCAGCATTGAGGAATATCTGGAAAGCCTGCAGCATTTCAAGACCTTCCAGCCGGACTTTGATGTGATGTACGGCGGACACGGCATGGAGCCTATCCCCAACACCATCATCGACGATGCTATCGCCATGTGCCATCGCATTCTGGATGGCACCGATGAGCATGTCGCCGTTCCCTCCCTGACCGGAGAGACCGCCTATCTCGGTTCCGCCCGCAGCCCGCGCTATCTGCCTGTCTGCGGCGGCTATGCCAACATCATGTACAGCGACCGGATGCTGCACCGGACGCCCGCTTCCCGCGTCATCCGGGATGAGCCCATTATCTGAAAGGAAAAAGCATTTATGGACAAGCAGATTACCGCCATCATTGTCGGAGCGGGCCACCGTTCCCTGCTCTACAGCCTGTATGCGCTGGATCATCCCGAGGAGCTGAAGATCATCGGCGTGGCCGATCCCGATCCCATCCGCCGGAAGAAGACAGCGGAGATGCATCATTTCGGCGAGGATATGTGCTTTGAAAGCGCGGAGGTGCTGGCTCAGCAGCCCAAGCTGGCGGATGCCATCATCAACGGCACCATGGACTCCCAGCACATTCCTACCGCCGTGCCGCTGCTGCGCCGGGGCTATGATATGCTGCTGGAGAAGCCCATCTGCACCAATGAGCAGGACCTGCTCCGTCTGGAGGAGATCGTGAAGGAAACCGGACGCACCGTCATGATCTGCCATGTGCTGCGGTACGCGCCCTTCTATGTGGCCATCAAGGAGCGGCTGCTCTCCGGAGAGATCGGCGACATCATCAATATCCAGTGCACGGAGCATGTCAGCTACCATCACCTGGCCGTTTCCTTTGTGCGCGGCAAGTGGAACAACGAGGAAAAGTGCGGGACTCCCATGCTGCTGCAGAAGTGCTGCCATGATGTGGACCTGATCATGTGGCTGAAGAGCGGCGTCCGTCCGAAGCAGGTGGCCTCCTTCGGCAGCGACTTCCAGTTCGATCCCGCCAAGAAGCCGGTCCACTCCGGCAAGCGCTGCATGCTGGATTGCCCCATTGAAAACGAATGCCAGTACTCCGCCAAAAAGCACTATATCGATCATCCGGACCGCTGGGGCTTCTATGTCTGGGACTGCCTGGAGCACCTGGAGCATCCCACGATCGAGGACAAGATCGAATCCCTGAAGACCGATAACCGGCACGGCCTGTGCGTGTGGGACTGCGACCACACGGTCGTGGATCATCAGTCCGTGCTGTTCAACTTTGAGGACGGCGCCACCGCCACCCTGAACATGATCGGCGGCACGGCCAAGCCGGAGCGCAATATCCACATCATCGGCACCAAGGGCGAGATCAAGGGCGTGTTTGATGATTCCGTCTTCACCGTTCGTCACATTGACAACAGCACCGAAAGCGGCTGGACGGAGGAGACCGTCGACCTCAACATCGGCGGTGACAAGAGCGGCGCCTTCGGTGTCCACGGCGGCGGCGATCTCCGTCTGGTGGAGGACTTCGTGCATGTTCTGCAGGGCAAGGCGCCCTCTGTCTCCTGCACCTCCATCGAGGATTCCATCAACGGTCACATGGGTGTCTTCCGGGCCGAGATTTCCCGCAAGACCGGCACCGTTGCCGAGCTGCCGCTCCGCTGAGCTGTATCTCTGTATGCAAAAACTGTCGTGCGCTTAATGCACGGCAGTTTTTGCATTAAAAAGTCGGAATTTCTCCGTTTGATATCATAAAATGTTATTTTAGCCAGTTCAACCGATCAGCAGGAATATCCCTTGGGCCGCAGCTACCGCGACACAGGCCCCGATGGCCACCGTCAGCAGGCTGCGTCCGCGCCAGGCCAGGATCACCGCACAGATCAAACCAAAGAGGGCCGTCCACAGGGCCTGGGGATCACCGCCGGAGCTATAACCCGTGCAGTACAGCACGTCCGGGATCGTCATAGCGGTCAGCACCGCGTAGGGCACGTAGTACAGGAAGGACCGGATGAACCGGGAATGGATCTCCTTGCGAAAAACGGTCAGCGGCACCATGCGGATGAGATAGGTCACGCCGGCCATGACCACCAGATAGGGCAGATAGACAGACCAGCTCATGACTTCGCCTCCTCTTCCACCGGGAACAGGGCCGCGCCCACGCAGCTGGCGATGACCGCGCACAGGATGATGGCATAGCCACTGCCGATCTGATTCAGCACCGGCGTGTACCGCAGCAGCAGGCTGCAGCCGGCCGCCACCAGTGCCACCACCCGCACCGCCTTTTTCTCCCGGGCCGGAGGCAGCACGATGGCCAGGAACATACCATACAGCGCAATGCCCAGGGCCGTCCGGAAAAAGTCCGGCAGCAGGGATCCGGCCACAGCGCCCAGCAGGGTACCGCCGGACCATCCCAGATAGGGCGTCAGCATCAGGCCATGCAGGTACTTCTTGCCCACCTTGCCCGGCTGGGAGGCTGCCACCGCGAAGATCTCATCCGTGTTGGCAAAGGCAAAGAACATGCGCTGCAGCGTATTCATGGTCTCGTCCAGCTTTTGGGAAAGAGAGAGGCTCATCAGCGCATACCGGAGGTTGATGGTCAGTTGGGTCAGCGCCATCTGGAGCAGTGAGCCGCTCTGCAGCATCAGGGAAAGGCCCGCCACTTGTCCGGCGCTGGTCAGGTTGGTCATGGAGATCAGCACCGCCTGCAGAGGGGATAATCCCCCGCCGACGGCCTGCAGTCCAAAGGCAAAGGAGACCGTCACATAGCCCAGACAGATGGGCATGCCATGACGGATCCCCTGCAAAAACGCCTTGTTCAATGTTCGTTCTCCTTCTTGTGCCCGGTTTCCGTCAGAAGCCGCACAGGGCCGTACAATCCTGCCGGACAGGGCTTGTTTTCATACCGTGACTGGAAATTGCCGGTCACCCGCACGGTGAGCTCATTCTCTCCGGGGTGCAGATGCTCCGTCAGCTCACAGATCAAGGGACGGCGCAGCAGATCGGCACAGTGCTTTCCGTTGACCTCTACACAGGCCAGCTCCTTCACGCAGCCCAAATCAAGCCACACCCTGCCCGGCGCCTCCGTCCGGTTTACGGTGGTCCTGTAAGCGATCGTGCCGCTGTAAAGGCTCATCCCCGGCCACTGCTGCCAGTCGCCAAGTGTCACCGATCGGCCATCCACCTTCCATTGGTCAAGCTGCTGCTCCTCGTACTCGGCCTGTGTTTCCGGCTGTGCATGCTATGCTTCCCGACCTGGATCGATCACCAGGAACACAGCTTCCCGGTATTCCAGCTTCAAAGGGATCGCTCCGTCGCGCATGCCCTGCGGCGTTTGCTCTCCGCTCCAGGGATCCAGCCGCTCACAGTAGCCGGTCCGCTCGGGCCGGATGCTCCCCTGCCAGGGTTCTTCGCCTTCATTGCTGATAAACAGCAGCAGAAGGTCTTCCTTCCATCGGCTGAGGATCCGGATCTGTTCCGAGCGTTCTCCTATGACGCGGGTCCGGTCCGGCAGCAGCGTATCGAGCCGTTCCGCAACAGCCACTGTTGTGCTTTTCCAGGTCTTCAGCACATGCACACCGTGGGAAGACAACCGCTGCTCCAGCGCCGCCGGAAGCACCTGTGCGTCTTCCGCGACAACGATCGGATAGTGCTGATCCGCAACCACGAGCGCACCGTTTTCAATGTCTGCCGCTTCCGCCCGTTCCGTTTCCAGATAGGTGAATTCGATCTGCCTTCGGAACAGCTCCGCTGGAAGCTCCCACGGGAGATGGCTGCCATCGGTCAGGATGGTCACCCGTGGCCTGGCCTGTACATCCGTCAGCAGGGCGCAGCAGCGGCTGATACAGTCCGCGATCCGCTTTTCCCAGGGCCACCAATAGTTGTTGGGGCCAACGTCCGGCGGGCGGTCATTCCGCTGGACCGGTTCCTTCACAGAATACAGGAAGGCATGCGGATAGATGCAGTTGCAGCCACGGACAAACAGCCAGTTCAGGTAGAACAGCATATCGCCGATACCGAACTGCCATTGCTTTCCGTTGGGACCGCAGCAGCCGAAGCACTCGCTGCTGTTCCGGCGCTTGCCGGCGTGCAGCATGGCTGAGGAGGCACAGATCCCTTGGGTGCTTTCCGCCCCCTCCAGAGACAGACCCTTCTCCGGAGCTACCCAGCGCCAGACCACGTCCTGTCCGGGAATGTCGAAATACCGCTCCAGCGACAGATCACCCGCATGGGCAGGATGTCCCGTCAGCGCCAGTCGGTGCGCATGGCACCAATCCCGCAGCTGGCCATAGAAGCTCTCTCCCAGCCTGCGCTGCAGCAGCCGCTCCCACTGATTGCGGATCGATGCCGTCTTTGGTCCCAGGTCAAGCCACAGGGCAGGCAGGTCCTCCACCGTCAACCCGACAGAGGGCAGCTACGACTCCAGCCCGGGGGTCCAGGGCACCCAGCCGCGGGGCGCATTCCTCCCCATGGGATCCGGCTCATCGCAGAAAAAGCAGGTGATCGTGCTTCCGAACCATTCCCCTACCCACTCCGCATAGCGGTCATGGGTCCTGCGGATAAAGCAGCGCACCGCCTCCGGGTTCAGGATATCCGCAGAAGGAGGCACATTCGGGCCGCCGTCATCCTCGTCCTCATGGATACCGCGGATGGTGCCGTGCGTAAAAGCTGAAATCAGCCATGCCTCGGTCTCTCCCGGGCATGGCTGTTCGTTTTCTGACAGCGATCGGGCTTGGGTACAAGCAATGCCGCTCTTCAACAAGGCAAGATGCGCCACCGCCGCTTCCCCGGGCGCCGGCTTCCAGGGGCCTTCCACCATGCGAAGTCCCCTGGAGGCAAACGCCGGATCCTCCCGCACGACCTGGCCATTGGCTGAGCCGGAAGGATACATGCCCTCATCGTAGAGCAGCACCTCCATGCCCAGCCGCGCGCATTCCGACACCGCATGGCGGATCAGGCCCATGAACCGATCGCCCAGATACTCCAGATCCTTCGGCAGACCGATGCGCGGATGAAGGATGACGCCCCGTACGCCGTGGGCCGCAAAGTCCTCCAGCTGGCGGGTCATCTCCCCTTCCTACAGCGCACCGTTCAGGAACCACATCGGCTTCGGAGAAAAGGTCACCTCCGGGTGCGTCCAACGTTCCCGGAAAAAAGACCAGGCTTCACTCATTATCGTTCCTCTTACAGGTCCAACTTGGCCGCCTCGGCGCACATCAGCAGGTAGGCACCCACACCGTGCAGGTCATTGGTGCTCACGGGACGATTCAGATAATGCTCATAATCGCCCACGCCGGTGCCCACGCATACGCCGCCGATCTGCACATTGCCGGCCTCGTCGTAGGTCAGGCGGTCGATCACACCCTGATAGCCCTTCTTTGCGGGCTCCAGATACTTCTTGTCGATCAGGCCCAGCCGCACAGCCTTCATCAGGCCGCCGGCATACAGACAGGTGCAGCTGGTCTCCAGCCAGTTACGGGGATCCTCGGGCTTATTGACCACCTGATACCACAGGCCTGTTTTCTCATCCTGCCAGGGCAGCAGCGCCATCAGCAGCTCGCAGGCGATCTCGCCCAGGCGCTTCCAGGTTGGGTGCTCCTTCGGGATAAAGTCCATTTCCTCCAGGAGTGCCACCGGCACCCAGCCGATCGCGCGGCCCCAGAACTCGGGAGAACGTCCGGTCTCCTTATCCGCCCAATTGACGAGGCGATTCTCGCTCCAGGCGTGGTACCACAGGCCGGTCTTCTCGTCCCGGGTCACCCGGCGAATCAGCTCCGCCTGCTGCAGGTCCAAGTCAAAGAGGTCGGGACGATCCTTTGCCGCGCCGTACATGGCCAGGAAGGGACCGCCCATGTACAGACCATCCAGCCACATCTGCTGGCGATACCAGCTCTTGTGCCAGAAGCCGCCGTTTTCGCACTTGGGACTGACTTCAATGGCATGGGCCACGGTCTCCAGGGCCAGCTCATACCGGGGATCGCCGGTGCGCTTGATCAGCGGGAACAACAGGATGCCGGGCTGCAGGTCATCCAGCTGGCCGGGATTGAACTTGGTAATATCCCCGGTATAGCTGATGACAGAATCGATCCACTGCTGAATATAGTTGATATACCGGTCATCGCCGGTCAGCTCCCATGTCTTCTCCACGCCGGAAAGGAAAACGCCCTGATGATAGTGGAACTGTCCTTTGGGCGGAAGCTCCGGCGCGTCAAAGCGGCGCATCATCATATCACAGGCTTCAGCGGCGTATGCAATGGCTTTCTTCATAACGGTACCCCTCCCGATCTCTGTTTGTATATACACAGGGAATGACAGTTATTCTTTCGCCGCAGGAGTTTCTTTTCCTGCTTACCGAACCGGAAGGCGCTTTGTTTTTCTTCCGTATTCTTTAAATTATGACAATTTATTTACAAAAAAGCTCTTTCTTTATTGCAGAATTGTTGTATAATTGTGGTAATGATATCCATGATCAGAAAGGAGATTCCCCTTATGAAGAAGATGCTGAGCCTGCTGCTGGCCGCGGTGATGCTGTTCACCCTGACCACTGTATTTGCCGAAGAGACCCAGGAGGCCGTTTCCCTGGAGGATGCCCTTTATCAGGTGAACGGCTTCCTCTATGACGATATCGGCGCCGTCATCGGTGTTGAGGGTGCTTACGTGGTCGTCGGCGTGGATGAAGACGGCATCGAATGCCTGATGGACACCGGTGTGGAAGAAACCTATGTGCTGGCCGATGACTGCGTGCTGGAGATGCCTGCTTCCATGATGGACGATGACCTCATGGTCAATGAGCCCGTGGAGGATCTTGGCGTCTGGTATGACGAGGTGATCCTGCAGGGTCTGGAGCTGGAAGACAATGAGACCTTCTACGGCTTCACCACGACCATTGAACTGAATGACGACGGCGAGATCATCCACATGGAATACGTTTTCACTCCTTGGGGCTGATACGTGCTTCCTTTCTCCGGCCGGATGGGCTCTGTCCTCTCCGGCTTTTTTGCTGCGCAGAGCATCTCCTTCTTGACCGGGCAGGACAAAAATGGTAATATAAATTCATCATCCCTATCGTTAAGGAGGCTCTTCAGATGCTGAAGGACTACGTAGGCAAATATTACTTCGATCAGAACTACAATTGTGCCGAGTCCGTCCTGCGGGCAGCCAACGACTATTATCAGCTGGGACTGCATGACCGGGATATGATCATTCAAGCCGGCTTCGGCGCCGGCATCCAGTCCGGCATGACCTGCGGCGCGTTCCTGAGCGCGGTCAGCGTGCTCTCCTTCAAATACGTGGAGCAGAAGGCCCACGAAAGCGAGCACGTCAGCCCCGTGGTCAACCGACTGATCGCCCAGTTCCTGCAGCGCATGGAAAGCCTGCAGTGTGCCGAGATCAAGCCCCGCGTCTTCGTGGAGGGCAAGCGCTGCCTGGCCACCGTGGAAGCCGCCTGCGATGCCATTGAGGCTGTACTGGCCGACTATGGCGCGGAAAAGGCCTGTCGCTGAATTCAGAAGAAACGGAAGTTATCATCAACAAAATGCAACGTGCTTCCAACGTATCCCTGACAGAAGGCTCCATTGCCGGAGGGCTCATCCGCTTTGCGCTGCCGCTGCTGCTCGGCCAGCTGCTGCAGCAGATGTACAACATGGCGGACGCCTGGGTCATCGGCAACTTTGCCGCCAATGAATCCTTTGCCGCCGTGTCCTCCAGCGGCAGCGTCACCTGGCTGATCATCGGCTTCTTCAATGGCGTAGCCATCGGCGGCGGTGTGGTCATCTCCCGGTACTTCGGCGCCCAGGAGCAGGACATGGTGGACAAAGCCATCCATACCAACTTCCTGTTCGGCCTGCTAGCTTCGGTGCTGGCCACCGTCATCGGTCTGCTGCTGACGCCCCTGATGCTGCAGTGGATGAACACCCCGGAAAACGTGCTTCCCTACGCACTGACCTATTTCCGGATCTACTTCGGCGGCGTCAGCACCATCATCATGTACAACATCTGCATGTCCATCATGCGCGCCGTGGGAGACAGCCTGCATCCGCTGTATTATCTGATCCTCTCCTCCCTGGTGAATATCGTGCTGGACCTGCTGTTCGTGGCCGTGTTCCACTGGGATGTGGCCGGCGCCGGCATCGCCACCATCATCGCCCAGGGACTGAGCACCGTGCTCTGTATCCTACGCATGCGGAAGAAGAGCAGCGGCATCGACCTGGATTTCCGCAAGCTGACCTGGAACGGTCCTCTGATGAAGGAGGTGCTGACCCAGGGCCTGCCCACCGGCATCCAGAACTCGGTCATCTCCATCGGCAACATCGTCATCCAGACCAACATCAACGCCTTCGGTGCCTTTGCCATGTCCGGCCATGGGGCCTATTCCAAGATCGAGGGTTTCGTCTTCCTGCCGGTCACCTGCATGTCCATGTCCCTGCCCACCTTTGTGAGCCAAAACCTCGGCGCAGAAAAGTACAGCCGCGCCAAGAAGGGGGCTTTCTTCGGCATCGCGCTGGGTATGGTGCTGGCGGAGCTGATCGGTGTGCTGCTTTACTGGCTGGCGCCGTACGCCATTCGCTTCTTTGTTTCATAGGAGCAGGCCGTCTCCTACGGGCTGATCGACATTCACATTATCGCGCCGTTCTTCTTCCTGCTGGCTTTCTCCCATTGCGCGGCCGGTGTGCTTCGCGGCTGCGGCAAGGCCGTGGTGCCCATGGTGACCATGCTTAGCTTCTGGTGTGCGCTGCGCATCGTCTATGTGACCGCCGCGGTCAGCTATTTCCAGATCTACAATGTCATCTGCTGGGCCTATCCCCTGACCTGGACCTGCTCTGCTGTGGTATTCCTGACCGTGCTGCTGAAATCGGACTGGGTCCATCATTTCGACAGACGGCCATTAACAAAATGAGGTGAGACGATGAATCTGCTGGTCACTGACTACGGTGCCGTGGGCGACGGCATCACCAATGACACCCTGCCGATCCAGAAGGCGCTGGATGACTGCGCTGCCTCCGGCGGCGGAAGGGTCACCATCCCCTGCGGCAAGACCTTCCTGACCGACTCTCTGCGTATCGGCAGCCATACCGAGCTGCACCTGTAGAACGGCAGCACGCTGCTGGCCACCGGCGAGCTGGACCATTACCTGCGTCCCGATCAGCCGCCCGTGGAGGACAGCATGAAGCATGTGGGTACGCCCGTGCTGGGCAAACCCTCCTATGTATATCTGTACGCCTATGCCGCGGAGGATGTCAAGATCACCGGCTTCGGCCGCATTGACGGCAACGGCAAGGCCTTTGTGCATCGCGTCAGCCCCTACTATGTGACCGGCGACTTCTATCCCCGTCCCACGCTGGTCTACTTTGAGAACTGCCGCCATGTCACCTTCCGTGATGTGACCATGGGCGATGTGGCCTTCTGGACCCTGCATATCGCCGGCTGCTATGATGTGCTGATCCAGGGCATCCACATTCTGAACCCCCTGGATGTGGCCAACAGTGACGGTATCGACGTGGACCACAGCCAGCAGGTGCGTATCCTCGGCTGCCATGTGGAGTGTGCCGATGACTGCCTGTGCATGAAGAACACCAAGGGCAACCGCGAATATCCCCACACCCAGCATGTGGTCATCTCCGACTGCACACTGATCTCCACCAGTGCCGCCATCAAGTTCGGCACCGAGGGCGTGGACGACTTCGAGGACGTGCTGGTCTCCAACTGCATCGTGTCCCGCTCCAACCGCGGCATCTCCATCCAGATCCGTGACGGCGGCAACGTCCGCAATGTCAGCTTCTCCAACATCATCCTCCAGACCCGCCGTTTTGCCGATTGCTGGTGGGGCTGTGCCGAGCCCATTGCCATCACCGCCTTTGACCGGGATGAAAACACCCACGGCGGCAGCATCGAGAACATCCGTTTCTTCAATATCACCTGCGAGGGTGAGAATGGCATCGTCATCTACGGCATGCCGGAGCGCATCCGGGATCTGGAGTTCGATCACGTGCAGGTGACCCTGAAGGAGACCAGCAAGTGGCCCAAGCACCGCTATGATCTACGACCCACCAACGTGGTGGAAGGCATCATGGAGCGCGAGACCGTGCCCATGTTGGTCCACGGCGTGGAGGGTCTGGTGGTCCACAAGCTGCGCACCTGCGGCTTTGATGGTACAAAGAACGCCGGGAACGCCCTGGTGCTGGAGGACTGCACCCAGGTGACCATGGACTGATTTTTTCCCAATCAAAAGGACCGCCTCGGCGGTCCTTTTGATTGGTTTAAGGAAGCACGATCTCCGTTTCAAGATGACCGGCTCTGGGAGAGCCCGCCTTCAGCGTTACCTTGTCTCCCGCAGCTCCGCGAACAATCCACGTTGCCTTCTTCCGGCAGGGTTCGGATTCCATGGAGCGGGCCGGGATGCCCCAATCCAGGGTATAGGTCCCACTGTAGCCCTGCAGCTGGCCCAGCTCCTGCTCCGGCTTGCCTTCCACGATCTCCGCGCCGCTCAGGCAGGCCTTGATACCCTGCAGCGTCTTGTTCTTGAGGGCTTCCCGGAAAACATAGGTGGGCATGAAGCCGGTGTTGCCGATCACCGCTTCCACGCGACAGATGCCCTCCGCCAGCTTTTCCGTCTTCACACTGTCCAGCACCAGATGGGGCAGGGCTTTCGCTTCCCGCAGCATGAAGCGGGTATGCTTCTCCACCTCCTGCTCCAGGAAGGAAAACGGCGGATTCTGCTCGGTGAACTTGTTGTATACGCCGCCGATCTCCACCATGCCCAGCTGTGGATGCTCGAAGGGTGTCCAGGGCTTGAAGCCCTCTCCTTCCGGCACGTTTTCATCCAGCCAGTGCAGCTTTTTGACCTCGTCCGCCTCGCGATCCTTCTCCGGCTGGTTCTCCAGCGGCGGATAATGCTCCTCAATACCGGCACGGTGCGCCAGATCCCAGCACTCAATGGTGAAAGCCGGGATGCCGATCATGAAGTGGCAGAAATCATCAAAGCCGCCATAGGTCGCCGGATCGGACTGGGGTGAGAAGTCATCATACACATTCAGCAGCGGGAAGCCGCTCTCCTCCGCCGCCATCTGTCCCAGCGTACGGTACAGGCGCATGTCCTGGGGATCGGCCTGTTTGCCGCTCTTGTAGCCGGGGGTGTACAGGATCATGCCGCCGCAGGTGTGCATGTCCACGCAGCTGCAGATATTTGGATGTTCCATCAGGTAGGTCGCGTTGGCCCTGGTCTCGTTGTTCTCCAGGGGGAAGCGGCCGCTGCCGTGCTGCTCCCACTCCGGGCGCCAGGCATAGGGATAGCTGCGGTTGAAGTCATGCCCCAGCTTCTGCGGCGCGTCATGGATCATGATCCCCTCGTCATCCTTCAGCAGGCCCTCCGTATAGACCTGATAGAAGTCCCCCTCCACGTCATCCGGCAGACGGCGGGTCATCAGGCGATCATCCAGCGTGGATTTTTTCCAGGCACCGTAAGGCGTTTTGACGCGCATCATGCGCACCGCACCGTCTCCGTCCAGGTCAGCGGGCTGCAGGCCGGGCTGCTCCTCCGCCCAGGGATACATCTGCGGCAGGGAGCGCACGGCATAGGGCGTGGTCAGGTAATATTCGCTGCCGTCCGGGGAGACCCGGGGCAGCAGGTAGAAGGTCACCCGCTTCAGCAGCGCGGCAATGGAAGGCTCCTCCGCGTTGGTCAGCAGGGTGTCCATCAACCGCAGCACCGTCATGCTGCCGGTCACCTCGCCGGCATGAATGTTGGCCTCCACATAGTAGCCGGGCTTGTCCTCAAAGGCGCCGGTGCCGGGATCGGTGACCGACATCAGCAGGATGGCCCTTCCCTCCGTGCTTGTACCGATCGTCTCGATCCGGGCCATTTCCGGATGCAGGGCCGCCAGCTTCCGCATGGCCCCGACAATCTCCTCATACAGGTAATAATGATCATAGGTCAAAGTATGGTTCATACTGTTGCCTCCGCTTTCCCCAGATTCTCGTTTTTCACAAGGTCCTCATACCAGTCGATAGCACGCTCCGGCCAGCCCTTCATGCCCATGAAGGAGCCATCGGCAAAGCCGTGACCGCCCTTGGGGCAGATCTCCAGCCTGCAGGGGATCCCCTGGGCGTCCAGTGCCCGCTTCAGCACCCGGGAATGCTCTGGCGGCACGGTGGTGTCCTCCGCCGCCAGGAAAAGGGTGCAGGGCGGGAAGCCTTCCACGTGCTCCGGGATCTCATAGGCAGACCGCAGCGTCTCCTCCAGGTGAAGTCCCGTCAGGCCCGTGGTCTCCGGCGCAAACTCCCCTGCCACCCGCCAGGAAACAAAGGGGTACACCGGGAACATCGCCCGGGGCTTCGGCAGATCAAAGGCGCCATAGCCCAATTCTTTGGTGGACCACAGGCACACCAGATACCCGCCGGCCGAAAATCCGCAGGTGATATAGCGATCCCACCGCCCCCGGAACTGCGCCTGATGGTCCCGGATATACCGCAGCGCGGCCGCCACGTCCTCCATCTCATGAGGGATCGTCCGGTCTCCGCCCACCCGATAGGTCAGCACAAAGGCATGGTAGCCTCTGGCGTTGAAATGATCGGCGATGGGCCAGCCCTCGGTCAGGTTCCATACATTCACAAAGCCGCCGCCCGGCAGGATCAGCAGGTAAGGCCGGTCATCCGCTCCGGGATCGTCCGAGGGCAGCCACACCAGATTCACACCGGCTTTATCCGGATCCGCAGCAATATCCGCTTCCGACCATACGCGATAGCAATACGTGCCTTCCTCCGCGGCACGGAACAGGCGGTTCATGCCGCGTTCCACATTGCCGCCCCATTGCTCCCGGCGCAGCTGGGCCAGGGTCTTGGTCCACAGGGGCTCCCGGGAAAGATCCAGTGCTTTGATGGCATAGGGCGCCACCTCGCGGATGCGTTCATCCTCCAGGAGCGACTGCAGGGTCATGGATTCATCGACCATTGACGGTACCCGCCTTTCACGAAGCTTTCCGATGGCATCATGATAGCACAGGAAAGTATTCCGGGCAAGCGGAATTTGGTTGAGGTTTCGTCTTTTTTGTGCTATGATGACTTCAAGAAAAAAGCAGCCCGGTCAGGCTGCGGAAGGATGCTTGCTTATGAGTATGCTGAAGCGTTGGATCTCCCTGGAGGGGCTCCCCCGGATCTCCCGTCGGATCCTGCTGCTGGTCCTGGGCATTCTGGTACTGCTGCTCCGGGATCACCTCACCGGCATGATCCATATCGTCGTCGGAGTCGCCATCATTGTCATCACGCTGATCATGCTCATCACCACGATCCGCGAAAAAAACTACGATGATCCCAAGGATCCCCGGCTGACCATGTCCGTCATCGGTTTGATCCTCGGCCTGATGATCCTCGGTCACCCGAAGCAGGATTCCATCCATTTCATCGGCATTGCCTGGGGCCTGCAGGGGCTAAGCAGCGGCGTTCACGAGCTGCATCTGGCCTTCTGCGCCTTCCGCAGGAAGCAAAAGTTCCTGGTGGCACTGATCCACGGCGGCATTGAGACCTGTCTGTCCATGATGCTGGTGTTCAATCCTCTGGAGGAGATCAGTATGCATGTGCTGGTGCTGGGTATTGAGATGATCATCCAGGCGCTGGAGTTCCCGGCACTTACCGAATCAACCCATACATCATGATACCTGCGGCCACCGCCACGTTCAGGGATTCCGCTTTTCCGCGCATCGGCAGCTTGACGCGGTGGGTGGCCTGGGCCTTCACCGGGTCGGAGATGCCGTTGCCCTCATTGCCCACCACCAGGCAGAAGCTGCCGGTCAGGGTCTCCGCGGTATCCCGGAAGGGTGCGCCGTCCAGCTGGCTGCACAGGATGGCCGTACCTTGCTCCCGCAGCTCCCGCAGCGTTTGCGGCAGGTCCTCTGTCACGCCGATGGGCAGGTGGAACAGGCTGCCCATGGTTGCCCGCAGCACCTTGGGACTGTAAAGATCCGCGCAATGGGCGCTGAGCAGGACGCCATCCATACCCGCCGCGTCCGCCGTGCGGATGATGGTGCCCACGTTGCCGGGATCCTGCACATCGTCCAGCGCCACCAGCCGGCTCCCGGTCACCGTTTCCCGCTTCATCCGCAATACCGCCGCACAGCCCTGCGGCGTTTTTGTATCGCACACTGCCGCCAGCACGTGCTCCGGCAGCAGGCAGCAGGATACCTGACCGGGAAGCTCAAAGCTGTCCGCGCGGCTTTCATCCAGCAGCACGTTCTCCAGCTCGAAGGAGGAAGCCAGCGCCTCCTCAAGCATCTTGCGGCCCTCCACCAGGAAGAGCCCCGTTTCCCGCCGGACTTTGGCATCCTTCAGGGAACGCCAGAGCTGTACCCGCGGGTTCTTCATGCTGGTCAGCGTCTCGGTCGTCATGTGTATCCCCTCCATTGGAAAACGGGAGGAAGCTTTCCTCCCGCGTTTTTTTGTGTCAGTTCTTCAGGGGCCGGATCAGGATGAAGGGCGTCAGCTCATCGCCCTGGCCGGAGGGATTGTCCTTCATGGCTTCCTGGATCTCCTCATCGGTCAGCGGGAAATGGGTACCCTTGCCCAGCTGATTCTGGTCGAAGTCATTGGCGTCCATCACCACGGTGGGCACGCCGGTCTCCTTCTCCAGTTCATCGCACAGCTCCACGGGGTGCTCCGGATTGATCACGCCCATGTTGTGGTAGATCTCAAAGCTGGAGTCCGGATAGAAGCCGTCAATGCCAGCCACGCCATGTCCGCAGATCTCATAGAACTTGCCCTTGATGCCGAAGGGACGGGTCACCGCGGAAACGCCCGCGGCAAACAGCACCCGGGGCAGACCGCAGATCTCGATGACCAGCTGCATCTTGTGGGCGCTGTGCATGCCGATGCCGGTGGAATTGTGCCCGGCAAAGGGCGCCAGATGCCGTGCCCACCAGCCGGGATGCGTATCCTCCAGGGTGCGCACATTGTTGGTGCACATGCCCATCACCTTGGCGGTGAAGGACAGGCAGTCACCGGGCTGATACAAGGGCAGCACATAACGGCGCACCAGCTCCGCCTTGTCCTCGCCGGGCTGCACGAAATGGGTATGGATGGCATAGCGCGCATAACGGCGGCCGCTCTTGCCCTCGATCACCCCACGGTCAAAATATTCCACGCCGTTCAGTTCCCGGCGTTGTTCCTCCAGGTTTCTGGAGCCTGCCATTGGCGTTCCCTCCTCGCTTAGCTTGGGAAAACAGTTGCATTGTACACCCCGGGCGGGATGCTGTCAAGGCAAATCACATGCCGAACAGCCGCAGTACCGGCTGCAGCACCAGCCCGCTGAAGCGATCCCCCACTGCCGCAAAGCCTCCGGAAAGCATCACGCCCTCCATCAGCATCAGCAGCACCAGGTGGGCCGGATAGAAAGCATAGCCCGCCCAGCGCGGGAGACGGACGCTCCGCAGCGATTCCGTATCCGGCAGGAGCAGGAAAGGCAGCGCCAGCATGGCCATGGCCTGCATTTTGAAGATGCCGCTGTAGAAGGATGACAGGAATGTATCCTTCATCCAGGTCAGATCCAGGCCGCACAGGGTCGAAAGCGTGGTGGAGCTGTTTCCCCAGTACAGACAGAAGGCGATCATCACCGCCGCGATGCCCGGCCGGCTGTCCCGCACCGCCCACAGCAGGAAGATAAACAGCACGCCGCGCCAGCCATAGTCACAGTTCAGCACCTGGGCCAGCAGCAGCGCCAGCACCGGCGCCCAAACCTGGCTGCCGTACCGTTTCTCCTTCATGCCCCACAGTCCGGCCACCGCGATGGCCAGCAGCAGGAAGATGTTCGGCTCATTCCAGCTGTGGTTCAAAGCCACCATATACAGCGGTTGGGAAACAGCGTACAGCACCAGCAGGCGCAGGATGTACTTCGGAAAGCTGCGGGTATGGCAGGCGCCGACCACCAGGCACCAGCCGTAGATGGGAAAGGCGATACGCCCCAATGTGCGCATCCATACCGCGTTCCCGAACACCATTTTTCCGGAATGATCGATGAACATAAACACCAGCGCGATCAGCTTCAGCACACCTGTTGCCGTGCAGCCCGCGGGCATTCGTTTTGTACGCTCCATGCTCCGACCTCGTTTTCGTCAGGTTCGGAAGGAAGTATAGCACATCTTCCGCCCGGATGCAAATCCGAAGCAGGTCACCTTTCAGCCACGCTTCATAACCGTTTCATCTGTTGTTCACTTTCCGGCGCTATGGTGTGCTTGTATTCTATGATTTTGTTGAAGGAGGTCTGCCGATGCGCAAGCGTCTGATGCTTTGTTTGTTCCTGGTGGTCGGGCTGTTCCTGGCCGGATGCACGGCAGCCACAGACTCTGCCGATGATTCGGCAAAAAAGCAGGTCGCTTCCTCGAATCTCCAGGACTTTGGGATGATCCTCACGGAGCAGGACACCCAGGTGGTCGTGCTGGCCGTCCAGGAGGACAGCTCCGCGGAGCGCTGCGGCGTTCGCGCGGGAGACACCATCCTGAAGATCCGCGATGAGCAGATCTCTGCCATCAGCCAGGTGGAGAGCAGCCTGTTCACGCAGGAGAAGGGCACCTGGGTCCTGCGTCGCAACGAGGAGGAGCTGACCCTGACCCTGCCGCTGTCTGAATGATAAATCCGCTTGCAAAAAGCAGGCTTCATGCTTATACTGTAATCCAAGGAAATCACAGGGAGGCATTCACAATGACATTGCTGGTGGTGGATGATGAGGCCCGGATCCGGGACCTGATCCAAAAATATGCCCGCTTTGAGGGGTATGATATCGCGGAAGCGGATAACGGCATGACCGCGGTGGAGCTGTGCCGTAACAACCATTATGATCTGATCATCCTGGACGTGATGATGCCCGAGCTGGATGGCTTTTCCACCTGCCGGGAGATCCGCAAATTCTCCCAGGTGCCGGTCATCATGCTCAGTGCCCGCGGCGAGGAATATGACCGCATCCACGGCTTTGAGCTGGGCGTGGATGATTATGTGGTCAAGCCCTTCTCTCCCCGGGAGCTGATGATGCGCGTGAACGCCATTCTGAAGCGTTCGGGCACCGCAGCGGCCCAGAGCGGCAATGAACAGGTCACCATCGCGCCGGCCATGGTCATCGACTTCACAGCCCGCATGGTCACCATTGATGGGAAGGCGCTGGACCTCTCCCCCAAGGAGTATGACCTGCTGTTCTACATGGTGCGCAACCGCGGCATCGCCCTGACCCGTGAAAAGCTGATCTCCGAGGTCTGGGGTTATGATTTCTTCGGGGACGACCGTACGCTGGATACGCACATCAAGCTGCTGCGCCGTGAGCTTGGCGACTATGCCGACCGCATCACTACGCTTCGAGGGGTAGGGTATCGCTTTGAAAAGGATTGATGCCCTGGCGGACCGGTACCGCGCGTTCCGGGCGCGGCATGGCATCCGCAGCAGGATCATGGTCTACCTGATCCTTTTTGTCGTTTTTGTGATCGCGGTGCTCTGGCTGTTCCAGGTGGTGCTGCTGGAACGCTTCTACCGTGCCTACAAGATGTCCCAGGTGACTACGACCGCGGAAGTCATCATACAGAATCTGGAGAACAGCGATCTTTCCATCCTGGCGGAGCAGCTGGCCGCTCAGAACGACGTATGCATTGAAGTGCTGGACAGCTCCAACAACGAACTGGTTTCAGCGGAGGGCCTGCGTTCCTGCCTGATCCACCGGATGAACAGTCATGAAATCGAAAAATGGGCAGAGGCTGCCGCGGAGAGCGATACGCCTGTCCTGCGTATCTTCACCACACAGCTTCCCAATGCTTTCAAATATAAGCAGGATCGTTTTGTGGGACCGGTGCCGGACATGGATGATTCCCAAACCATGACGATGCTGTATGTCCGGGCCCTGACCTACAGTGACGGAAGTACCGGCACGCTTCTGATCAACGCCCATATTTCCCCGGTAACCTCCACCGTGAACACCATCCGGTATCAGCTGGTCACCGTGACCTGCATCCTGCTGGTGGGCGCGTTTGGACTGGCCTTCCTGATCTCCCGGAATGTCTCCAAGCCCATCATCGATACCAACCGCTCTGCCTTCGGGCTGCGGCGCGGCCAGTATACGCCGCCCAAATCCCGCCATACCTACCGCGAGATCGCCGAACTGAACGAGACCCTGACCGAGGCTGCGCAGGAGCTGAACCGCGTAGAGGAGCTGCAGCATGAGCTGATCGCCAACATCAGCCACGATCTGCGTACGCCATTGACCATGATTGGCGGCTATGCCGAGGTCATGCGGGACATCCCCTCCGAAACCACTCCGGAGAATCTTCAGATCATCATTGATGAGACCTCCCGCCTGACCTCCCTGGTGTCCGAGCTGCTGGATTTCTCCAAGCTGCAGACCGGCACCGGAAGCATGGATCCCCAGCCCTTCAGCCTGACGGACGCCACCCGGGAGATCATCACCCGTATCGCCAAGCTGACGGAAAAGGACGGCTATATCATCCGCTTTGAGCCCCAGGACCAGGTCACCGTGCTGGCGGATCAGTAGCGCATCGCCCAGGTCATCTATAACCTGATTGGCAACGCGCTGACCTATACCGGCAGCGACAAGACCGTCACCGTCACCGAGGAGCGACAGGGTAAGGTGGTACGTACCTCCATCCGGGATACCGGCAAGGGCATCGCGCCGGATGAGCTGGACCTGATCTGGAACCGCTACTACCGCACCAAGGAGACCCACAAGCGCGCCGTGGTCGGCAGCGGCCTGGGACTGAACATCGTGCGCACGATCCTGGAGAAGCACGAAGCCAGATTCGGTGTGGATTCCACCCTGGGCGAAGGCACCACCTTCTGGTTCGAGCTGCCCATTGTGGAAGAGGATCCAAAGCTGCCCGAATAATCTTCATTGCCCTTTCCTTTGGGGGAAAGGGTTTTCTTTTGGCCTGTCGGCAGGAAATCGGCTTTGGAATGCGAATCTTTTTCTTCATCATTTTCAGGAAAGAAGGATACCCTGATGCAGGTCTATTCTCTGAACGGCCCCTGGCGCATGCACCGCGTGAACGATCCCGTCTGGCATGAGGCCCTTGTTCCCGGCTCAGTCTATGCCGATCTCCTGCGGGACGGCAGCATGGAGGATCCCTTCTGGCGGGAAAACGAGCATGCCGCCTTTGCCCTGATGCAGGACGACTGGCTTTATACCCGCACCTTTACACTGGACGCGGATTTCCTGCTGCATCAGCGCATCCTGCTGAACTGTGAAGGGCTGGACACCCTGGCCCGGATCGCTGTGAACGGAGAGGATGTTCTGCAGGCTGACAATATGCATGTCACCTGGTGCGTGGACGTGAAGCCGCTGCTCCATGCCGGGGAAAACCGCATCGAAGTCACCTTCTTCTCCCCGCTGAAGTACGTGGCTGCCGCCTATGAAAAGAGTCCCGGCTGGGAGTCCACGGACGCGGTGCCTGGCTTCTCCCATCTGCGCAAGGCTCACTGCATGTTCGGCTGGGACTGGGGTCCCCGCCTGCCTGATGGCGGTATCTGGCGGGATATCAGCCTGCTGGGCGTGGACGCCGGACGCATCCTGACCGTACAGATCCTGCAGCAGCATGAGGACGGCCACGTCACCCTGCAGCTGGAACCGGAGCTGGACGGTACCGGCACCTGGACTGCCGAGGCGGTCTCTCCCGACGGCAGGCGCTATCCGGCGGACGCCGACGGCTGCATCCGCATTGAGGATCCACAGCTCTGGTGGCCCCATGGCTACGGCGACCAGCCCCTGTATCAGGTCACCGTCACGCTGAAGGACGGGGACGCCGTGCAGGACACCTGGACCCGGCGCATCGGTCTGCGCACGCTGACTGTCAGCCAGGAAAAGGACGAGGTCGGCGAAGAGTTCTGCCATCTCTGCAACGGCGTGAAGATCTTTGCCATGGGTGCGGACTATATTCCCGAGGACAATATCTTTGCCCGCATCACCCCGGAGCGCACCCGCCGCCTGCTGGAGGATGCCCGGCTGGCCAACATGAACGCCATCCGCGTCTGGGGCGGCGGCTATTACCCGGATGATTTCTTCTATGATCTGTGCGACGAGCTGGGTCTGCTGGTGTGGCAGGATCTGATGTATGCCTGTGCCTTCTACGATCTGACGCCGGACTTCGAACGCTCCATCCGGCTGGAAACAGAGCAGAACATCCGCCGCATCCGCCATCACGCTTCCCTGGCCCTCCTCTGTGGCAACAACGAGATGGAGGACTTCATGGCCGGCACCAATGCCGCGCTGGTCAACGGGACGCCGGATTACGGCCCCAAGCGCCGCAGCCATGTGGCGGACTATATCAAGATGTATGAATACATCCTGCCGGAGATCTGCAAACGGGTCGCCCCGCAGACCTTCTGGTGGCCCTCCAGCCCTTCCTCCGGCGGCTGCTTCGAGTATCCCCAGGATCCCACACGGGGCGATGTGCATTACTGGCAGGTGTGGCACGGGGAGAAGCCCTTCACGGACTACCGGAATTACCGTTTCCGCTACGCTTCGGAGTTCGGCTTCCAGTCCTTCCCCTGCCTGAAGACCGTTGAAAGCTTCACGCTGCCGGAGGACCGGAACATCTTCTCCCGTGTGATGGAACGGCACCAGCGCAACAGCTCCGCCAACGGCAAGATCCTGGCCTATCTGAGCCAGACCTACCGCTATCCGGATTCTTTTGACAAGCTGCTGTATGCCAGCCAGCTGCTGCAGGCGGAGGCCATCCGCTACGGCGTGGAGCACTGGCGCCGGCACCGGGGCGTCTGCATGGGGGCCATCATCTGGCAGCTGAATGACTGCTGGCCCGTGGCCTCCTGGTCCTCCATTGACTACTACGGCCGCTGGAAGGCCCTGCACTACGCCGCCAAACGCTTCTTCGCACCGGTGCTGCTCTCCTGTGAGGAGCATGGCGAGCTGGATCAGAATCCGCATATCAACGAATTCCGCACCACGCCCATCGAGCGCAGCATCCGCCTGAATGTCTGTAACGAGACCCGCCGTCCGTTCTCCGGCATCGTGCGCTGGTCCCTGCGCAGGCCGGACGCCTCCATCCTGCTGGAGGGGGAGGAGACGGTCACCGTCCCCGCACTGTCCGCCTGCTGGCTGGAGAAGCACGAATTCCCGGAGGCCTCCCTGACCGGCTCCTACGCCGCCTTCTCCCTGGCGGTGGATGGGCAGATCGTATCTGAAGGCACAGCGTTGTTCTGTGCCCCGAAGCACTTTGAATTCACGGATCCGCAGCTGACGGTCGACTTGGAGGATGACGAGGTCGTCGTTTCGGCGAAGGCCTATGCCCAGCACGTGTGGATCGAATCCGCGGATCCCGATCTGCTGCTGTCCGACAACGGCTTTGACCTGAACGGCGACACCAAGCGGGTGCGCGTACTGCGCGGCGATCCCACAGGGCTGCGTGTACGCTCGGTCTGGGATCTGGACAAACAAGCATCAAGCAATGAATGACCGGAGGCTGTTTCCTGCATGAAGATCAGCAAAAAAGATGCCCTGATGTGGTTTCGGTTCTTTGCATCCCTGGATGAGGACGAGGATGTACTGCCCCGCCAGCTGGAGCTGGTCTATGCCACCCTGGCCCAGCTGGAGCGCGCCGTGGACGCCCGCCGCGCCGCGATGCTGAAGGAGATCCCCGGCCTGCAGTCCCTGGAGGGCCGTACCCTGTTCGTGGGTGACCCTGCCAGGTTCTCCCGTGGCTGCTGTTCCTGTCTGACCGGCACCGGTTTGACCGCCATCCGCAAGACCAACAAGTGCAACCTGCAGTGTCCCTTCTGCTATGATTTCGGGGAGCTGAACTGCCAGCCGCCCATCGGCGAAGGGCTGTGGGAGATCGGCGGCACCAAGTACTATGAGGATGACCTGCCCCTGCTGCTATCCATTCATCAGAAGCCCACGGGCATCAGCTACGTCTATCTGGAGCCCTTCATGGAAATTGAGGAATACTACGGCATCATCCGCCGCTTCCACGAGGCAGGCATCCATCAGCATATGTACACCAACGGCACCCTGTGCACGGAGGAAAACCTGCGGGCTCTGGCCGAAGCCGGTCTGGATGAGCTGCGCTTCAATCTCGGTGCCACCACCGCGTCCGACCGGGTGATCGAAAACATCCGCCTGGCCAAGAAATATATTCCCTGGGTCGGCATCGAAACGCCCATGACGCCTTCCTACTACGAAGCCTTTCATCAGAAGAAGGACGCCATCCTCTCCACCGGCGTGGACTTCATGAACAGCGCCGAGCTGCACCTGAATGCCAACAACATGGTGAATTACGAGGGCGAGCCCATGTACATGACCCACCTGGGCTATCTCTCCCCCATCTGGAGCCGTGATCTGACGCTGAAGCTGATGAAGGAGGCCGCAGAGGAGCACTGGCCCGTGGTGGTGCATGACTGCTCCAACCGCACCAAGTTTGCCCGGGATATCAACCTGAAGGCCAAGGAGGGCGGCTGGTTCGGCGCCAGCAGCTGGGCCGGAGAGTTCGACCGTCTGCCCTACGCCGCGTTCCTTTCCGCCCTGGAGGATGACACTCTGCCCTTCATGGAGGAGGAGCCGCTGCCCAAGGGCTTCCGTCCCGGCGACATCGTTCTGTGAACTCAAAATGAAATTTTGATATTGACGAAATGCAGAATAAAAGCTACAATAGAAGAAACACAAACGCAGGGAGATGATCTGATGCAGGCGGTTGCTCCTATCCGCAGCCAAAAACCGGTCAAGACGCCCGAAGCGACAAGAGCGAAAAATGTTATTCTGGCTTTTGCCATCCTCTCGCTTCTGATGATCGCCGGAGGCGGCATCTGGTACGTGGCCATTACCGGTATCATCGGCAACAAGAAATGGGATTTTATGACCTATGGTCTGGGCCCCGCCGTATGCGTGGCGGCCGGCCTTTTGTTGCTACTTATTACCATCATTGTATTCTTTACCTTGCCCATCCTCAAGTATTATTCCACCCCCGTCGCCCACGACCTGAAGCGCGACAAGTACAAGTATCTGCTGATCGCACCCGGCATCATCGCCGTGTTCATATTCAGCTATATGCCCATGTACGGCGTGGTGCTGGCCTTCAAGGATTACAAGATCAAGAGCGGTATCCTGTATTCCAGCTGGATCGGCCTGGAGAACTTCACCCGCTTCTTCAAGCGCTCCGTGGCAGGCAATGTCATCTGGAACACGCTGTTTATCGGCGTGACCCAGCTGCTCATCACCTTCCCTGTCCCGATCCTGCTGGCGCTGCTGCTGAATGAGCTGAAGAGCAACAAGTTCCGCCGCTGCATCCAGTCTGTCATCTATCTGCCCCACTTTGTCAGCTGGGTCATCATGTACAGCCTGTTGTTCTCCCTGTTCTCCATGACCAGCGGTTTGATCAACAAGATGCTCATCTCCTTCGGCGGTACATCTTTCAATCTGTTGAGCGATCCCAATAACTTCTACGGCATGCTGTATACCACCAGCATCTGGAAGGAAGCAGGCTGGGGCACCATCATTTACATGGCCGCCATTGCCGGCGTGGATCAGTAGATGTATGAAGCAGCCTACCTGGACGGCGCCAACCGCCTCCAGCAATGCTGGTATATCACCATGCCGGCCATCGCCTTCTCCATCACCACCATGCTGATCCTGAACGTGGGCTCGGTCATGGGTGCCAACTTTGATCAGATCATGAACCTGCGTTCCACCGCCACCATGAATACGGTCGCCCAGGTCATTGATACCTATGTCTATGATATGGGTGTTGCCAAGGGTGAGTACGACCTTTCCACCGCCATCGGCCTGTTCCAGCAGCTGGTCAACTGCGTGTTGCTGTTTGCCAGCAACTTCATTGTGAACAAGGTCAGCGGCGAGGGCTTCTTCTGATTGGGGAAGCCGACAAAGAGAAAGGAGTGTGTGCCATGGCAGCGGCAAAATCCAAAAACAAGATCAAGCAGTCCCTTGGCTCCAGGATCTTCGATGTATGCAATATCATCTTCTTCATCCTGTGTGCCCTGCTGATCATCTTCCCCTTCTTCAACATGCTGGCCATTTCCGTGACCGGCAATACGGAGTTCATGCGTGAGCCTTATATCATCTGGCCCAAGGAGCCGACCCTGGAGGCTTACAGCTATCTGTTCTCCACGCCCCTGATCCCCAGAGCCTATGCGGTGACCCTGCTGATTACCGTGGGCGGCACGGTGATCGCCACGCTGGTCACCTCCATGCTGGCCTATGGTCTGGCGAAGAACGATCTGCGCGGTCATAAGTTCTTCATGATCTACCTGCTGATCACCATGTTCTTCTCCGGCGGCCTGATCCCCACCTACTATAACATCACCAAGACGCTGAACCTGACCAACAATCTGCTGGCACTGATCCTGCCCAGCTCGGTCAGCGTGTTCAACTTCGTTATCATCCGCTCCTTTTTCCGGCAGCTGCCTCCTTCCCTGGAGGAATCCGCCCGCATCGACGGCGCGAATGATATCACCATCCTGTTCCGCATCATCTACCCGCTGTCCATCCCCACGCTGGCCACCATCGCCATGTTCGTGGCTGTGGGCCACTGGAACTCCTGGTTCAACGCCATGCTGTACATGCGCACTGAAAAGCTGTATCCCCTGCAGCTGATCATCCGCAACTACGTGGTGCAGGAAGCCAAGCCCGCGGACATGCAGAACATGGAAGGTCTGCGCGACGCCGCCGGCAACCGTATCTATCTGAACGAGACCGGTCTGAAAATGGCCTGCGCCATGGCTTCCACCGTACCCATGCTGCTGATCTACCCCTTCATCCAGAAGTACTTTGAGAAGGGCGTGACCATCGGCGCCGTGAAGGGTTAATGACATCTGATTGTGCGCCCAAAGGGCTTGCAATAAATACATCAAGGAGGAACCCTGACATGAAGAAACTGCTTCTTCTGGCTCTGGCTCTGATGATGGCTGTTCTCCCCATGATGGCTTATGCCTATGATGGCGAGATCATCACCATCGTTGCCGACAGCGACAACGATCCCTTCTCCTGGGATCCCGAAAACGACGCCATCGCCGCTTTCATCCAGGACAACTTCGGCATCGCTTTCGAGCAGAGCGAGACCAACTACTACAACAACGACTTCACCGTGACCCAGCTGGCTGCCGCTGACGGCAACCTGCCCGATGTCTTCGCTGCCGATATCCTGTACTACACGCAGGAGATCACCGAATTCATCCCCGAAGAGCTGGTCGCCGAGATCCCCGAAGAGCTGCTGGAGAAGTATCCCCTGACCAAGGCTCTGCTGGAGAACGACGAAGTGGCTCAGCTAGTGTACAATATGTACGACGGCTACTACTTCCTGCCCAAGCCCGACTCCGCCGATCCCGACATCTACAAGAGCGAGCGCAAGGGCCTGTTCATCCGCAAGGACTGGCTGCAGACCCTGGGTCTGGAAATGCCCACCTCCTGGGAAGAGCTCTACGAAGTGTGCCATGCCTTCACCTATGGTGACCCCGATGGCAACGGCGTGAACGACACCTACGGCCTGACCGGTGACGGCCTGGGCACCCTGCGTTATTTCTTCTCCGCCTGCGGTACCTCCGTTGCTTCCAACCACTGGAACAAGAACGAGGACGGCACCTGGGAGTATGGCCCCCTGTATGATGGCAACATCGAGATCCTGGAGTGGCTGCGCAAAATGTACGAGGACGGCTCCATCGACCCCGATTTCGCCGCTACCACCTGGAGCCAGGGCCTGCAGAAGTTCTCCTCCAACCAGTTCGGCGTGTGCGTCCGCAATGCCGATGCTGACTGGATCAACGGCGTGTGCGTGAAGTACTACGGCGCTGCCAACCCCGACGTGAACCCCTTCGATGTCATCGACGTGATCCCCGCGCTGTCCGTGACCAAGGGCGGCACCGTGTACATGGAGCAGTACACCTCCTGCATGGTGGCTACCATG
>R14__coassemble_448_pt1 | contig 28808 bp, 23 predicted proteins | sample R14__metabat2_high_PE_026 | metagenome-assembled genome bin R14 | reverse complement strand
ACTTGGGAGCGACCTTGGGGAACATGGCGTAGGTCAGCACATCCTCCTCGCACTGGTACCACTCAGCCATCTCGCCGCGCAGCTTGTCCAGTTCGGGGGGCAGGGTGTCGGCGAAGCGGCAGGTGATGACCTCTTCGTTGCCGATGCACTTGGCGCGCACTTCCTCGTTCACGGTGCCGGGCAGGCGGCCATAGTGGCCGGACAGCAGATCCTTGCTCTCCTTGGGTACCATCTTGTAGCGCTCGCCATACAGCACGTTCATCACAGCCTGGGTGCCCACGATCTGGGAGGTGGGGGTCACCAGCGGGGGCAGGCCGAAGTCCTTGCGGACGCGCGGCACCTCAGCCAGCACATCGTAGTACTTGTCCATGGCGTTGGCAGCCTTCAGCTGACCGATCAGGTTGGACAGCATGCCGCCGGGCACCTGATACTCCAGGGTCTTGGCATCCACAGCCAGCACGCGGCCGGGATCGCGCCAGCCGTCCTTGGTCAGGCGGTCAGCCACGCCGCGGAAATGCTCGGCCAGCTTGCTCAGGGTGCTCATGTCGAACTCGGGGTCGAACTTGGTGCCCTTCAGGGTGGCCACGATGGACTCGGTGGCGGGCTGAGAGGTACCGGTGGCCAGGGGGCTCAGGCAGGTATCCACGATGTCGCAGCCGGCCTCGATGGCCTTCAGGATCACCATGGCGCCGGTGCCGGTGGTGTCATGGGTGTGCAGATGGATGGGCAGCTTGGTGTTGGCCTTCAGCTTCTTCACCAGGGAATAGGCCTGATAGGGCAGCAGCAGGTTGGCCATGTCCTTGATGCAGATGATGTCGGCGCCCATGGCCTCGATCTCCTTGGCCAGCTTCACGAAATACTCCTCGGTGTGCACTTCGGAGATGGTGTAGCTCAGGGCGATCTCGGCGGTGCCGCCGTACTTCTTGGTGGCCTTCACGGCGGTCTGCATGTTGCGCAGATCGTTCAGGGCGTCGAAGCAGCGGATGATGTCGATGCCGTTCTTGATGGCCAGGCGGACGAACTCCTCCACCACGTCATCGGCGTAGGGACGGTAGCCCAGCAGGTTCTGGCCGCGCAGCAGCATCTGCAGCTTGGTGTTGGGCAGGGCCTTGCGCAGCTGGCGCAGGCGCTCCCAGGGATCCTCATTCAGGAAGCGCAGGCAGCTGTCGTAGGTCGCGCCGCCCCAGCACTCCAGGGAATAATAGCCAACCTTGTCCAGCTTTTCGCAGGCAGGCAGCATCTCATCCGTGCGCATACGGGTAGCAGCCTGAGACTGATGACCGTCGCGCAGGATGGTATCGGTAATCAATACCTTCGGCATAATAGTTCCTCCTTGTGGCAGTGCATGCCACAGTCATATCAGGTAGCTCCGGCAGAGACCGGACAGTCCCTGCCGGACGCACATGCAGATTAACCGAACATGCCCAGCAGCACGCCGGCCGCGATCGCGGAACCGATAACACCGGCCACGTTGGGGCCCATGGCGTGCATCAGCAGGAAGTTGCCGGGGTTCTCCTTCTGGCCCTCACGCTGAGAAACGCGGGCAGCCATAGGCACGGCGGACACGCCGGCGGAGCCGATCAGCGGGTTGATCTTGCCGCCGGTGAGCTTGTTCATCAGCTTGGCCAGCAGCACGCCGGAGGCAGTGCCCATACCGAAGGCGACGACGCCCAGCACCACGATCTTGATGGTGTTCCAGGTCAGGAAGGTGGAAGCGGTGGCGGTGGCGCCGACGGTGATGCCCAGGAAGATGGTGACGATGTTCATCAGCTCGTTCTGGGCGGTCTTGTTCAGGCGCTCGGTCACGCCGGATTCCTTGAACAGGTTGCCCAGCATCAGGCAGCCCACCAGAGGCGCGGCGGAGGGCAGCAGCACAGCCACCAGGATGGTCACCACGATGGGGAAGATGATCTTCTGGGTCTGGGTGACGGGCTTCAGCTGCTCCATCACGATGCTGCGCTCCTTCTTGGTGGTCAGGGCGTGCATGATGGGCGGCTGGATGACGGGCACCAGAGCCATGTAGCTGTAAGCGGCCACGGCGATGGGTCCCAGCAGCTCAGGCGCCAGCTTGGAGGTCAGCCAGATGGCGGTGGGGCCATCGGCGCCGCCGATGATGGCGATGGAGCCGGCCTGCTGGTTGGTGAAGCCCAGGGCGATGGCACCGATAAAGGTGATGAAGATACCGGCCTGCGCGGCAGCACCCAGCAGCAGGGTCTTGGGGTTGGCGATCAGCGGACCGAAGTCCGTGCCGGCGCCGACGCCCATGAAGATCAGGCAGGGGTAGATGCCCAGCTTGACGCCCAGGTACAGGTAGTCAAACAGGCCCGCGGAGAAGGTCTGGCCGAAGGTGGCGATCATGGTCTGCGCCGCGCCGACGCCGGTCCACACCGCACCGTCCACCAGGTAGGTGTTCACGGTGGAGATGTTCACGGAGTCAAACAGCACGGTACCGGCCTGATTCAGCAGGGCACCGGCTTCATTGAAGTGCAGGCCCACGGTATCGGTCAGGGTAGAGGTGATGTGGCCGATCTCCACGCCGGCGGCAGTGAAGACGTTGCCCGCGCCATCCACCAGCAGGTTGACCAGATCACACAATTGGGGAGACTGGACCAGAATCGCGCCATGGAGGATATCCCAGTTGACATGGCCGCCGGCAAAGATCTCTTCATGATAGATATCACTGCCCAGCAGGTTGGTCAGCAGCATACCGAAGGCGATAGGGGCCAGCAGCAGAGGCTCGAATTTCTTCACGATGGCCAGGTACAGCAGGAAGCAGGCCACAGCCACCATGATGAGCGCTTTCGGATCCTGGATGAACTGGTAGACGCCGCTCGATACCCAGAGATTCGAAAGAGCGTTGCTAATGAATGCCATTTTATCAACTCACTTTCATCAGGAGTGTCGCGGCGGTACTCAGCCGATCGTCACCAGCACGTCGCCGGCATTCACGGTGGCACCCTTGCTCACCAGCACGGAGGTCACGGTGCCATCCTTGGGCGCGGGGATCTCGTTTTCCATCTTCATGGCCTCCAGCACCACCAGGCAGGTACCGTTGGACACCTTGTCGCCCACCTTCACCTTCACGTCCAGGATGTTGCCGGGCATGGGGCTCTTGACGGGATCGCCGGCACCGGCAACCGCGGGAGCGGCCTTGGGAGCGGCAGCGGGAGCAGCCTTGGGGGCAGCGGCCACGGGAGCGGCGGCCACGGGGGCAGCGGCACGGACGGGAGCGGCAGCCACGGGAGCGCCGCCGATTTCTTCAACTTCGACCTGATAGGTCTGGCCATTCACGGTAATATTGAACTGACGCATGGATTTTTCCTCCTCAATGCTTTACGCAAATGTCAACTCGGAAATCATACTATTTACATCAAACGCATGCACCCGAAGGTTTCCAAAGGGCGATCGGAAAGCCCTTTGGTCGCGCCGAAGGTGCGAAACGCCTGATACAACGTAGCATCAGAAGCGACTGCAGATCTGCTCTTCACGGCCGGCCTTCTGCCAGGCGGGAGCAGCGGCAATGCGGCGGACGCGGCGTACGGTGTAGGCGGTGCCCTCCTCCATCATGCAGGCGACGGCGGCGGTGATTACGGCGATCAAAGCGTCGTCATCCTCTTCCACGGTCTCCTCCACCACGGGAGCGGGCGCAACAGGGGCGGGCGCGGGGGCCGGAGCGGCCTTGGGTGCCTTCGCCTTGCCCATGTTTTCCGTCACCTTGCCAAGTACCTTGATCAGGGCGATCAGGATCACCAGGCCCATAAAGACCACGGCAATACCGACGACCATGACCAGCAAGGACTCGCCAAAGGATACGGGATTGTTAATTTCCATCTTCAGTCCCCTCCATTACAGCGGCAGGTTGCCGTGCTTCTTGGGCGGGTTGGCATCGCGCTTGGAGGCGAGCATCTCCAGGGCGGCAATGATATACTTGCGGGTCTCGGCGGGCTCGATCACATCGTCGACCACACCGGCCTGGGCAGCGTTGATGCCGCCGGCCACCTGGGTGGCGAACTCGCTCTCCAGCTCGGCGCGGGCCTTACCGGCCTTCATCTCGTCAGCATACAGCAGCTGCACGGCGGCGTCGGGGGTCAGGGCGGAGATGCAGGCACCGGGCCAGGCATAGGTCATATCGGCATTTGCCTTGCCGGCCATGGCCACATAGGCCTGACCGATGGCATCGCCGGTGATGACGCTGACCTTGGCGGTGGTAGCCTCGGCATAAGCGTAGAGCAGCTTGGCGGCACCGGTCAGCGCGGCAGCCTGGGCTTCCACGGCGGGCACGGCCACACCCTTGCTGTTGATCAGACTGACCACAGGCAGGCTGTAGCAGTCGCACAGGCGGATGAAGCGGGCAGCCTTGGCGCAGGCGGCGGGGGTCAGCTCGCCGTTGGCGATGACCAGACCGGAAGAACGGCCGCCGATACGGCACAGGGCCACGCGGATCTCCTTGCCGTAAGCGGCAAACAGCTCCAGCGCGGTGCCGGCATCGGGCACGGAGGCCAGCATGGCATCGGCATCGGAAGCTTCGATCTCGGGCAGGACGCGGTTCATATCATCGGTATCGATGATCTCGGCATCCTCGGCGTTGCAGGCAGGCAGCAGGCTCAGCAGCTGCACCACGGTGTTGATGGCCGCGTCCTCGTCGGCGGCGGTCAGGGCCACACCGCCCTGGGCAGCCATGACCTGGGCACCGCCCACGGCCTTGGCGTCATAGGTCTTGCCGGAGATGGCGCTCATGACCTGGGGACCGTAGACCATCAGCTGGCCCACATTCTCGGCCTCAACGGTCACGTCGGCGATCTGGGCGATCAGCGCGGCACCGCCCACGCAGGGGCCCAGCACCACGGCGATCATGGGGCAAACGCCGCTCAGCTTGGCCATCTTGGCGTAGATGGCAGCATAGGCGTTCATGGCGGCGGCACCCTCGTCCACGCGGACGCCGGCGCTGTCGCACATTGCCACCACGGGGGCTCCCGTCTTCTGTGCCAGATCCAGCACCTTCAGAATCTTCTTGGCCTGCATTTCACCCATGGCACCACCGTGCACGGTGAAGTCCTGGGCAAAGAGATACACGGGGCGATCCTCCACAGTGCCATACCCGGTGACGACACCGGCATAGTCCTTGTTGGTGGATACCAGCGCATCAAGCTCCACAAAGCTGCCTGCATCCAGCAGCTTTGCAACGCGCTCGCGCGCAGTCAGCTTTCCCGCGGCGCGCTGCTTGGCAATGCGCTCGGCATCTCCCTGCAGAATCGCCTGCTTGGTGGCAAGCACCTGCTTGAGTTCCTGCGTGTTAGCCATACCTGATCTCCTTCCATGTTTTCGAATCTGTCCGTGAAGGACAGGAATTGATAGGGGTTTGTACCAATTATACCCAATTATCTGTTCGCGGTCAACCGTTCAATTCCTGCAAGGATGTGTTTTTTTCCTCAGCTGAGCAGCAGGACCGTGGCGGAGCGGCCGGGAACGGTGAGCCCGTTTTCCGTCAGCGCTGCCGCCTCTCCGAGAACGTACAGCGTCTGTACCGCGGTGCCCCGTACGTCCTCCAGAACGGCAGCTTCCTTCTTGGGGTTGATGGCAATGAGAAGCTTCTCCGCGTCATCCTCGCGCCGGTAGACCAGGGCCGGCCGACCGCAGTCCCCGCCCACGAAGCGGAAGTCCGCCTCGGTCTGCAGGGCGGTGTGGCTCATGCGCAGGGTCAGCAGCTGCTGTACGGTATGCCAGAGGGAGGACGCGTCCGCCTGCTGGTCCTGCACGGTGGGCCGGTCGGGATCGGGATCCATGGTGATGTACAGCTTCTCCTTCGGAGCGGAAGAGAAGCCGCTGTTGGGGGTGTGATCCCACTGCATGGGCGTACGGGTGCCGGTGCGCTGGTAGCCGCCCTCCACGGAGACCAGGTCATGGAGATAGCGCATGCCGATCTCATCGCCGTAATAGATGTACGGCGCGCCGGGCATGGTCAGCAGGAAGGCAAAGGCCAGGCGCATCTCGTCCACGGTCAGGTAGTCCCGCAGGCGGGGCGTGTCATGGTTGCCGGAGGGGATGCAGATGAGCCCCTTGCCGCCCACCGCCGCGCGGTAGCCGTTGAAGGCGCGGATGAAGTCCGCGGCGTCCTGGGTGCTTTCGGCGGAGAAGTAGGGATGCTCCGTGCGGAACATCTCGTTGTAGTGGGATTCGCCGGAGGTCAGCAGGAAGTCCATGTGGAAGCCGCCGGCCAGGGATTCGTCCGGGATGCCCCATTCGGAGATCAGGGCCGCCTCCGGGAACTCCCGATCCAGGAAGGCGCGCACGTCCTGCCACAGCTTGATGGTCTCCAGACGGCCGCCCTCCCCCTTGATCAGGCTGCCGGCCATATCCACCCGAAAGCCGTCGGCGCCCATGCTGAGCCAGAAGCGCATGATGTCCTTCATGGCCTCCCGGGTCGCCAGGGCCTCGGGGCTGTCCTTGGCGGACTGCCAGGGCTTGTCCGGCTTCACGAATCCGTAGTTCAGGGCAGGCTGGGTGGAGAAGAAGTTGGTGGCCACGCTGGCGTCCCGGGGAGAGATGCCCCGCAGCACGCCGGCGATGTTCTCCACCCCGGTCATGCTCTCCCACACGGAGTCACTCCAAATATAGCGGCCGGTGTACTCGTTCTTCTCGGCCTTGCAGGATTCCAGGAACCAGGGGCAGTCGATGGAGGTGTGGCCGGGCACCAGGTCCAGGATCAGGTGCATGCCCTGGCGGTGCACCTCCCGGAACAGGCGCTTCAGATCCTCATTGGTGCCGTACCGCGGCGCGGCCAGATAATAATTGCGCACGTCGTAGCCGGCATCGTTGAAGGGAGAGTCATAGCAGGGGTTCATCCAGATGGCATTGCAGCCCAGCTCCTTCAGGTAGGGCAGGCGGTCGATGATGCCCTGGAAGTCACCGATGCCGTCGGCGTTGGTATCCTGGAAGCTCTGGGGGTAGATCTCATAGAAGACAGCGTTCTTCAGCCAGGCAGGCATAAGAGGTTCCTCCTTTTTCAGTGACAGTGGGATTTTTGTAAAGTATACCGCAGGAGGCGCCATTTCGTCAACGAGAACGGCAAAATAGCCCTTGCTTTTTTGGAAACGGCATGATACAATATTCGCGCTTTGATGTGTGTGTACTCCAATAAGGAGGTGGATTCACATGGCTAAGTTTTGCGAGGTCTGCGGCAAGGGCGTGCTGAACGGTAACAACGTCAGCCACTCCAACCGGAAAACCCATACGATCTGGTCGCCCAATGTGCAGAGCGTCCTGGTTGTGGTCAACGGCGCGAACAAGCGTATGAATGTGTGCACCCGTTGCCTGCGCAGCGGTAATGTGCAGCGTTCCCTGCCGAAGATGAAGACGGTCGAGGAGGCCTAATCTCCCCTCTGTCCGGATCCATTCATCACACACCTTCCCCGTCTGTTGTGCGACAGGCGGGGATTTCTTTTAAGGGAGATTCAAAAGAGAGGAGGAAGCATCCATGAGCTATGACGAGCTGCTGGCGGAGATCTTCAAGGAGCTGCCCCAGCTGCGGGGACAATTGAAGCCGCCCCGGGTGGTGTATGTGCGCCCGCAGAACAAGGTGTACATCACCTTCGAGAGCCTGACCCTGGTGGAGGAGCAGTCCTTTCTGCGCATGGAGCGCATCCTCCGCAGGATCTTTCCCCAGAAGCCCCTGGCCCTGCGGGTGGTGTCCCCCGACCTGAAGGAGGACTTCCTGGCCCACATCGACCGGTACAAGCAGGTGCTGGTGGACTTCCTGAAGCGCAACTATCCCGCCTCCGTCAGCTGGATGGACGGCATGGACTGGCGCTGCGAGGGCGACCGCATCACCCTGACCTTCCCGGATGACTTCTCCATGCAGTACATGGGCAGTCAGAACGTGCAGGCCCGCCTGGCCCAGGCCGTGAAGGATATCTTCAGCGCCGAGGTGCGCATCGAGCTGACCGTGGCCGGGGACCAGGAGAAGCGCCTGGCCGCCCTGAAGGCGGAAAAGGCCGCCGAGCTGAACCACGCCTATACCCTCAGCGAGCTGCAGCAGCAACAGGACGGCGCCCCCACGAAAGAGCGCGCGCCCCGTGCCCCCTCCGCCCCCAGGGTCAAAAAGGAGAAGGAGCCGGAGAAGCCCCGGGACCCCATGATCCCGCAAATGACCGATACCGTCATCGGCAAGCCCATCCTGGGCCGCTCCATCGGCGACCGGCCGGTGGAAATGAAGGAGCTGGCCTCCGATTCCGGTCTGGTGGTGGTGCAGGGCGATATCTTCAAGCTGGAGACCAAGGAGCTGAAGGGCGGCGAGCTGCTGCTGGTCACCTTCGCGGTCACCGACTATACCTCCTCCATCCTGTGCAAGGTGTTCATGCGCTACCGCAAGGGGCAGTTCGGCCGCCGGAGCGATACCGCCGATCTGCCGCCCATCACCGACGAGGAACGCAAGGCCGTGCAGGACAAGGTGGACCAGATCAAGCTCGGCATGAACGTGAAGATCCGGGGCGAGTGCCTGTACGACAACTTTGCCCGGGAGCTGTCCATCTCCGTGCGCGATATGGTACCCATGCAGAAGATCGAGCGGGAGGACACGGCGGACGAGAAGCGGGTGGAGCTGCACATGCACACCAACATGTCCACCATGGACGCCCTGACGGATGCCGCCGACCTGGTGGGCCGGGCCGTCAAGTGGGGCCATCCCGCGGTGGCCATCACCGATCACGGCGTGCTGCAGTCCTTCCCCGCGGCCTTCAAGGCGGCCAAGGGCAAGATCAAGCTGATCCCCGGCTGCGAGGGCTACCTGATCGATGACAAGGACATCGTCGAGAACGCCACCGACCGGGATCTGGACGAGGCGGTGGTCGTGCTGGACTTCGAGGCCACGGGATTGAACACCCGCATCGCCCGGGTCATCGAGATCGGCGCGGTGAAGCTGGTGGACGGCACGGTGGCGGATTCCCTGTCCCTGCTGGTGAACCCCAAAGAGCCCCTGAAGCCCAAAATCACCGAGCTCACCGGCATCAATGACGTGATGCTGGCGGACAAGGAGACCGCCGAGACCGCCATCCCCAAGCTGATGGAGTTCATCGGCGACTGCCCGCTGGTGGCCCACAACGCCGGCTATGACGTGCCCCTGCTGAAGCAGGAGCTGCGCCGCCTGGGCAAGGAATGGGACGGCCCCGTGCTGGACACCCTGACCTATGCCCGCAAGCTGTACCCGGATATGAAGAGCCACAAGCTGGGCGCCCTGTGCAAGCAGCTGGGCGTCAGCCTGAAAAATGCCCACCGCGCCGTGCATGACGCCACCGCCACCGCCCAGTGCCTGGCCCGCATGAACGCCGTGGTGAAGGAGAAGGGCATCCATACCCTGAAGGACCTGAACGCCGAAATGAAGGGCAGCTCCATCGGCGAAAGCTGGCATATCATCCTGCTGGCCAAGTCCCAGGAGGGCCTGGTGAACCTGAACAAGCTGGTGTCCATCAGCCACCTGGAGTACTTCCGCCGCCGGCCCCATATGCCCCGCAAGGAGATCCAGAAGCACCGCGAGGGCCTGATCGTCGGCAGCGCCTGCGAGGCGGGCGAGCTTTTCCGGGCCGTGCTGGCCGGAGAGAGCTGGGACAAGCTGAAGCATATGGCCCGCTTCTATGATTACCTGGAGATCCAGCCCATCGGCAACAACGCCTTCCTGGTGCGCGAGGGCCAGGTGAAGGATGACGAAGGCCTGCGGGACCTGAACCGCACCATCGTGAAGCTGGGCGAGGAGCTGGGCATCCCCGTGGTGGCCACGGGCGACGTGCACTTCCTGGACCCCCACAACGCCATCAACCGCGCCATCATTCAGGCCGGCATGGGCTATGAGGACGCGGACCATCAGCCGCCGCTGTATTTCAAGACCACCAACGAGATGCTGGAGGAGTTTGCCTACCTGGGCCCGGAGAAGTGCCGGGAGGTGGTCATCGATAACCCCCGCAGGATCGCCGACCAGGTGGCGGAGCTGCGGCTGTTCCCCAAGCATCCCACGGGCGCCGATACCTTCCAGCCCGTGTGGGAGGACGCGGCGGACAACATCCAGAACATGACCTGGAGCACCGCGAAGGAAATGTACGGCGACGAGCTGCCCGAGATCGTGGTCAAGCGCCTGGAGAAGGAGCTGAAGTCCATCGTCGGCTACGGCTACTGCACGCTGTACAACATCGCGCAGAAGCTGGTGAGCAAGAGTGAGCAGGACGGCTACCTGGTGGGCAGCCGCGGCAGCGTGGGCTCCAGCCTGGTGGCCCGCATGTGCGGCATCACCGAGGTGAACGCCCTGCCGCCCCATTACCGCTGCACCCACTGCCGCAAAGGCTTCTTCGATGTGGACAAGTCCAAATACAAGGTGGGTGTGGACCTGCCGGACAAGGACTGTCCCCTGTGCGGCCGGAAGCTGACCAAGGATGGCTTCGACATCCCCTTCGAGGTCTTCCTGGGCTTCGAGGGCGACAAGGTGCCCGATATCGACCTGAACTTCTCCGGCGAATACCAGAACAAGGCCCACCACTATGTGGAGGAGCTGTTCGGCCACGACCATGTGTTCCGCGCCGGCACCATCAGCGGCCTGGCGGAAAAGACCGCCTACGGATATGTGCTCAAGTACATGGAGGAGCGCGGCATCCAGTGCGGCAATACCGAAAAGGAGCGTCTGGCCAAGGGCTGCGAGGGCGTGAAGAAGACCACCGGCCAGCATCCCGGCGGCATGGTGGTGGTGCCCAAGGAGTATGACATCAGCCAGTTCACGGCGGTGCAGCACCCGGCCGATGACCTGGAGAGCGACTTTACCACCACCCACTTCGACTTCAACTCCATGCATGATATCCTGGTGAAGCTGGACTGCCTGGGCCACGTGGACCCCACCGTGCTGCACTATCTGAAGGAGTGGACCGGCATCGACTACAAGGACGTGCCGCTGGATGACCTGGCCGTCCGCAGCCTGTTCCATTCCCCGGAGGCCCTGGGCGTGACCCGCAAGGACATCGACTGCACCACGGGCACCTTCGGCGTGCCGGAGTTCGGCACCGCCTTCGTGCGCGGCATGCTGGATGAGACCCAGCCCACCACCATGGAGGAGCTGCTGCGCATTTCCGGCCTGAGCCATGGCACGGACGTGTGGCTGGGCAACGCCCAGGAGATCATCGCCAGCGGCGTGGCCAAGCTGAGCGAGTGCGTCTGCTGCCGTGACGACATCATGAACTACCTGATGGACAAGGGCGTGGCGCCCAAGATGGCCTTTACCACCATGGAGAGCGTGCGTAAGGGCCGCGGCCTGAAGCCGGAGATGGAGCAGGCCATGCTCGACGCCCACGTGCCGGACTGGTTCATGGACAGCTGCAAAAAGATCAAGTACATGTTCCCCAAGGGCCATGCCGTGGCCTATGTGACCATGAGCCTGCGCGTGGCCTGGTTCAAGGTGCATTATCCCCAGGCCTATTACGCGGCCTACTTCACCTACCGCGGCGACGGCTTCGACGCCATGACCATGCTGATCGATCCCGACACCATCCGGGAGAAGATCCGGGAGATCCACTCGGACGACAAGGCCTCCGCCAAGGACAAGGACCAGGCCACCTGCCTGGAGCTGGTGCTGGAGATGCGCATGCGCGGCATCCGCTTCCTGCCGGTGGATCTGTACAAGAGCGACGTGACCATCTTCCGCATGGAGGACGGCAACCTGCGCTGCCCCTTCACCAGCCTGGGCGGTCTGGGCGAATCCGCCGCGCAGCCCATCGTCGAGGCCCGTAAGGACGGCCCCTTCCTTTCTGTCGAGGATCTGCAGAAGCGCGCCAAGGTGGGCCAGGGCACCATCGATCTGCTGCGCCAGCACGGCTCCCTGGAGGGCCTGAGCGAAACCAGCCAGATCAGTATGTTCTGAAACTCCCTCAGTCAGCTTCGCTGACAGCTCCCTCGGGGAGGGAGCCTTTTGGCACTTGACCTTCCCCTTTAGGGGAAGGTGGCGCGAAGCGCCGGATGAGGTCGATACCATCACGATTCAGGAGTTGATACTTTATGGCCAAGCGTTATCATATCCGGGTCTGTACCGTGGGTACGGAGGAGGATATCAAGGACCTTCTGCACAGCATGATCCTGTGCTGCGGTGAGGAGGAGGACGAGTCCGACGGACTGGAGCCCTATCACCGGCGGGATGAGCTGCTGGAGCAGATCCGCAGGCTGAGCCGGAGCCAGGGGGGCCACGACGAGGGCTTCCTCTACGATATGATCACCCCCACGCCCTTCGGCGGCGCCGAGCTGGAAAGCGCCACTCTGAAGCTGCGGGAGGAGCCCTGCGGATTGTGGTCCGCCTGCTTTGACTATCACAGCGCCGCCTGCTTCCAGGCGGAGGACTGGCTGTGGATGCATCTGCACTGCAATATGCTGCAGTTCGCAGCCCAGTATGCCGGAGAGGAGTTCGCCCTGGAGAAGGGCCGCTGCCTGATCTCCGGCGGCAAGGTGATGGACAACTGGGACTGCATGGCCGAAACCTGGTTCTGGCTGATCCGGCAGTACATCAGCGGCGAGGTGCCGGACGGCATCCCGGAGGAGCTGGAGAAGATCCATCACGCCATGGAGGCGGAGGACTTCGACATGACCGTGGAGGAGCTCCTGTGCAGCTGCGAGACCAACCTGCGTCTGCTGGATGAGGAGGTTGCCGACACCGCCGCCCTGACCGAACGCCTGCAGAAGGCCCGGGAGACCAACGACTGGAGCACCCTCTCCAGCCTGTACCTGGCGGTGACGGAGTCCGTGCTGTGGGAGACCGAGCGCAACGCCAGGTGGCTCTCCTGTCTGGAGCTGGCGCGCCAGAGCTGGGCCGGCCGCTTCTGATTCGCCCTTGCAATTCCCGGGGTTTCGTGTTATCATAAGCACGATGCCCCTGTAGACAAACTGGTCAGAGTCCTCGGTCTCTAAAACCGAAGTGCCGGAAGGTTGTGGGTTCGAGCCCCACCAGGGGTGCTGATGATTTCGCCGCGGAAGCAAACGCCGCGGCGTTTTTTTACGCGCAAAAAAAGCGGGTGAAGCAGGTTCACCCGCCGGAGTTTTGTGATTACGCCAGATACTTCTTCAGGGTAGCACGGACAGCGCCGGGGCCGGCCAGCTCTTCCTTCAGCATGGCTTCCACCTTGTCGGCCACGCCGGCAGCGTAGAGATCCACACCGAACACGTTGGCGTTGGACAGGATGCCCTTCAGCTTGCCGTTCACGCTCTCGGGCTCGCCCAGCTTGACGCCGGCCAGCTCGGCCTGCATGGCGGCCAGCATGGGATCGTTAGAGCAGGTGAAGACCTTGCCTTCATCATCCACGGCCAGCAGATAGCGCAGCCAGCCGGCCAGGGCCAGCGGGATGGCGGTCAGGCTGGCGGGATCCTTGGCGGGATCGGCCATGTAGCTCTTGATGGTCTCGCCGAAGCGGATGGCCACCTTCTGGGAGGTATCGGTGGCGATACGCTGGGGAGTGTCGGGCATGAAGGGGTTGGGCAGGCGCTTCTCGATGACTTCGTCAATGAAGGCCTTGGGGGAGATGATGCCGGGGTCGGTCACCACGGGCAGGCCTTCCACATAGCCGATGGTCCGCACCAGCTTGACCAGTTCGGCATCCTTCATCTCGTTGGCGATCAGGTCATAGCCCAGCACGCAGCCGTACACAGCCAGGGCGGTGTGCAGGGGGTTCAGGCAGGTGGTGACCTTCATGCGCTCGGTCATGTTCACGGTGTCGCGGGTGGTCATGTACACGCCGGCCTTCTCCAGGGCGGGACGGCCGTTGGGGAAGCGGTCCTCCACCACCAGGTACTGGGGTGCCTCGGCGTTCACGAAGGGCGCGATGTAGGTGCCCTTGCCGGTGGTCACGGGGGCCATGTCCTCCACGCCCTGGGCCTTCAGCTGCTCTTCGATGACAGCGGCGGGGCGGGGGGTGATCTTGTCGATCATGCTCCAGGGGAAGGAGACGCGGGCTTCGTCATCCATGTAGGCGGCGAACTCGGCGGGCACCAGGCCGTTCTTGACCCAGGCGTTCACGATCTCCATGACGGAGGCGCGCAGCTTCTCACCGTTGTGAGAGCAGTTGTCCATGCTCACCAGGGCCATGGGATAGGCACCGGCCTGGAAGCGGGCATACATCATGGCAGCCACCACGGCCATGGCATGGCGGGCCTTTTCGGGACCGTCGGCCATATCCGCCAGCACCACGGGCATCAGCTCGCCCTTCATGTTGCGCAGCGCGTAGCCCTTCTCGGTGATGGTGAAGGAAGCCATCTGCAGGCTGGGGTTCACGAAGGCGGCCTTCAGCTGGGCCCACTGCTCTGCATCGGCGGAGCAGGCCTTCACGCCCTTGGCGATGGAGGCGATGACCTGCTTCTGGGTGGAGCCGTCGGGCATCAGGGTGACCATCAGGGTCATGGAGTCATGGGGCACATAGATCTTGTCGATGATCTCATAGTCGAAGGTCTCGGCAGCGATGATGCCGCTCTCGCACAGGCCCTGGTTCAGCAGGCGCTGGGACAGCTCGGCGATGTATCCGCGGAAGATGTTGCCGGCGCCGAAGTGCACCCAGGTGGGGGCCTTCTCGGTCTTGGCGGCCATGGCGGCCCAGTCATACTTGGGCAGGGCGATACCGGCCTTCTCGAAGGCGGCGGCATCCTGCAGACCCTTATAGGAAAGAATCATGTTCGTTCACTCCTTGTATGTAATATTGCGGGGAGGGGTTTCGCGCCCGCGGGCGCGACCAAAGGGCTTTGCGTTCGCCCTTTGGAAACCTTCGCTGCCCACTTTTTTGAAATTACTTCTTCTCGCCCTTCATGCGGCAGATGGCCTCCCACAGGCCGTTCAGATAGGTGGCACCCATGGCGCGGTCATACAGACCGTAGCCGGCGCGGCCCTTCTCATCCCACACCATGCGGCCGTGGTCGGGACGCACATAGGTGTCGGGGCAGGTGTCGTAGATGGCCTCCATGATGGCGAACATATCCAGATCGCCGGTGGAGGACAGATGGGCGGCCTCGCGGAAGTTGCGGTAGCCCAGATACTTCACGTTGCGCACGTGCATGGCGCCGATGCGGTCCATCTCACCGAAGTGACGGATCATGGCGGGCACATCGTTCTCGGGGTTGCTGCCCAGGGAGCCGGTGCACAGGCACAGGGTGTTGGCGGGGCTGTCATGCAGCTTCACGATCTTGTCGTAGTCCTCCTGGCTGTGGGCGATGCGGGGCAGGCCGAAGATGGGCCAGGCGGGATCGTCGGGATGGCAGGCCATGCGGACGCCCACTTCCTCGCACACCGGGATGACGGCGTCCAGGAAATACTTGTAGTTGGCACGGAGCATATCGGGGGTCACGCCCTCATACTGCTTCAGCGTGGTCTCCAGCAGGGCCAGACGCTCGGGCTCCCAGCCGGGCAGGGTGAAGCCGTGGCTGTCCTCGGCGGTCTTGCGGACGATCTCCAGCGGGCCCATATCGCCCAGCTCTTTCTCGTCGTAGTACAGGCTGTTGCTGCCGTCCTCGGGGATCACGCGGGCCAGATCGGTGCGCAGCCAGTCAAACACGGGCATGAAGTTGTACACGATCACCTTCACGCCATACTTGGCCAGGGTGCGGATGGTGGAGCAGTAGTTGGCGATGTACTCATCGCGGGTGGGCAGGCCCAGCTTGATGTCCTCATGGACATTCACGCTCTCCACGACCTCGAACTCCAGACCGGCGGCATGCACTTCCTCCACAATGGCCTTGACTTCCTCTTCAGGCCAGTCCACGCCGGCGGGCTTGTCCAGCAGACCCATCAGACCGGTCATGCCGGGGATCTGCTTGATATACTTCAGCGGGATCGGATCGGTCTGCGCGCCGTACCAACGGAATGTCATTTTCATAGGGGCATCATCCTCCTGTTATTTTTGACGCACCAAAAGCGCCTTTGTTCTCTGATTCTATGATACACACAAAGAAAACCGCTGTCAAGAGAAAAAGCGCTTTTCCCGGCGAAAACCCCTTGATTTCATGTGCCTCTTCCGATAGAATGTTGACAGAAAATACAAAAACGGAGGTGCTTCTCCCATGATGCGGATCGGTATCCTCGGAGCCGGTGTGATCGCAAGAGCCATGTCCGCCACGGTGCGCGGCATGAAGGAGCGGGGAGACGCGGTGGAATTATATGCCGTCGCTTCCCGCAGTCAGGAAAAAGCCGACGCCTTTGCCAAAGAGCAGGGCGTCACCAAAGCCTATGGCAGCTATGAGGCCATGCTGCGGGACCCGGAGGTGGACCTGGTGTATATCGCCACGCCCCATGCCTTCCACGGGGAGCAGATCATCGACTGCGTCCGCCATGGCAAGGCGGTGCTGTGCGAGAAGGCCTTTACCGGCAATGCCCGGCAGGCGGAGGAGGCCCTGACCCTGGCCGAAAAAGAGGGCGTGCCGGTGACCGAGGCCATCTGGACCCGGTACATGCCCTCCCGGCAGATGCTGCTGGACCTGATCGATCAGGGCACCATCGGCGAGGTGCGCACGGTGACAGCCAACCTGGGCTATGCCATGACGCAGAAGGAACGCATCCTGCGGCCGGAGCTGGCCGGGGGCGCGCTGCTGGACCTGGGCGTGTATACCATCAACTTTGCCTCCATGATCCTGGGCGGGGACGTGACGGATGTGCAGAGCACGGTGCGCCTGTTTGATACCGGCTGCGACCTGGAGGAGTCGATCCAGCTGACCTACGCCAACGGCACCTCGGCCCAGCTTTACTCCACCGCCGGCTGCCGCACGGACCGTCACGGCAACATTTACGGCACCGAGGGCCGGCTGCAGGTGGACAATATCAACAATCCGCACCTGATCAGCGTATACAACACCAAAGATCAGCTGCTGCGGACCCTCCCCGTGCCGGAGCAGATCACCGGCTACGAGTATCAGGTGACCTCCTGCATGAAGGCCCTGGCCACGGGTGCCCTCGAATGCCCAGAGATGCCCCACGCCGAGACCCTGCGCGTGATGCGCCTGATGGACACCCTGAGGAAGCAGTGGGGCATGGTGTATCCGTTTGACTGAGCCCGGCCCCGCGGGAGCTCCCCCCGAAGAAGGGGGAGCTTTTTGCGTGCTCCGGTCAGGCCAGCTTCATGCCGTACCGGGCCTCGAATTCCTTCACGACATGGGCCAGACGGGCATCCAGGAAGTCCGTCATGATCTGCTCCCGCAGACCGGTGGGGATGCCGTAGCAGGCTTCGGCCACCGCGCCGGCAATGGCGGCAATGGTATCGCTGTCGCCGCCCAGGGAGACCGCCGTGCGGATCACATCCTCAAAATCCCGGCCCTCCGCGAAGGCCTCCAGCGCCTGGGGCACGCTGTCCTGGCAGGTCTCATTGTGGATATAGGTGGGACGGATCTGATCAATGGTGAAGTCCAGCCGGTAGTAGTCCCGGTCAATGCAGGCGAGGATCTCCTCCCTGGAGGCGCCGTGCAGCCCCATCCAGGTGGCGACGGCGGTGGCCTCCGCTCCCTTGATGCCCTCCGGATGATCGTGGGAGACCATGGTGACCTTCCGGGAAAGCGCCTTGCATTCCTCCAGGCTTTCCGCCGCCCAGGCCACCGCGCTCACGCGCATGGCGGAGCCGTTGCCGAAGCTGTTGTAGGGCTTCGGCCGGTCCGTGAACATCCAGTCGATGAAGCGGCTGCCGTAGCCGCAGCGGGGGTACTTCCGGCCGATGCCCTGCATGCTGGCCACGGCCTGCTCCGACAGCCTGCTCCAGTCCCCGCCGCACCGCAGCAGCGCGTCCGCCACCGCCACGGTCATCACGCTGTCGTCCGTGAAGAAGCAGCGGTCGGTCAGGAAGTCGAAATCCTTGGCCGGATAGTTATTGAACTCATGACGGGAACCCACGATATCACCGATGATCGCACCCAACATACGCATTACCTCCCTGTTCTTCGGGGCCTCTTGACCCTGTGAGGAGATGATACACCTTTTGATGCTCCGTTTGGTCAACTGACAGGCGACATTCTGACAACTGAAGGCGATTTTTCAGGGGAATTTTGCTTGACTTTCAAAAAAGTTTGTATATGATAAAAACCGCACTTTGGATGCTGACGAGAGGTGTTCGGAATGGCGCTGATCCTGTTTGCTTTCTGGGTCCTGCTGAACGGCGGCTGGACTGCGGAAATTGCCGTGACCGGGGCGGTCCTGTGTGCCCTGGTTTATCTTTTTATCTGGAAGTTCATGGGGTATTCACCAAGGGCGGAATGGGCCCTGGCCCGGCGCGCGGGGAAGGCCCTGGATTACTTTGTCTGGCTGATCGGACAGATCCTGGCCAGCGCCTGGGCGACGATCCGCCTCATCTGGTCCCCGTGGCTGGAGGTGGAGCCCGTGCTGAAGGGCTTCCGCAGCCGGCTGAAAACGGAGAGCGGGCGCGTGATGCTGGCGGATTCCATCACCCTGACCCCGGGCACGATCACCATTGCGGTGCAGGAGGACAGGCTGCTGGTGCATTGCCTGGATCAAAGCCTGGCGGAGGGCCTGGAGGACAGCGAAATGGAGCGCAGACTGCTGCGGGTGGAAGGAGACGGTGCGCGTGGCTGAGGCTTATCAGACCCTGTATTCCATCGTACTGCCGGTGCTGGGGCTGGCGATGCTGGCCTGCCTGCTCCGGGCGGTGATCGGTCCCAGGACCGCGGACCGGGTGATCGCGGTGAATATGCTGGGCAGCCTGGTGATCATCATCATCTGCATCCTGAGCCTGGTGATGGAGGAGGGCTACCTGACGGACGTGGCGCTGGTGTATGCCATGCTGTCCTTCCTGGCGGTGGTCCTGCTGACCAAGATCTACATCGGCGTTTACATCGGCCGGAAAAGCCATCAGAAGAAGGAGGTGACTCCGCATGACGACGTCTGAGCTTGTCCGCTTCGTGCTGTCCTGCATCTGCACGGCGGCGGGACTGTTTGCCATCCTGTCGGCGGTGGTGGGCATTTTCCGCTTTCCGAACGCGCTGTCCCGCATCCACGCGGCGGCGCTGATCGATACCGCCGGTATGCTGTTCATGCTGCTGGGCGTGGCCATCGGGCTGGGTCTGACCCTGACCGCGCTGAAGCTGGCGGTGATCGTCTGCTTCCTGTGGATCACCAGCCCGGTGGCCTCCCATCTGATCGGCCGCCTGGAGGTCACCACGGACGACGAGCTGGAGAAGAAAATGACGGTGGAGGCACCGGACATGGTGGCCCGTGAGAAGGGGGAACGGTAATATGCAGGTCTTGTCTGTGATCCTGCTGATCTTTGTGATCTCCTGCGCGATCGCCGTGGTGTGCACCCGGAGCCTGATGACGGCCTGCGTGGTCTTCATGGGACAGAGCGTGGCCATGGCGATCATCTGGATCCTGCTGGAAAGCCCCGATCTGGCCATTACGGAGGCGGCTGTGGGCGCGGGCGTATCCAGCTTATTGCTGTTTGTGACGCTGAAGAAGATCCATGCCATTGACGTATCCAGGAAGGAGGCGCCCCATGGCGAAGATCAGGCCTGACCTGGAGACCAGCCGGTGGGGCCGTTTTGTGCGGTGGCTTTCCGGCGGCTCGACCGCGCTGGACGATGAGCTGCAGCGGGAATATGAGCTGACCTCCGAGCCCTTTGCCCGGCCCGGCATGGCGCATCATGAAAGCATGGAACGGCAGCGGGAGGACCGCATCCGGGAGAACCTGCGGCAGATGGAGGAGCTTCAGGACCAGTATGCGCGCAGCCATTCCTCCCGGTGGGGCAAGCGGCTTTATGGGCTGTGCGCCGTGCTGCTGTGCGTGGGCATCATCGGCATCCTGCTGGTGACGGCCGGCTATCTGCCCAGCTTCGGCAGCGGGGATACCCCGGTGAACAACGAGGTCAGCCGCCGCTATATCGAGCAGGGACAGGAGGAGACCGGCGCGGTGAACATCGTGGCCGGGATGATCCTGGATTACCGTGCCTTCGATACGCTGGGGGAGAGCCATGTGCTGTTTGTGGCCGCCTGCACGGTGATCATCCTGCTGCGCATCTGCTCCGGCCATGAGGACGAAGCGGTCCATCAGCTGGAGATGGAAGCGGATGACCGCATGTATGAGCCCAAGAACGACCCGATCCTGCAGCATGCCGTTTCCTGGCTGCTGCCCTTCATCCTGCTCTTCGGTGCCTATATCATCCTGAACGGACACATTTCTCCCGGCGGCGGCTTCTCCGGCGGCGCGGTGATGGGCGCGGGCCTGATCCTGTACCTGAATGCCTTCGGCTTCAAAAAGGCGGAGCGCTTCTTCACCTTCCGCACCTTCCGGACGGTCTCCCTGTGTGCTTTGTCCTTCTATGCCCTGAGCAAGACCTACTCCTTCTTTACCGGGGCCAACCATCTGCCCTCTGTCATCACCCCGGGCACGCCGGGCAGGATCTTTTCCGCCGGCCTGATCCCGTACCTGAATATCGCGGTGGGTCTGGTGGTCTGCTGCACCATGTATGCCTTCTATACGCTGTTCCGGAAGGGGGATATGTAAATGAAGCTGGGCAATTATTATGAGATCGCGGCCATGATCCTCTTCGGCATCGGCTTCATCACGCTGCTTTTGCAGAGGAACCTGATCAAAAAGATCATCGGCTTTTCCATCATGGATAACTCCATTTATCTGTTCCTGGCGGCGAAGGGCTATATCGAGGGGAGGAAGGCGCCCATCGTGACGAACGGCGTGACGGCGATGGAGGCCTATATCAACCCCATCCCCGCGGGCCTGGTGCTGACGGGCATCGTGGTCTCGGTGTCTGTGACCGCTGTGATGCTCGCGCTGACGGTACGCCTGTACCGGCGCTATCATACCCTGGATATGGATGAGATCATGGTGCTGGTGCGCCGGGAGCATCCCGACAAGATCGTGACCCAGGTGCAGTCCGCGGAGAAGGAGGCGGACCGGTGATGGCGCATCCCCTGTGGCAATCCATCCCCTTCGTGTGCATCCTGCTGCCGCTGGGCTCCTCCGCCATGACCAGCGTGCTGAAGCGGAAATGGGCCCGGAACTGGACCCTCTTCGTGCTGCTGACGGAGACGGTGCTCTCCGCGGTCTTCGTCTTTCTGATGTGGGACTACGGGCGATCCTATACCTATACCATGGGCCATTATACCGCGCCCTGGGGCAATGAGATCCGGGCGGGGCTGCTGGAGGCGGTGACCGCGGCGGTCTTCTCCCTCATCATGCTGCTGTCCACCCTGGGCGGCATGAAGAAAACGGAGGAGCATATCCTTCCGGACCGGCAGGCGCTTTACCATGTCATGCTGCTGCTGCTGCAGGCCGCGCTGATGGCGGAGGTCTATACCAACGACGTCTTTACCGCCTATGTGTTCGTGGAGATCATGACGCTGTCCGCCTGCGCGCTGATCGCGGCCCGCAACCGGGGACGTACCCTGGTGGCGGCCACCCGGTACATGATCATGAATCTGGTGGGCTCCGGCCTGTTCCTGCTGGGCATCATCCTGCTCTATGACCTGACGGGCCATTTGCTGATGAGCAACATCCGGGAGGCGGTGGCCGCGCTGCACGCCTCCGGGGAATACCGTTTGCCGCTGACCGTGGTGGTGGCGCTGGTGACCATCGGACTGTGCATCAAGAGCGCGCTGTTTCCCTTCCATACCTGGGTGCCGGATGCCTACGGCTATTCCACGCCCACGTCCTCCGCGGTGCTGTCCTCCCTGGTCAGCAAGGGTTATATCTTCCTGCTGCTGAAGCTGATGTACCGCGTGATCGGCCTGGACGTGATCCTGGCGACGGGCATCATGGACGTGCTGTTCGTGTATGCCATGGCGGGCATGATCATCGGCTCCCTGCTGGCGCTGCAGGAGAACGACATCCGCACCATGATCGCCCTGTCCTCCGTGGCCCAGATCGGCTACATCTATATGGGCATCGGCATGGGAACGGAGAGCGGCATCATGGCGGCCATGTTCCACATGTATGCCCATTCCGTGTGCAAGAGCATGCTCTTCCTGGCCTCCGGCGGACTGGCGGATGCCTCGGGCAACAGCAAGCTCTTCCGGGATCTGCGGGGTGCGGGCTTCCGGGCACCGGTGGCCGGGGTGGCCTTCACCATCGGCGCGCTGGGCATGGTGGGCTTCCCCTTCCTGGGCGGCTTTGCTTCCAAGATCAACTTTGCCCTGGGCGCGATGGAGCTGGGCGGAACGAGGATGCTGCTGGTGCTGCTGGGCCTGGTGGTCTCCACCTGGCTGAATACGCTGTACTTCCTGCGCACGGTGGTCACGCTGTACCGCAAGCCGGCGGAGGGCGTCCTCTACCCGAAGGAGAAGGGCATGCGCGGCTTCTGGTATCAGGCCGCGCTGGTGATCTTCTCCCTGGTGAATATTGCGCTGGGCCTGTTCTCACAGCCGGTGATCCGGGCGATCACCCGGGGCCTGGAAATGTTCGGCTGATGATCCAAAGGAGGACTTTTCATGACGCTCCCGTCATGGTATCTGCTGGTTCCCGTATTCGTGCCCATGCTCTGCGGCCTGGCGGTGGCCTTCCTGCCGGCGCTGAAGGAGGAACGGGCCCGGAACGGTCTGGTCTCCCTGGCGCTGGTGCTGCAGGTGCTGCTGGTGGTGCCGCTGCTGGTGGCCCCGGAAACGGAGCAGCCCCTGTTCCGTCTGTCGGATGCGCTCACCCTGTTCCTGCGTACGGATGATACCGGGCGCTTCTTTGCCGCGGTGATGGCCTTCGTATGGTGCGCGGCGGGCCTTTACAGCTTTGAGTATATGCACGAGGAGGAGCACCTGCCCCGGTATTATGCCTTTTATCTGCTGACGCTGGGCGTGCTGATGGGCCTGTGCTTCTCCGGCAGCATCGTGACCTTCTATATGTTCTATGAGCTGATGACCCTGCTGTCCGTGCCGCTGGTGATGCATACCATGCGGAAGGACGCGGTGGCCGGAGGCATCAAGTACCTGATCTATTCCGTGACCGGCGCCTCCCTGGTGCTGATGGGCATCTTCGTGCTTTCCCCCTATGTGAGCACCTTCGACTTTACGCCCGGCGGCGTGCTGGATCCTCAGAAGGTGGTGGGTCACGAGTCACTCGTGCTGGCCTTTGCCTTCCTGATGATCCTCGGCTTCGGGGCCAAGGCGGGCATGTTCCCGCTGCACGGCTGGCTGCCCACGGCCCATCCGGCCGCGCCGTCCCCGGCCTCCGCCGTGCTGTCCGGCATCATCACCAAGGCCGGTGCGCTGGGCATGCTGCGGCTGGTGTACTGCTTCCTGGGGGCGGATCTCCTGCGGGGGACCTGGGTGCAGACCGCGTTCCTGTGCCTGACGCTGTTCACGGTGTTCATGGGCTCCCTGCTGGCCTGGCATGAAAAGCTGCTGAAGAAGCGGCTGGCGTATTCCTCGGTCAGTCAGGTCAGCTATGTGCTGACGGGCCTGGCCACCCTGCATCCCGTGGGGGTGGTGGGCGCGCTGCTGCATGTGGCGGCCCACGCGCTCATCAAGGATACGCTGTTCATGTCCGCCGGCGCCATCATCCACAAAACGCACCATACGCGCGTGGAGGAGCTGGACGGCGTGGGCAAGCAGATGCCGGTGACGATGTGGTGCTTTACCCTGGCGTCCCTGGGGCTGGTGGGCATTCCGCCCTGCCTGGGCTTCCTCAGCAAATGGTATCTTGCGCAGGGCGCCCTGTCCATGAGCGGTACGCCGGCCGTGTTCCGATGGCTGGTGCCTGTGGTGCTGCTGATCTCCGCCCTGCTGACCGCCGGCTATCTGTTCCCGGTCTCCATCCGGGCCTTCTTTCCCGGGAGGAAGGAGGACGGCAGCCTGAAATACTTTGAAAGATGCGAGCCCTCCGCCGTGATGCTGGTGCCGATGGTGATCCTGACGGCCCTGATCCTGCTGCTGGGCATGTTCCCGAACGGCCTGATCGCTTTCTTTGAGCGCGTGGCTTCCTCCGTGCTGTGATGGGAGGTCAACATTTTGTTTTACGCAATGCTTCTGCTGCCCCTGCTGGCCGGTGCCGTGATGCCGCTGCTGCCCTTGAAAACGGTCAGGATCCGGGGGATCTGTGTGGAGACCGTGGTGGTGCTGACCTCTGCGCTGGTCTGGGGCCAGCTGCTCATGGGTCAGGGACGGCAGTACACGCTGATGGCCATCATGGACGGACTGACGCTCAGCTTCCGCGTGGACGGCATGTCCTCGGTGTTTGCGGGGCTGGTCAGTGTCCTGTGGCCCCTTGCCTCCTGCTACGCGCTGGAGTATATGACCCACGAGCGGCATCAGAAGGTGTTCTTCACCTTTTATACGATGACCTATGGTGTGACCCTGGCGGTGGCCTTTTCCGCCAGCCTGTTCACCCTGTATGTCTTCTACGAATGCCTGACGCTGATCACCCTGCCGCTGGTGATCCATAAGCAGGATGCCGCCAGCGCCCGGGCCGGACGGAAGTACCTGACCTTCTCCATTACCGGCGCGGCCATGGCCTTTATGGCCCTGATCGCCCTGATCCATTACGGCGGGGATACGGGCTTCGTACTGGGAGGCATCCTGCAGGACGGCCAGGCGGCGGGCCATGAGCGGCTGCTGCGGTTCATGTTCCTGCTGGCCTTTGTGGGCTTCGGCACCAAGGCGGCGGTGTTCCCCATGTATGCCTGGCTGCCGGCGGCTTCCGTGGCGCCCACCCCGGTGACGGCCCTGCTGCATGCCGTGGCGGTGGTGAATACCGGTGCCTTCGCGGTGCTGCGGATCATCTATTATTCCTTCGGCACGGAGCTGCTGGCGGGGAGCCTGGCTCAGTACGCGGCGCTGCTGCTGGCCTGCTTCACCATTGTGTTCGGCTCCGCCATGGCCGTGAAGGAGCAGCATTTCAAGCGCCGGCTGGCCTATTCCACCGTATCGAACCTCTCCTACATGCTGATGGGAGCCGCGCTGATGACGCCCGCCGGGATGGTGGGCAGCCTGAGCCACATGGTCTTTCACGGCATCATGAAGATCAACCTGTTCTACTGCGCCGGAGCTGTGCTGGTGCGCACCGAAAAGGAGTATGTGCAGGATCTGCGGGGCTTTGGCCGGGTGATGCCCTTCATCTGTGCCGTGTATACGCTGGGCGCCGCGGCCATGGTGGGCATCCCGCCGCTGTGTGGGTTCGTGAGCAAATGGAACCTGCTGACCGCGGCGGCCGCCACCGGGCACTGGACCGGGCTGGTGGCCGTGGCCGCCCTGATCCTGTCCGCGATCCTGACCGCGGTGTATCTCTTCGGGCCGGCGGTCTCCATGTACTTCCGGCCGCTGAACGCGGACGCCGGGCTGACGGAGACGGACCGCCGGGATCCCTCCTGGCTGATGAAGCTCCCCATGACGCTCCTGGCGGCCGCCGCGGTGCTGCTGGGCGTCTGGTCCGGCCCGCTGGTCGCCTTCCTGCGGCAGGTGGCGCAGGGCCTTCTGTGATCGATAACTGAAAGGAGGAGGACCTCCGTGCTGCTTCCTGTTTTGTGCTTTGGCCCGATGCTGGGGGCTGTATTGTGCTATGTGACCGGCCGCCGCTCCAAATCGCTGCGCAACATCGCGGTGGGTGCCGTGGGGCTGCTGACGCTGCTGGGCTGCCTGCTGACCTGGGGCGGGGAGCTGTCCTTTGAGCTTCCCGGCTTCTGCGGCCTGGGGCTGAGCTTCCGGGCGGACGGCTTCCGCAGCCTGTATGCCACCGTGGCGGCCTTCATGTGGGCTCTGACCGGCCTGTTCTCTCCGGACTATTTCACCCATTACCGCAACCGGAACCGCTATTATTTCTTCAACCTGATGACGCTGGGGGCCACGCTGGGCGTGTTCCTGTCGGATGACCTGTACACCGCCTTTATCTTTTTTGAGGTGATGTCCCTGGCCAGCTATGCCTGGGTGGCCCACGAGGAGACCGACGGGGCCATGAAGGCGGCCGGGACCTATCTTGCGGTGGCCGTGATCGGCGGCCTGACGACCCTGATGGGCCTGTTCCTGCTGTGGCACGATCTGGGCACGCTGCGGTTTGCGGAGCTGCGGCAGATCATGGGCAGCTTCGGCGAGTGGTGCGCCGCGTCCGGCCTGGAGGAGACGGCGCTGCGGCAGCGGGTGAGCATCGGCAGCTGGCTGGTATTGTTCGGCTTTGCGGCCAAGGCAGGCCTGTTTCCGCTGCACATCTGGCTGCCCAAGGCCCATCCGGTGGCACCGGCCCCTGCTTCCGCGCTGCTTTCCGGTATCCTGACCAAGAGCGGCGTGTTCGGGCTGATCGTGATCTGTGCCGACCTGCGGTTCGGGTCCGCCGCTTTCGGAAACGCGCTGCTGCTGCCGGCCTGTGTTACCATGTTCGTGGGCGCGCTGCTGGCGCTGTTCTCGGTGGATCTGAAGCGGACCCTGGCCTGTTCCTCCATGAGCCAGATCGGCTTTATCACCGTGGGCCTGTCCGTGATGGTGCTGATGGGGGAGGAGGGCGGCATGGCGGCCTCCGGTGCCCTGATGCACATGGTGAACCATTCGCTGATCAAGCTGTGCCTCTTCATGTGTGCCGGCGTGGTGTACATGAACCTGCACCGGCTGGACCTGAACGACATCCGTGGCTTTGGGCGCAAAAAGCCGCTGCTGCATCTGGTGTTCCTGCTGGGTGCGCTGTCCATTGCCTGCGTACCGCCCCTGGGCAGCGGATATATCAGCAAGAGCCTGATCCATGAGGGGCTGCTGGAGCTGATCGAAGCGCTGAAGGAGACCGGCGGTGCCTGGCAGGGCATGAAGGCAGCGGAGGTGCTGTTCCTGGTCTCCGGCGGCCTGACCGTGGCGTATATGCTGAAGCTGTATCTCTGCCTCTTCTGGGAAAAAAACAAAGACGCGGAGCGGCAGGCGGCCTTTGACGGCATGAAGGGATACGCGCGGCCGCTGACCAAAGCGGTGCTGCTGTGCTCCGCCGTGCTCCTGCCGCTGCTGGGCCTTTTGCCGGACCTGCTGTTTACCCCCCTGGCGGAGCGGAGCATGCGCTTCTTCGGCCAGACGCTGCCCGCGCATATCGCCTATTTCAGCGGAGAGAACCTGCTGGGCGCGGCCAAGTCCATCGGCATCGGCGCGGTGGTCTATCTGCTGATCGTGCGCAGGCTGCTGATGAAGGACGGTGCTTACCTTGACCGCTGGCCCAAAGCGCTGGATCTGGAAACGCTGATCTATCGCCCCCTGCTGCTGCGGGCGCTGCCGGGTGCCTTCGGCGCGGTGACCCGCCTGATCGCGGAAGCCCCGGAAGCCGTGGTGCTGGCGCTGAGAAGGACGATCCTGAGCAAGAACGTTTCCACGGTGGCGGTGCCTGTCGGCAACCGGATGACTTATGCCGTGGGGCAGGGCCTGAACCGCTGCGCCCTGCTGCTGAACCGTACCCTGTGCCGCCGGCATCCGCTGCGTACGGACCATGAGCTGACGCTGGGCTATCGCTGGCAGCAGTTCAACCGGCGCGGAAAAGGCATCACCCACAGCCTTTCCTACGGTTTGCTGCTGATGGCGGTGGGACTGCTGGCCACCTGCGTATACCTGCTGATGAACGGATAAAAAAGACCCGCCTGAAATGGCGGGTTTTATAATGGCCGCGATTATTCCAGCTGCTCCCGGACCTTCATGATGACCTGCAGGCGGGCGGCGGCCTTTCCGGCTTGAAGCTCCTCCAGGTCGATCACCGCGATGCCCAGCTGCGCCGCCCGATGACGGGCCGCGGCGTTGCAGCTTTCGGTGGTCACGATGACGGCCTTGGCGCCCTTGCCGCCGAAGCGGTCCCGCAGGATGGCCAGCTCGTTCAGGGCCTCGGTGCGCACGTCGCAGATCTTGCAGCTGATGAAGAGGGGCAGGATGCCGCGCCCGGCCACGGCGTCGATCTCGTTGCTGACCTTCTCGTCCCACTCCACTACGGCGGAGCTGACCACGTCATCAAAGCAGTCCGCGTCCAGGCAGGCCTTGTACATATACAGCTCCAGCACGCTGCCCATGTCCCGCAGCCAGGTGCGGATCTGATGATCCCGGAATCGGAAGGTGACCCGCTCACCGACGGACAGCGCCTCCAGGTAGCCGATGGCCTCCAGGTCCCGCAGCAGGGGCTCATTCACGTCGATGACGCTGCCGTGATCCCCCTTCTGACGCAGGGGGCTGTCCACCTCCAGACCGGTGCTGTCCTGGGAAGCGCGCTGCAGGAAGTGTACCGCGGCGATCCACTCCGTGCGGTATTTCAGGTAGATCCGGAAGAAAGCATCGAAGCTGTCCAGATACTGCCCCAGGATGTCATTGTTGACCCGGCCCTCCCGGAGGGTGCCGCCGGCCATGGCAAAGAAATCCCGGACCGTATAGCGCAGGGTGCAGGGCAGCCCCTCGGCAAAGGGCGCCGCCTGAATGTTATAGAAGCGGCCCCGGTTGTGGGAATAGGTGAAGACCGGCGTTCCGGACTCGGCGCAGAACTGCCCGGCGGCAAACAGCGCGGCATCCGTACCGCCGGTGATGTCCACCGTGCAGTCCCCGCCGATGGCCCGCAGCTGCGCCACGATCTCCTCCGGCCGGTACATGCTGCATTCCGCGAACTCCAGGGTGAAGTCATGCCCGCGGCCGGCCATAAACGCCCGCAGACGCTCCTGCAGGCGTCGGTTCCGCGCGATCTCCGGCGGGCAGAGATACACCACCCGCTCCGGCAGAAAGGTCTCCGGTCCGATGATGTTCTCAATGGTCCGGTCCGAATAAAGCTCGATCAGGGTCTTCATGGACGCTGCCTCCGATGAGGATGATGGGTGTTCCTTTCGACAGGGGAGAGGGAAAGTCCTGCAAAGCCCTCTCAGTCGCTGCGGCGACAGCGTACGCGAACTCAGAACAGCCT
>R14__coassemble_422_pt1 | contig 30652 bp, 26 predicted proteins | sample R14__metabat2_high_PE_026 | metagenome-assembled genome bin R14 | reverse complement strand
TGCCTGGACGAGGTGGGCAAGATCCCCTGGGTGCTGGCCCACTTCCGCCGGTATCTGTGGGTGAAGGACCTGACCAGGAACTTCTGAAGACCTTATCAAGGAGCATGTGATGCGTACATTTCATGAATGCCTGCTGAAGAAGACCGTGGCGGAGCTGACGGATATCGGCTTCCGGCTTTTGGTGATGCCGCCGGACAATCGGCGCAGCAAGGAGGCCTGGGCGACGGCCATCGAAAAGACGCTGCGGGAGGAGCCGGAGAACCTGCATCCCGCGCTGAACGGCACCCAGTGGGAGGACCTGCACGGCATGCTGGAGTCCGTGCCGGAGGACGCGCCGGAGATCGTCCTTCCGCTGAGTGATACGGTACGTCCCCTGATGGAGCGTCTGGCCTCCTTCGGCCTGGCCTGGCACGACCGGAAGGCATGGCATCTGCAGGCGGAGCTCCTTCGCGGCTGCAGCGTGTTCAAAACGGAGGAGAGCGAAATGCTCACCGCGGCGGAGTACTGGTTCGATGTGCTGACTGGATACGTCCTGCTGTATGGGCTGATCCTCTTTGATGACCTGCTGGTGATGCTGAAGCTGGAGAACGACCGCCCCACCGCGGAGGCGATGCTGGCGGTGTGGCGCGCCCGGAACGGCCTGGACGGCATCCTGGCGGAGGACGGAAGGCTATGGCTGCTGTGTCCCGACGCCACGGAGCCGGCGAGGCTCTACGCCGCGAGGCAGGATCCGGAGCTTTCTTTGCTTGCCTACAAGCCTATGACGCAGGAGGAGGCGCTGAACCTGAGCGATACCCTGCTGCCCGGGGATCCAAAGGATGCGCAGGCCATCCGCGGCTTCTTCCGCCGGCGCGGGCTGGAGCCGAAGGAGATCGACGACCTGCTGGTGGACATGACGGAGTATGTGCAGAACAACGATACCGACAGTGCCCTGAGCCTGCTCTCCGACGCGCTGGATTCCATGCCCACCCCGGAGCAGGTGGAGATGATCGGCGACTACATCAACAGCATGCCCCGCTGGGAGCTGAAGGGCCACAGCTACGCCGAGCTGAACCCCAGGAAGAAGCCGCCCCGGCCAAAGCAGAACGATCCCTGCCCCTGCGGCTCCGGAAGAAAATACAAGAACTGCTGCGGACGCCTGCAGTAAGACATACAAAAAGAGATCGCCACACATGAGCGCGGCGATCTCTTTTATTAATCCTTGGTTTACAGCAGGGAAGCGGCACCCTTGTCCAGCAGGAAGATCACATTGGGATGGGTGCGCAGGATGCTGGCCTGCACGTCGGGGTTCACTTCACCGTAGATGGCTTCGCGCACGGCATTGGCCTTGTCGGCACCGGTGGCGATCAGCAGCACGCACTTGGCGCTCATGATGCTGCCGATGCCCAGGCTGACGGCCTGACGCGGCACATCGGCCTCGGAGTCGAAGAAGCGCTTGTTGGCGTCGATGGTGCTGGCGGTCAGGTTGACCACGTGGCAGCCGTACACAAAGTGGTTGCCGGGCTCGTTGAAGCCGATATGGCCGTTGCGGCCGATGCCCAGGATCTGCAGGTCGATGCCGCCGGATTCCAGGATCTGGCGGTCATAGGCCAGGGCGGCGGCGTTCATGTCCTTGGCGTTGCCGTCGGGCACATGGGTGGCCTCCGGGCGGATGTTGATGTGGTCAAACAGCTGATCCCGCATGAAGCGGTGGTAGCTGCAGGGATGATCCTCGGGGATGCCGATGTACTCATCCAGGTTGAAGCTGGTGACCGTGGAGAAATCCAGGATGCCGTCCTGATTCAGACGGATCAGCTCCTGATAGAGCGGGATGGGGGTGGAGCCGGTGGCCAGGCCCAGGATGCAGTCCGGCTTGCGGATCATTTCGGCACCGACCATCAGGGCGGCGGCACGGCAGGCCTGCTCGGCGGTATCGTAACGGCAAATACGCATAAGAATCCCTCCGTCATTCAATGGGAAGATGGTTCCATTATAGGCTTTGCGGCCCGGAATGTCAAGGACGGTCCATCAGCTCGCCGCCCACATCGAAGTGGCGGCCCACCTCGCTGATGCCGGAGAAGGAGAAGTCCCGGTTCAGCTGCCGCAGCTCGGTCTGAAGGAGCTGGCCGGGGCGGATCTCGTTGGAGTAGTTCACGGCAAATCGGTGCAGGCACTGGGTCCGCATGGTCTCGATGCCCAGGGCGTTGCAGCACAGGTCCATGTAGCGGGTGTTGTTTACATGGCCGTTCATGTCCAGGTCGGCATACTGGGGCACATAGGTGCCGGGCACGCTGACGCCGCCCACTTCATATACGGTGGCGGGCAGCCCCATGGGCGCGGGCAGATCGCTGTTGTCCGGCAGCAGCGCCGCCATGGCGTCCGGCTTGACCATCTTGCGGGTCTTCAGGTCCATCAGCACCCACAGGCTGCCGGCCCGGCCCAGCTCATGGCCCTTCTGATCCTTGAAGAGGAAATAGCGCGGGAAGAACCAGCGGCGGGTGGCGGTGGGGAAGGTCTCCACGTGCACCGTTTCCCCGTGATGAGGATAGCGGTCCATCTCCACCTCCAGCCGGGTCACGGCCCAGACCAGCCCCTGAGGCAGGATGGCGTTCCGGCCGAAGCCGATGTCCTCGGCATGGCGTCCGGCGGCCTCCTGCATCACCTCCAGGATGGCGGAGGGCTTCCAGGTGTTCATAAAATCCATATGACTGGCGCGCAGCAGCACGTCCTCACGGTAAATGCGTTCCATGAATGTTACCAGCTTTCTTTGCCCGACTTATACGGGCTCGATGTACAGGAATCCGATCTTGCAGCGGATGACGCCCTTGATCTGCCGGCTGCTGACCGTGCCGAAGGAGCGGGAATCCACGGACTCCTCCCGGTTGTCGCCCAGCACGAACAGATCGCCCTCTTCCACGGTAAAGGGGTAGGAGAAGGCGCCGTTCTCCGCCAGGGTGACGCCGCGGATGTAGTCCCCCTCCTCGGCCACGCCGTTCACGTACAGCACGCCCTCCCGCAGGTCCACCGTATCGCCGCCCACGGCGATCACGCGCTTGATGTAATACTCCCCGGTGGGGATGCGCACGGAGATGACCTGGCCGCGCTGTATCTCGCCGTGGATGCGTGTATAGAAGACCAGCTCTCCGTTGTGCAGGGTGTCCAGCATGGAGACGCCGCTGATCACGGAGAAGCCGATGACAAAGCGGAGCAGGAGAAACAGGACCACCACCAGGATCAGCAGCTTGCGGCTGTCGTGCAGCATTTCCAGCTTCTTGCCGTCATAGCGGCTGCGCTTTTTCTTGCGGGGGGCCGGGGTAGCTGTTTGCATCAAATCCCTCTTTCTTTCCCAAGGAAATGGTGTATAATAAAAGATACGGGCTTCCTCCGCTATTGTAGCAGAAAACGGCCCGTTTGTCATCCACTGAAAAATGAATTATCTGTAAAAGCCGCTTGATTGCAGAAAGGAAGAAACTCCGATGCTGAAGCTGGAAGAGATCAATATCCGGGATCCGTTCGTGCTGGTCCATGAAGGTGTTTATTATCTGTACGGGACCCGCGGCGCCACCTGCTGGGGGCCTGCGGACGGCTTTGACGTGTACACCAGCACGGACCGGGAACATTGGGACGGCCCTTTCGTGTGCTTTGCCAATGACGGCAGCTTTTGGGCGGACCGCAATTACTGGGCGCCCGAGGTGCACGAATGGCACGGCGCCTTCTACATGTTTGCCAGCTTCAAGAACGAGCGGGTCTGCCGCGGCACGGCCATCCTGCGGGCGGACAGCCCCATGGGCCCGTTCGTGCCCCATTCCGACGGCCCGGTGACGCCCCGGGACTGGGAGTGCCTGGACGGTACCTTCTATGTGGACCGGCAGGGCAAGCCCTACATGGTGTTCTGCCATGAGTGGGTGCAGATCGGCAACGGCGAGGTGCTGGCCATGCCCCTCACCGAAGACCTGCGGGCCGCGGCCGGGGAGCCCTTCCTGCTGTTCAAGGCCACGGATGCCCCCTGGATGCAGGTGCGGCATACGGACAAGGGTGCGCTGTGCTGTGTGACGGACGGCCCCTTCCTGTGGCGCACGGCGCAGGGGAGCCTTTTGTGCCTGTGGGCCAGCTTCTCCGCAACGGGCTATACGGAAGGCCTGGGGGTCTCTGACAACGGAGAGATCGACGGTCACTTTACGCAGATCGAGCCCCTGTTCCGCAAGGATGGCGGGCACGGCATGGTGTTCCGCACGCCGGAGGGGCAGCTGTACCTGACGCTGCATACGCCCAATGAGCATCTGAAGGAGCATCCGGTGTTCTATCCGCTGACGGATGCCGGTGACCGGCTGGTCTGCGGCACGGAAGGCTGAGCGCAAGAGGAGAAGAAGGATGGGGATCCTGTATCTGCTGTGCGTGGCGCTGATGTTCAGCTTTGTGGGCAGCATGGTAAAGCTGATCAGCCCGTATTTCAGCTCGGAATATATTTCGCTGTTCCGCTTTGTATTCGGCGTGTTCTTCCTGCTGGTGCTCAAGGCCCTCAAACGGCAGCGCTTCAGCCGGAATTTAGGAACGCAGGTCCGGAAGCATCTGGGCTGGCTGATCTTCGGCGGCGTGAGCAAATCCCTGGCTTACCTGACGGAGAACTACGGCCTGACCCACGGCGTATCCTACGGCAACATCCTGACCTCCCCGGCGCAGGTGGTATTCATCACGGTCATCAGCACACTGCTTCTGAAGGAGCATCTGACCCGGCGGAAGCTCTGCCTGCTGGTGCCCTGCGTGGTGGGGGTGCTGCTGGTCTCCTGGAACGGTCGGGCATTGTCGGACTACCTGAGCGGCAATCTGGGCATTACCTGCTTCTTCCTCATCAGCGGATGCTTCGCGGGCTGCCATGTGCTGGCCCAGAAGAAGGTGACGGACATGGACATCCTGGAGAGCAACCTGGTGATGTTCGGCTTTTCGGCCATCGTCACGGTGATCCCCACGCTGCCCAAAACCTTCGGCGGGGCGCTGGCGGGCATTCAGCCGGACTGGCCCTGCCTCCTGTCCTGCCTGGGCGTGGGCTTTGTGACCGGCATCGGCTTCTACCTGAACGCCAAGGCCATTCCGCTGGTGCCCTTCTATATGGTGCCGGTGATCCAAAGCGCCATGGCGATCTTCGCCCTCCTTTGGGGCGTACTGTTCTTCCATGAGACCATGACCGTGTATACGGTGGTGGGCACCCTGATGTTCATCGGCGGCATCATCGGCATCCAGCTGCCTGAGAAGACGATGAAGATACCATGCTGACCGGGCCGATATACTTCACTCCCTGACCATGGCAATGAAGCCGATCCCAGTGGGATGATCCATAAAGACGGCTTCTTTTTTATGCGTACGGAAAGCCAGCACCTTTGCGATAATGGTCAGGTCACCGCCCGCGCCGGAGATCATGAACAGGCCGACCACCAGCAGAAAAATGGAGCCGGTGATCAACGAGATCACGCAGGGAAGGATCCCAAGCACCAGGCAGGGCATGAACGCGCTCAGTACGTAGGCAGGACGGCTTACGGGCTCTGTACAGCTGCAATAGGGCGTCAGATACTTCCATATGATACCGAACTCGATGCTTTGAAAATGGTGCGGCGCGAAAAACGCGAAGGTCACCCCGTGCAGACCCTCATGTACAAAGATCAGCGCGAGGATGACGAGAACGAACGCTGTCAGTCCGATGAGACTGTCAAAGGCAGCGCCCGGCTTGCAGCCAAGGAGATGATAAAGCCCGATGAAGATCGCGGCAAACGGCAACACCCACAGGATGGCACAGATGTTTGCCTTGATGATACCGATGGTCTCGACATGCCGATGATACCCCTGCCGCTCCAGCCCGGTCAGAACGGCTTCTACCTTGGCAGCGCGCTTTTCTTCCCGCCCGGTCAGCCGGCGGGGCGCTTCGTCCCGATCATGCTTCATGTCCATGCCTCCGTTTTTAAAGCTTTTCGAGATAGGAACCCTTTTCGCGGTCGCTTTCCTTGTGCTTCTTCACCACGATCTTCTGCTCAATACCGGCCTGCATCTCCTCACGGTGGGAGATCACCGCGATCAGCCGCCCGGAGTCATTGCTCAGCTGGCGCAGAATGTCGATGGCGAGATCGATGGAACCGCTGTCCAGCGTACCGAAGCCCTCGTCGATAAAGAGCATCCCCAATTGAATATCCGGGATCTCGCTCTGGACCATGTCGCTCATGCCCAGGGCCATCGAAAGGGCCGCCTTGAATTTTTCACCGCCGGACAGGGTACCGACCGGCCGCTCCTTACCGGTGTGATAATCCATCACCTTCAGATCCAGATTGCTCTGGTTCAGCCGCAGTTCAAACATATTGCCGGTCATCGGGCGGAATCGGAGATTGGCCAGATCGACCACATACTTGAAGTAATACCGCTGGATATAGACCTCAAAGGTCTGGTTCTTACCCTTGGGGCCGATGGCCGTTGTATAAAGCACACTGAAGAACTGTGCTTTTTCCTGCGCCTTGCTCCACTCCTCCATAGCGGTCTTTGTCCGCTCGAGGGCTGACTGATTGCTCTGCATCGCGCGCCGCAGGCTTTGGAGCCGGTCGCCCAAACTGTTGATACTTTGCTGCACGGCATCGATCTGCGCCCGGATACCTTCCGGATCGATATCACTCTTTCCCTCCAGCTCCTGTTCCAGATCGGCCAGTTCCCTGATATGGCTCTCACGGTCGGCTTCCCATCGCGTAAGCTGATCGCGGCGGCGACTGACTTCCTTCTGCGACAGTGTGAGCATCTCAGCAAGTGCCGTTTCATCGGCGAAATGATGTTCGATCATCGCCAGCAGCAGCTGCTGTTCGGCAATGCTATCCTTCTGCTTGGCATCATCTGCATTCTTTATTGCACCATTTACTCGCTCAACGGCAGCGGATTTATCCGATTCAGCCGAGGATCTGGCGGCACGAAGCTTCTCAAGCTTGTCTTTAGCGCCGATCGCGACAGATTCAGCATTGTTGATCTGTGCCCGGATAACAGCCTGGCTTTCGGCGGGCATGCTTTTCTTCAGCGCTTCCAGTTCGCCCTGCGTACGGTGATATTTTCCGGAAGCGTCATTCATGTTCTGCTGCAGATCGGGCTCTTCTTTTTGCAATGTGCCAAGCTGTTGCTCCAGTTCCTTTACTTTGGCAACGGCATCCTTCGCCTGCGACCGCAAAGCATCGGCCTGATCATACGCATCCGAAAATGCCGATCGATCCTTACGCGCCTGTGTGAGCGCGTCGATCGTGCTGCCGGTAAGCTGCAGCTTGTCTCTGGAAGCGGTAATCGTCCGTTCAAGCTCATCCAGCGCGGCCTTTGCCTGATTGTATTTATTCTGGGCCTCGGTATGCTTCTTCTATGCCGTGCTGTCCTCCCTGGCGGTTACCGCTTTGCCTGATGCGGGAGCCGGATCATACGGCTGAGGATGCTCCCTGCTGCCGCAGATGGGGCAGGCGCAGCCGGGCTTCAATTCCTTCACGACAACGGCATATTCATTGCTGAGGAAACGCTCATGGATCAGCTGGTAGCTTTCCCACGCAGCATTCTCAGCGTCCAGCAGGGCCCTGAGCGCGGCCTGGTCCCGAACGTGCTTTTCCTCATCCTGTTGAAGCGCTTCCAGTGCCGCAACAAGCTGTGCTGCCTTCTCCATCTGTTGCTTGAGCTCAGATGCGCGTTCGGCGTATTCTGGTAATTTAGCTGCCGTCTCTTTCAGCGCACCGAGCTGCTCGCTGATATTTGAGATCTTTTGCTGGTGCTCTTTCAGCGTTCTGTCGGCAGCATCGAAATCAGCTTTTGCCTGGCCCAGTTCATTCTGCTTATCCTCCAACCGTGTAAACAGCGGCAGCTTTTCCTTCAGGCTGGAAGCTTGTGCTTCCGCCTTTTTCTGCTGGTCTTCCAGCGTGGGAATTCCTTTGGCTGCATCTTCGGCTTTACGCAGCGCGGTCTCTGCTTTTTCCAGTGCTTGTCCGGCTTCGGTCAGCTGTCGTTCCTTAAGCTGAGCATCTTGCCAGGCGGCATTGCGCGCGTTCAGCAATGGCTGAACAGACAGCGCGTCGCTTCTGCGTTCCAGCTCCTGCTTTTCTGCCTGCTTTGCCGGAGCGTCCGCATCCTCCTGCTTAACGAGCGCACGGGCGCGGTCCAGCGCGTCAAAACGGCGATGCAGCTGCTCCGCGGCACCGTGCTGCTGCTCCAGTTCGCTCTTTTGCCGCAGGAAAGGTTGTTGCTTCTGTTCCTCATCGGATATTTCAGACGCGGCCCGCTGCTGCTGCGCATGCATCTCATCGATCAGCTGATCGGTGACCTGCACGTCCGGTTGCATACGGTGCAGCTGGAAAAGCCGGACGCTCTCCTCCGACAGGGACTGCTCATCCCAGGTGAAAAGCCGGGCTTCCTTTTGCAGCGCAGCCAGTGTATTTTTCTGCTCGGTATCGGCGTTGTTTTTTTCGTCCTTGATCATCTGCTGGAAACGCTCGAAGCGTTTGGTATTCAGCAGCTTGCGCAGGATGGCCTCGCGCTGGTCGGCTTCCAGCACCAGCTTTTCAAAATCATTCTGGGCGATCATCACCAGCTGACGGAACTGATCCAGATCCATGCGCAACAGCTCTTTGATGCGTGTATCCACCGCGGTCTTTTCATAGGACTCCCGTTCACTGCGGAGGGTCACTGTTTCAACCGTCGCGTTTTTATTGCCCTCTTTTTTCCAGGCCGGTGTTCTGCGTACGGTCCAGCGCTGACCGTTCTGCAGGAAAACAAGCTCCACATAGGCTTCCTCACTGTCACTCAGGAAATCACTGCGAAGCCCCATGCTGGTCTTCCCCGTTACGCGGCTGGTGCCGCTGGTGGCGCCGTAAAGCGCAAAGGTAATGGCGTCAAACAAAGTGGTCTTGCCGGCACCGGTATCGCCGGTGATGAGCCACAGCCCATTCATAGCGGAAAAATCGAGCGATTCTTCACGGGCAAAGGAGCCGAAGCCCTTCAGCTTCAATGAGATCAGTTGCATGCGTCTGCCTCCTTGGACTTTTCCAGCAGATCCTGTACTGTGGCCCGCTGTGCTTCCGTCATTCCGGTGCCGCCGTTCCGCTCCCTGAAGAATGCTTCAAACAGCGCAAGCGGATCGTCCAGACTGTTCAGCTTGGGATCATAGGTCCCTTCGGATGCTCCCTTCAACCCGATGTACTTGACAAGCACCGTATCATAGATCGCCGCAAGGCGGGCCTGCGCGTTCATTTGGGGATCGGGGTCTGTAAGCTCCGCCAGCACGATGTCGTGGTGGTCCAGCGGGTCATGCGCCGGGTCAAGCAGCTCCGTCAGCGTACCCCGGATGGAACGCATCCGCCGCCCCGCCGTGAGCGGGATCAGCCGGATGGGCTCCGATGCGTCAAGATCGATCATACATACGCTCTTATGATGATGTTGCTCCGAGAAAGAGTACATCATCGGTGTGCCGGCATAGCGTACCGTATCACGTCCGACTTTCTGCGGACCGTGAATGTGCCCGAGCGCCACATAATCAAAGCCGTCAAAGGCGGAGACATCCACATTGTCAATGCCGCCGATGTATTGCTGCTCACTCTCGCAGGTATCCGGCTTCTGATCGTCAGCCGTTGCAAACAGATGCGCCAGCAGGATCCGGTGCCTGCCGGTTCCGGGTTCGCAGGTGGCAACGACCGCCCGGGCCGCGTCATCCATGGTGGAGATGCTGTCATCCTTCAGCACACGCCGCACCTCTGTGGGATGCAGATAAGGCATCAGGTAAAGATCCGTATCCCCTTGCCGGATGGGCCGGATCCTGCCGTTGTAGGTACCGGCAATATAGAGCTTCTGCCGGGCCAGCAGATCCGCGGCAAAAGCCAGTCGACCGCCGGAATCGTGATTGCCGCTGATCATATAGACCGGACAAAGCGCACACAGCTCAACCAGAAAATCGTTCAGTATATTCACAAAGCGCTCTGCGGGTGAAGGACGGTCGTATACATCGCCGGCGATGAGCACGCCATCCGGTTTTTCCCGGTGGGCGACAGCGAGGATCTCGTTCAATACGGCCCGCTGATCAGGCTCCAGATCGGCCGCTTCATGGCTTTTCCCAATATGGAGATCGGCAAGGTGCATCCATTTCATGCAGGTTACGCTCCTTTTCCGTGTTTCATCAAGTATACCATAAAAGCCCGGAAAAAGAAATACCGCTCAACGACCGCTTCCCCGAAAAAAACGGACCGGCACGGAGAACGTGACGATCCGGGGAGGTGAGCGTGCTTCCATTCACATTGCGGGGCGGGATTCACCGCTCATGGTACAATCCATAACCGCGCAATGTACACTTGTCAAGCATGAGATGAAGAAAGTCTGATGATTGCGACCGCGATGACAAAGGACAGCGCGTCCGCCAGCGGCTGGGCCAGATACAGGCCGGTCACGCCAAACAGACGGGGCAGCAGCAGCACCAGCGGGATGAAGCAGAAGCCCTGGCGGGAAACGGAGATGACCAGCGCCTTGCCGTATTTTCCGATGTTCTGCATATACATGCTGGATACCGCATAGAACGCCAGCAGCGGCAGGGCGAAGCATTGATACCGCAGAATGGTACAGCCGGCGGCCAGCACCGCTTCCTCGGCGGTGAAGATGCCGGTCAGCGGCTCCGCAAGCAGATACAGCGCCGCGCTCGCGATCGTCAGAAAGACCGTGCCGACAGTCACGGTCAGGCGGAAGGCTTGATGTACCCGGTCGTACTGCTTCGCACCGTAGTTCATGGCGCAGATGGGCTGGAACCCCTGGCCGAAGCCGATCATCAGCATATAGGCCAGGGAGGCGATCCGGCCGGAGACGGTCAGGGCGGCAATGACAGCGGTTCCATAGGGGACGGCGGCCCGGTTCAGCAGCACGGAGGCCAGGCTGGTAATGCCCTGGCGGGTGAAGTTCGGCGCGCCGCTGGCCAAAATCTCCTTCAGACGCCCCTGCCGGAGATCGAACAGCTTCAGACCCGCGGGAATATTGCCATGCAGGAAGGACAGCCGCGTGAGCACGATGGTGCCGACGATCTGTCCGACGGAGGTGGCCAGACCCGCGCCGCCGGTCCCCATGCCGCAGCCCAGGATCAGGATGGGATCCAGTACCATGTTCAGCACCATACCGGAGAGCAGTCCCAGCATGCCATCCTTCACGTTGCCGCACAGGCGCAGCTGGTTGTACAGCGTGGTGGCAGCCAGCGAAAACGGAACGGAGGGCAGCAGCAGCCGCAGATAGGCCACGGTCTGCTCCAGCAGCTTTTCGGACGCGCCGCCGCCCAGCAGCACCGCCAGCGGACGGAGCAGCAGCGCGGAGACCGCCAGCAGGAGCAGCCCGCTGCCGATGGCCAGCCCGAGACCGTCCGCCGAGATGATCGCCGCTTCCCGTTCCCGGTTCTCGCCCAGCCTGCGGGACATCACGTTGCCGCTGCCGTAGCCGAACCAGAAGCCCAGCGCCTGCACCACGGAGACAAAGGCAAACACGACGCCCACGGCGGCGGTCATGGCTTCATCATTCAGCCGGGCGATCCAGAAGGTATCCGTCAGGTTATACAGCATGGTCACCAGCATGCCGAGCATGGTGGGGATCGCTGTCTTGATCAGCAGCGGCAGGAGCGGCGCGGTGAGCATCCGTTCCCGGCGCTGCTGTTTCATTTGCTGCGCCTTATCCAACCTTGCTGACCTCCCCGCGGGTGCCGTCCACCCGGATCATGTCGCCGTCCCGATAGCGGCTGGTGGCCAGGCCCACACCCAGCACGGCCGGGATACCGTATTCCCGGGCCACGATGGCGGCATGGGACAGGGCGGCACCGGTATCCGCCACCACGGCGGAGGCCAGCCGGAACAGGGGCGTCCACTCGGGATCGGTCAGCGGGCAGACCAGGATATCGCCCTTTTGCAGCTTGTGGAATTCCTCCGGCCCATGCACCACACAGACCCGGCCGACGGCTTGTCCGGTGCTGCCGCCGATGCCCTTCAAGGTATCTCCTGCCGCGGGGAACACATCCAGCCTGGAGCGCTCCCAAACCTTCTCCGCCAGGGGACGCTTGGTCAGCCTGCGGGCGATCTTCTCCCGGTCGCTGTCGGACAGGCGGCCCCGGGCACAGGCCTCTGTCAGTTCATCAAGGAACAGGCAGGCGATGTTCCGCATATAATCCGCATCGCCGCACAGCAGCAGGGCGATCCGCTTCAGAACGCGCCGGATCACCGTGTAGCCTGTCTCCCAGAGATACTGGCTTTCCTCCCGGTCCACGTGGAAGGAGCGGAACAGGCGGATGGTTTCTTCCAGCTGCGCGTATTCCTTTGCACTATAGGCTGCCTTCAGCTTGCCCATGATCTCGCCGTAGCGATCCTGCTCGGGCCTGGCCTCCTGCGTCAACAGCGGCCGCAGGATATTCACCACCCGGTCGGGATCCTCCCCGAAGGAGCGGGAGATCAGGCAGCAGCAGTTCATGTCCAGGGTATAGCCATGCTTCTGCAGGAACGCTTCCAGCAATGCCTTGAAGCGGGGGAAGCGGCCGCAAAGCGCTTCGGCATCCATTCCGGACTGAATGGCGGCGCTGACTTCTGCGTCCCCGGAAAGCTGCTGGGCCAGGGCGGTCAGATCGCGGGTCTGCACGGCGGTGCGGTAATCCAGGTTGCTGTACAAATCGAAGATCGTCAGGGACGGATCTGCCTTCTTCAGCTTTTTGGAGATCATGCCCTGGCAGAAGAAGGTGGGAAACAGCGCCTTGCGGAAACGGACATAGGCAATATGGCAAACCTCGTCATAGAGGGCGCGCAGCTCCCTGCCGCATTCCGCCAGGGTCATCCGATCAAAGTCCATGGCCGCCCAGGCAGCCATCTTTGGCTTCTCCTCCGCGAAGAAGGCGTCCATGTCCTTCCGGCACTGCGGAAAATCCTTCAGTTCCTTGAGGATCGGCAGCAGATGGACGATCTTTCCGTTGATCTTCTTGCCGTTGGGCGGCAGGATCATCACGCCGTCCTCATCCATGATGGGCTCCATGGAGATGATCAGCCCCGCCTCGCTGAAGATGCTGGCCTTCTGGTTGTTGACCGCACCCATCATGTCATGGTCCAGGGGCATCAGCGCCACGGGGAGCTTTTCCAGCAGGAAGGCCAGATTGCTGCGCGCCATGCCGGTCACATGGTTGTGTCGGGTGTAGGCCAGGATCTCGTCCTCGCTGATCTCACTGCCTTTCAGCGTGGTGATGGCACGGGCCTGCAGGATATAGGCTTTGCCGCCCGCAAAAGCCCATTCGATGTCCATGGGCATGCCATAGTGATTCTCCACCTTTACCGCTTCCGCGCAAAGAGACGAAAGCTCCGCGTCGGTCAGGCACCAGGCGGCCTGCTCTTCCGGACTGACGGGCAGCGATTGCGTTCCGTTGTCCGCGTAAACGATGCGGATGGCCTTGCTGCCCGGCGTCCGGCTGAGCACCCGGCCGTCTTTGCCGCAAACGTAGGTGTCTGCGGTCACCTGGCCGGAGACCACGCTCTCGCCCAAACCGTAGGCGGCGTTGATCTGCATCTCCTCCCGGCTGTTGTTCACCGGGTTGGCCGTGAAGAGCACACCGGCCTTTTCGCTCTCCACCATTTCCTGAATGACCACCGCCAGGGCCACGCTCTGCTGGTCGTAGCCCTGATTCTGACGGTAACTCACCGCCCGGTTGCCCCACAGGGAGGCATAGCAGCGGCGTACAGCCTCCAGCACGGCGGCTTCGCCCCGGATGTTCAGGTAGGTCTCCTGCTGACCGGCAAAGCTGGCGTCCGGCAGATCCTCCGCCGTGGCAGAGGAGCGCACCGCCACCCGGGCGTTTGCGCCGAGCCCGGCATACGCGGCGAGGATCTCCTTTGCAAGAGCATCCGGCAGCCGGCCCTGTGTGATCCTTTCACGGAAGGCGGCGGCTGCTGCGGTCAGCCGGGCCGCGTCGCTGCCGGCTTCAGACAGCAGCGTGTTCACCAGGGGATCCAGCCCGTTTTCCTTCATAAAGAGACGGTAGGCATCGGCGGTAATGATGAAGCCCGGAGGCACCGCCAGCCCGGCGGCGGTCATCTCGCCCAGGTTCGCGCCCTTGCCGCCGGCAACGGCAACATCCTGCTTGCGGATCGTTGAAAAATCCCGGATCAACTCACTCATATGGACACCTTCTCATGCTTTTTTCAGACTTTTCCGGAAGACCTCGAACCGCTCCTCACTGGGCAGCATGATCAGCAAGCCGCCGAAGACCAGCGCGTTGCCCACACTGAGGAAGGTGGTGCCGATGCCGGCGCTCAGGGCCGTGCCGCTGCCGATGAGCGCGGAAATCAGCAGCACAGGGATGCCGCCGGTCAGCACGGAGAGCCATTTGGCGCCGGTAGGATACGGCGTATACCCCTTGGCAAAGGCCTTGAACTGAATGACGATCATCGGCAGCCAGAAGCAGACCAGAAGCGCATACACCGGCAGGCTGAAGGCGCAGAACAGAGGTGTGGCAGCCTGCAGCGCGATCTGTTCATCTGCCAGCAGCAGGTATTTGTAGGCCATGTTCAGGATGCCCATGTTCAGATGGCAGCCCACCGGCGCCAGCCAGATATAGCCGAAAATGCCGGTACGGAAGATATGTGCATATTTGGGGGAAGCGTCTGCCATCAGGCGATATACCGCGAAGTAGGCCAGACCCTCCAGGAAAATACCGACCAGGCCAAGCAGGGACCCGGCGATCATCTGCCCGTCGGAAAGGTTGGGCGCGCTGGACATGACGCCGGTGGCCAGGTTCACGCCGGCGGTCTCCTCCGCGTAGCCAAGCAGAAAATCGCCGATACCGGTCATAACGGAAGCCAGCAGGCCGATGGTCAGCAGCTTTTTGATGCGCGCCCGGTTCAGGTTATCGTTGATGCCGATTGTATTCATGACTGCGTTGCTCATACTTCTGCCTCCCGCAAGTCTTCAGGGCTTCATTGCCATACATTCGTCGATACATTGCAGCACCGGCGCCTTCCAGTCGTTCTGGAACAGCCAGCCCTCATGCTGCATTTCAAAGCGGCGGATGTCCGGATCACGGAAATGCGCCAGGTAGCGCTTCTCGTATTTCCTGCCCATCTTCAGGGCATAGATCACATGGATGAGGGTACCGGGCACGGAGATATCCTTCGGCAGGCGCGTGGCATAGTCGGAGTAGAATTCCTCCTTCACGGTGCCGGGCTTCAGGGTACGGATGCTGAGGATGAAGCCGTCGATGAACTGAGAGGTCTCGCTGTCGCCTTCCGCCTCCATGCCGATGGTCTTTCCGGCCGGCAGACCCATCTCTGTAAATTGCATAATACGTCCTCCCGTTACGCCTTCTTGCCCACGGCATGCAGCCGCAGCTTTTTCCTTTGCTCACAGCAGGTGACGGTAAAGCCAGCCTTTTCCATGCCGGTCTTGACATCCTCCAGACGCAGCATGGTCACATCACCATGGCCGACCTTGTTGGCCAGGGGCATTTCGATATGGGTCGCAAACCAGCGAAGTGCCGGGGCTTTCGAGGTCATGTCCCGCAGAATGAGCCGGCCGCCCTTCTTCAGCACCCGGAAAGCGTTGGCATAGAAACGGTCGATGTGGGGATAGTGATGAGCGGACATGGAGCAGATGACTACGTCAAAAGAGTTATCCGGGAAAGGGAGTTCCTCACAGTCGCCTACCACAAAGGTGGCATTGGGCAGCTGCTTTCGTTTGGCGACCTCGATCATCTTTGGGGTCAGGTCGATGCCGGTGTATTGCTTGTCGGGATACTTCTCCGACAGCAGACTGAGCATGGGCGCGGGGCCGCAGCCGGCATCCAGCAGCGTCCGGAAGGGCTCCTTTTCGATCTCCGCCAGGATATCCGGGTAATCCTCCTTGCACAGCTCATATACGCCGGCATGCTTGCCCTCGTACCTTTCCGCCGCCTGGGTGAATTCCTTGATGGAAAGCTCCTTGTATTGTTTATCTGTCAGTGCCATCGTTTTGCCATTCCTTTTTCTCTGATGATTAGCGGTGCCTAACCGCGAAAAGAGTATATCATAATTAGAGGCAACTAACAAGAGTTCCGGAGAAAAAATGTTTGCGCATTTTCTGTTGAACGCCGGTCTTCACAAAGCCTTCATTTTCCTTTTAGCTCCGTTTTAGGATGCGCTGCTATCCTTCCATTGTCCCAAGGGACAAGAAACAAAAGAAGGAGTGATCCCCATATGAAGCGTATCCTGATCTCCCTGACCGCCCTGATGCTGGTCCTTTCCATGAGCGTGGCCGCCATGGCCGAAAGCACCGATACCACCACCGCGCTGGAGGAGGCCCAGGCCGCCTATAACGCGGCAAAGCAGAGCACTTCCCTGACGGAGTATGAAGAGGAGCTGAAGGCCATGGTGGAAGCCGGTTCCCTGACCCAGGAGCAGGCCGACCTGCTGCTGACCGCTGCCAGGGAATCCGTGGCGCTGGCCAATGGCACCTGCCCCAGCTGCGGCTATCAGTTCCAGACGGTGACTGCCGGCCAGAATGGCTTTGGCAGGAACAATGGCAAGGGCCGCGGCGGCAAGCACTGATCTTCCGATGACCCCGCCTCCCGGAAAACTTCGGGAGGCATTTGCGGTTCCTGCGGTTTTATGCTATGATGCTTTTATCAACACAGGGGAGGGAAAAGGCATGCGGATCCTTTTGGCGGAGGATGATCTGGATCTTTCCCGGGCGGTCTGCGCCATCCTGCAGCGCAGCGGATATCAGACGGAAGCGGTGGACAATGGTGACGACGCGCTGCAGCTGGCCCTGTCCGGCGACTATGACGGGATCATTCTGGATTGGATGATGCCTGGAAAGGACGGCATCGCCGTACTGCGGGCCCTTCGCGCGAAGAATGTCCGCACGCCCTGCATGCTGCTTACGGCGCGGGAGGCGGTGGAGGACCGCATCACCGGGCTGGATGCCGGTGCGGACGATTATCTGCCCAAGCCCTTCGTGATGGGCGAGCTGCTGGCCCGCATCCGTGCCATGCTGCGCCGGGGAGAAAGCTGGCACGGCGAGCTGCTGACCGTGGGCAACACGCGGCTGGACAGGAGCAGCATGGAGCTGCTGTGCGGTGAGCAGCGCATCCGTCTGAATACCAAAGCCTTTCAGACGCTGGAGCTGCTGATGACCAACCCCGGCATCGTGCTTTCCGCCGAGCGGATCATGGACAGGGTATGGGGCTGGGACGCCGAGGCCGAGATCAATGTGGTGTGGGTCAACATCTCCAATCTGCGCAAAAAGCTGGCGGAGGTGGGCTCGGATCAGACGATCACCGCCATCCGCGGATCCGGTTATGTGCTGGAGGCGATCCGATGATCCAGAAGCTGCGTCACCGCTTCGTGCTGATCTCTGTGGCCGTGCTGTCCGCCGTGATGATCCTGCTGACGGTGGTCATCAACACCGCCAACTGGATCTCCGTCCGGCAGGATATCGGCGACATCGTGGACGAGCTGGCCTCCTCGGCGGTCGGGTACAGCTGGAGCAAGGGACACAATCAGAAAAACCGCCACGGGGAATCCATTTACGAGAGCCGCTATTTTGTGGTGACCGAGGGCAAGAGCGGCCTGACGGCGGAGCTTTCCAACGTGTCCAGCTACTCGGAGGAGGAGGCCGTTTCCATGGCCGAAACGGTCCTGGCGGGCGGCAGGGACAGCGGCTTTACCGGCGAATGCTTTTACCGGGTGTATTCGGAGAACGACCGCAGCTCGGTCCTGTTCCTGGACTGCGGCTCCAGATTGACCGCTGTCCGGCAGCTGACCTGGATCTCCCTGGCGGCCTGCTGCGGCGGCATCCTGCTGGCGTGGGTGCTGATGTCCGTCTTCAGCCAAAGAGCCATCCGGCCGATCCTGGAAAGCACGGAAAAGCAGAAGCGCTTTATCACCGACGCCAGCCACGAGCTGAAAACGCCCCTCAGCGTCATTCAGGCCAATATGGATGTGATGGCCATGGATGACCCGGAGAATGAATGGATCCTGAGCACCCGACGGCAGACGGGGCTGATGAGCCGCATGGTCAATGATCTGGTATTCCTGGCCCGGGAGGATGAAGAAACGAACCGCCCCGCAAAGGTGCCGCTGGACCTGGCCGCGCTTTTCCGGGACACCACGGAGCCCTTTGTAATGATGGCGGAGGCCGGCGGCCGCGTAATGACGACCGAGGCGCCCGAGGCCTTGACGCTGTCCGGTGAGCCCAAGGGCCTGGAGCGGCTGATCTCCGTGCTGTGCGACAACGCGCTGAAATACTCGCCCGAAGGGGATATGATCCATATGCGGCTGACCGGGCATGGCAGCTGGATCATGATCGAATCGGAGAACACCTCGGCCGAGCCTATCTCCCCGGAAAAGCTGAAGCATCTCTTCGACCGGTTCTATCGGGCGGATGAGGCCCGTTCCAGACGCAGCGGCAGGACCGGCTTCGGCATCGGACTGGCGATCGCTCAGGCGGTGGCGGAGGCCCATGGCGGGGACACAAAGGCCTGGATGGAAAAGGATCGCCTGCATATCCAGTGCAGACTCAAAAGGAAAAACGGATAAAAGGGCATGAAGCGCCGGGCTGAATCGAGAAGCAGTCCGGCTTTTTTTGCGCTTTTCCCGTTGATTTCATTCATTTTCTGCGGTATGATTATATCCTGGAAACGATTGTGGCTGCGGGATGCGAAGCAAGGGGGACCATCACAGCGGAAAGCGCAAACAATGCCTGTGCGGATTTCAGCGGATATCTTGCGGATGAGCTGACCCTGAACGAGCAGACGCTTCCGGTCATCATGCAGGTGGCCGACCAGCTGCCCGGAGGCTTCTTCATCTACAGGGCCTACGGGGAGGAAGAGATCATCTATCTCAACAGGCACATGCTCCGCATCTGCGGGTGCGCGGACAGGGCGCAGTTTGATGAGATGACCGGCGGCACCTTCCGCGGCTTTGTGTACCCGGAGGATTATGAACAGAGCGAGCGGTCCATCCGGAACTGCATTGACCACAGCGAGAGCAAGCTGGACTATGTGGAATACCGGATCAAACGCTATGACGGCAGTATCCGCTGGATCATGGACTACGGTCATCTTGCGCACACCGAGCGGTATGGGAACGTGTTCTGCGTTTTCGTGGATGATTCCACCGACAAGAACCTTCGCGCGGAGCAGGATCGCCGCGCCGCGCAGGTCATCCGGGGCCTGAGTGAGGAATACAACTCCATCTATCTCATCGATTTCGAGCTGAAGCGGATGCTGCCCTATTCCCTCAATGACGCGGTCGCCCAAAGCATGCAGTATGCCTTCTCCGGGAATCTGGATTATGACACCACTGTCCGTGAGTATGCGGACAAATACGTCATCCCTGCGGATCACGCGATGTACCTTCGCGAATGCGAAGAACAGACCATCCGTCGGCGGCTGGCCAAAGAAAGGACCTACAGCGTCACCTTCCGCCGCTACAACGAAGAGCACATTATGGAGTATGTGCAGATGACGGTCTCCCGGGTCGAGGACGAGAGCTTCAACCGCGTCGTCATGGGCTACAAGGACGTGACCGACCGCGTGAAAACGGCCCAGGCGGAGCTGCAGCTGAAGCACACCAGCTCCATCCTGCGGACGGTTGCGGAGGACTATGTCTGCCTGATCGATGTGGATCTCCAAACGGAGAAGGAGATCCAGTTCTTCCTGAACGACGGGCCGGAAGTTTCGATCCCGAAATGGAGCGAGGCGGAGGATTATGACAGCTGCATCCATGCCTTTGCCGAGCGGATCGTGGCCGAAAAGGACCGCGAGCGTTTCCTGCACGCCACGGAGCTTCCCCGTCTGCGGGAGGTGCTTTCCAAACAGAAGGACTTCACGATCGAATATGACGCGGTACCCGACGGTCATGCCCGCAAATATCAGGGACGTTTTACCCTGCATGAGGAAGCATCCGGCGAAAAGCATATGTTCATCGGCATCCGCGATATTACGGAGGCGGAGCAGCTGCGCTTTGCGGAGGAGCAGCGCCTGAGGGAGGCGATCTCCCAGGCGGACGCCGCCAACCGGGCCAAGACGGCCTTCCTGTTCAATATGTCCCACGATATCCGCACGCCCATGAACGCCATCATCGGCTATACCACGCTGATGGAAAAGCACGCGGGCGAGCAGGACAAGATCGCGGACTACATGAAGAAGATCAAGAGCTCCGGCGAGTTCCTGCTGGATCTCATCAATAATGTGCTGGAGATGGCCCGCATCGAGAACGGCGCCATGGCCCTGGACGAAACGGCCTGCGACGCCTATACCATGAATGATTCCATCTTTATGGCCTTTGACGCCCAGATGGCCGCGAAGGGCCTGCGCTTTACAAGATCCATCGATATCCGAAGCCGCTACGTGTTCTGCGACACGCTGAAGCTGGAGGAGATCTTCCTGAATCTGCTGTCCAACGCGTACAAGTACACCCCGGCGGGCGGCACCGTGAACATGTCGCTGAAGGAGCTGCCCTCCGACAAGCCGGGGTATGCCCTGTACCAGACGACGGTGACGGATACCGGCATCGGCATGTCCGAGGAATATCTGCCGCATATTTTTGAGGAATTCTCCCGGGAGACCACGGTGACCGAAAACAAGGTCCAGGGCACCGGTCTCGGTATGCCCATCGTTAAAAAGCTGATCGAGCTGATGGGCGGCACCATCGGGGTGACCTCGAAGCTCGGCGGAGGAACGACCTTCGTGGTGCGGCTTTACCACAGGATCACCACGGAAAGCGCGCTGCGGAAGACCGAGACGCTCACGGACATTGCGCTGGACCTCAGCGGGTACAGGATCCTGCTGGCGGAGGACAATGACCTGAACGCGGAGATCGCCACGGAGATCCTGGAGGAGACCGGCGTGAAGGTGGAGCGCGCGGAGGACGGCATCCTCTGCGTGGATATGCTGGCCAGGGCCGCGGATAACTACTACGACCTCATCCTGATGGATGTGCAGATGCCCAACCTGGACGGCTACGGCGCCACCCGGCGGATCCGTTCCCTGGACGATCCCTTCAAGGCCGGCATCCCGATCGTGGCCATGACGGCCAACGCCTTTGAGGAGGACAAAAAGAACGCCCTGGCCGCGGGCATGAACGACCATATCGCCAAGCCCATCGATCTGAGCGAACTGACACGGGTGCTGAAGGAGTATCTCGGATAACCGGGCTTGCCGATCCTATCAGAAGCAACGGGATACAAGACAGGACTCCGGCTGGCACGGAGTCCTTTGCTGTTGACGAATCGGTTGAAAAAGGAAGGTGGATCCAATGAATGTCCTTCTTCGGCAGGACGCGGACCGGATCATTGCGGAAGCGATACGGGCAGTGAAGCCGGACGCTGCCGTGGTGCGTGCCCTGAACGGCATCACGCTGTGCGGCCGGGTGATCCTGGTGGCCGCGGGCAAGGCGGCCTGGCAGATGGCCAAAGCCGCGGCGGACGCCCTGGGCGACCGCATCGGGAAGGGTGTGGTGTGCACCAAGTATGGGCATGTGATGGGCCCGATCCCTCACTGTGACTGCTACGAGGGCGGCCATCCCGTGCCGGATGAGGGCTCCTTCCGGGCCACCGCGGCCGCGCTGGAGGCAGTCCGTGGACTGACGGCGGAGGATACCGTGCTGTTCCTGCTTTCCGGCGGCGGCAGCGCCCTGTTCGAGAAGCCCCTGGTCTCCGGCGAGGAGCTGGCGGACATCACCGGTCAGCTGCTGGCCTGCGGCGCGGATATCGTCGAGATCAACACCATCCGCAAGCGCCTTTCCGCGGTGAAGGGCGGCCGGTTCGCGCAGCTGTGCGCCCCGGCCCATGTGTTCTCCGTGGTGCTCAGCGATATCCTGGGGGATCCTCTCGATATGATCGCTTCCGGTCCCGCGGTGCCGGACGCCTCCACCTGCGCCCGGGCCCAGGCCATTGCGGAGAAGTACGGTCTCCGGCTGTCCGCGCAAGCCCAGGCGCTGCTTGCACAGGAAACGCCCAAGCAGCTGGACAATGTGGAGACTGTCATCACCGGCAGCGTGCGGGAGCTGTGCAAGGCCGCCGCGGAGGCCTGCAGGGCATTGGGCTATGAGCCCGTGATGCTGACGGACCGGCTCTGCTGCCAGGCGAAGGAAGCCGGCAGCCTGTTGGCCTCCATCCTGCGCACCCACAGCGGGGACGGCGCCAAGCTGGCCTACATTATGGGCGGCGAAACGGTGGTCAGGCTGACCGGCCATGGCAAGGGCGGACGCAATCAGGAGCTGGCGCTGGCCGCCGCCGAGGGCATCGCGGGACTGGACAACGCCGCGGCCTTCAGCGTGGGCAGCGACGGCACCGACGGCCCCACCGATGCCGCCGGCGGCTATGTGGATGGCGACACCCGCCGGGAGCTCGCGGCCTGCGGGCTGCAGATCCCCGCGGTATTGCGGGACAACGACGCCTACCATGCCCTGGGGAAGACCGGCGGGCTGATCTTTACCGGGCCCACCGGTACCAACGTGAATGACGTGGCCGTGGGATTGCTTCGGCCATGAGTACAGGATCTGCCGTTTTCTCCGAAAGTTCACATTCGGGCTTTACGCCGTTCACAAATCAGCGCTATCCTTTTCCACGACCGGGCCGAGCCGGTCTGAAAATGGAGGAAAGTATGATGCTGAAGAAGGCTTTTTCTCTGCTGGCGGCGCTGACGCTGCTGCTGACCTGCGTATCCTTCACGGGTGCGGAAGCGGCGGAGGAAGACTGGCAGACCCGCAAGGAAGCGATCGAAGCTGCCTTGAACCTGAAGAACGATCCCGACCAGACCTGGACCTACTCCGCTGCCGCGGATGCCTGGACGCTGTCCGTGGTGTCTGCCGTGGCATATCCGGAGCTGGCCGATAACGAGGGCGTGTCCGTCTGCGTGCCCGGCGCGTATGTCACCGGCATCGACACCGACGGCGACGGCACGGCCGATGTGACCGCTGCCGACGGCGAGCAGTCCGTGAAGGGCTCGCTGGTCATTGACTACGAGGCCACGGTGACCTCCTCCAATGGTCAGGTGTACACCGCCGCCACCGCGCCCATGATCCTGAATACCGGCGCGGCGGGCTACAGCAGCTCCACGAATACCACCGCAGCGACCACCTATGCCGCCGAGGGCTATATCAACATCGCCTGCGGCAACCGCGGCAAGCAGTCCACGGCGGTGGACGCGGACGGCAACACCTATTACACCGGCGACGCGCCGTCCTGCCTGGTGGACCAGAAGGCCGCGGCCCGCTTTGTGAAGTACAATGTGCTGCTGGGCAATCTGCCCGGTGATGTGGACCGGCTGATCTCCACCGGCGGCAGCGGCGGCGGCGCCCATGCCACCATGTTCGCGGTGACCGGCAACAATCCCGCCTTCTATGCCTACCAGGAAGAGGTTGGCGCGGTGGGCGTGTATCAGAACGCCGAGGGCGAATGGGTCACCACCGTGAACGTGAACGGGGAAGAGGTCGACCTGTCCGACGCCGCCTGGGGCTGCGTGGCCTACAGCGCCATCACCAGCCTGTATGAGGCCGACATGGCCATGGCCTTCGAGTACACGCTGGACGCCACCTATGACTTCAGCACCGCCTTCCAGAAGCAGCTGGCGGCGTACCTGTCCGAAGCCTACATGAATTACATCAATGAGCAGGAGCTGACGGTGGAGGAATCTGCTGTGGGCTTCGACCTGGATGGCGACGGCGCCCTGAACAGTACCGTTGCCCTGAGCATTGAGTATGATCCCGAACAGTATCCCGAGACGAACGGCTACCACGGCACCTACCTGGATCTGTACATGGCCGAGTTCCAACAGAACCTGACCTGGTATCTGGCCAACCTGGACTATGCCGAGGGCTGGACCTGGTTTGACGCCGACGGCAATGCCCTGACGGACGAGCAGGTCAGCGCCATGACCACCGCGGACAAGGCGGAGGCCTTCATTGAGGGACGGTACGCGTCCGCTTCCTCCGGCATGGGCGGCATGATGGGCGGACGCGGCGGCATGGGCGGCGGCAAGCCGGACGGCATGACGGGCGGCCCCGACGGCATGACCGGCAAGCCTGACGGTATGATGGACGGTGCGCCCGCCAATCTGGGGGAACTGCCCGACGGCATGACCAACGACCGCGGCTTTGCCAACGCGGACGTGGCGGCCAACAGCACCGGCGACGCCATGGATGTGGGCACCCCCGATGCAGGCACCACCCAGGCCGCCGGCAGCAGCACCGATTCCAAAAACTATGCCACCTATGACGAGATGCTGACCGCCTATGCCGAGGACATCGCCGAGATCTACAACAGCGGCGACCGCTTCGGCAACAATCAGGTGGCGCTGTACAACCCGCTGAACTTCATCGGCACGGATGATACCGAGGGCGCCGCCTGGGTGCGCATCATGATGGGCGCCTCCGAGGGTGACATTTCCATGTTCAACTCGCTGAATCTGCAGATCGCCCTGCTGAATGCCGGCACGGACGCGGAGATCCAGTGGCAGTGGAACGGCGGCCATGTGCCCTCCGAGATCTTCGGCGAGTCCCTGGCCCTGTATGTGGATCAGATGGTGGCAAAGTATGATGAGACCGCCGTCCAGGACATCGCCAAGGCGGCGGCTGAGCCCCAGCAGACCAATGGCACGGCCACCGAAGCCACCGGCACCGACATCAGCGGCTGGGTGACGCTGAACGAGGACGGCACCGCTTCCTTCTCCCTGGCCGCCGCGGCCAAGGTGCGCACGGACGGCGCCAGCAAGGCCATCCCGGGCTTTGATGTTATCGATTACGGTCAGGAGGATTACGTCTTCGGCAGCGCAGAGAAGGATGCCCGCCACTGGAACGACATCCTGCTGAACATCCTGACCGGGCATCAGGACGTGCTGGAGCCGCTGTTCAATCAGCAGTAAGATCACATACTCAGAAAACAGGCTGTCACGGAGACCGATCCGCGCCAGCCTGTTTTCATTCTGTTCTTTCTTCCGCGGACGGTTGACAGCACCCGGCAATTTCCGTATAATCTGACCTGTCGCGGATAAGGAATGAGGCTAGAGTCATTCCGGGTAAGAGACAGGACCTGTTTCGGAAGAAACATAAGGCCGGACGGACAGCCAGGTCCAAAGCCGATGCGGGGTATAAACCCGCACGCAGCTTCTGCTGCTATCTCATTGATTGGGTTAAAAGCCCGGTTTCACACATCCGAGTGAAATGGTCAATAAGAGTAGTAAAAGTAAGTCGATTACTGTATAGACTCTGACAACCTATCCTTGTCTCGATTGCACGATGCTTTCGGGGTGATGTGTGCGTTTGCACATCACTTTTTTCTTTACCCATCCAGCCCGCGGCAAATAGTCTGAAGGAGGACTGCATCCATGAAAAAGTTCCTGTCCCTCTTGCTGGCAGCGATGCTGCTGATGACCTCTGTTGCCGCTCTGGCCGATGGCAACTATACCGACGAGATGAAGTTCGACGACGGCGCCGATCTGAGCGTTGAAGACGGTGCCGACAGCGTGGAGCGCGCCGGTGACCATCCCAACAGCCCCTACTTCAATACCCTGGACTTCTACAACATGGAATCCACGGATACCCTGACCCTGCTTTCCCACTTCAAGACGATCCAGCAGAGCAGTGAGTGGAGCTGCGGCGTGGCCAGCGCGCTGATGGTGCTGGAATGGTATGGCCTGCGCGGTGATTACACCGAGGAGACCCTCGCCGCGCTGCGTCCCCAGGGTCTGGAGCCCGGTGCCACCAGCCTGAGCCAGATGGTCGCCATGTTTGACGGCGTGGGCGGCTTTGACTGCTACTCCGCCATCGACGCCGGTGAGGAGGTCTATGAACTCTTCACCTTTGATTACATTCAGGAGACGCTGAAGGCTGGCAATCCCATCATGGTGGGCTGGAACGACTGGGGCGGCCACTGGCAGGTGATCATCGGCTATGACAACATGGGCACCGAAACGACCCAGGATGATGTCATCATCGTGGCCGATCCCTATGATACCACCGACCACAACCAGGACGGCTACGGCATCTATGGCGCCGAGCGGTTCCTGTACAACTTCACCTTCTACAATTTCTTCGATGACGAGAGCGGCGAGCTGAACGATTACTGCTTCCTGGTCGCTACGCCCAAAGCTGCGGACTAAAACGTGTTTCCCCGGTGTCCGGTTTCAAAAGGCACCGGGGATTTTTTTGCGTACCCCCCTATGAAAACACAGTCAGATGTGCTATACTGCATGTGTTAGCATAATCTAACATTAACGCTTGCTGAAAGCGCGATGGGGGAGCACACCATGAAGAAGATCGGCGAGCCGGAGAACCTGATCCGGAGCGGAAACGGAAACGTGTGAGGAGGAACTGCGATATGAAGAGTCAGACCATTTCAAACGGCGGCTTCAGCTGGCACTACTGGCCCAACAAAGAAACGACGGACAAGACCATCATCGTGGCGCTGGGCGGCGCGACGGATACCGGCATGATCACCAAGGCCGCCATCAAATATGTGCACGCCGGCGGCTGCAATGCCGCGACCTTTATTCCGGCGCTGGAGGGCAAGCCCTATGACGGCTGGCACGATTTCCCGCTGGAGTGCATCCGGGAGATGGCGCGGTGGCTGCTGCAGCATGGCAGTACCCGGGTCGGCATCGCGGGCGCTTCCACCACTTCGCTGGTGTCCCTGGCCGCGGCCAGCTACATCCCCGAGCTGACGCTGGTGCTTTCCTTCGCGACGGAGGATTATAATACCGAAGGCTTCTACATGGACAATACCATCAGCATCGGTATGCGTCCGGCGCCCGGCTGCTCCATGTTCACCTGGCAGGGCAAACAGGTGCCCTATTGCCCCACGGGCCTTACGGCGGAGCGGATGGGGCAGCTGCTGCGTATGGGCAAGGGACAGAAGAACTTTGTGGATGCACTGGACCTTTGCAAATTCTATGAGTCGCTGCCCGGCTTTGAGGAGACCATTCTGCCCGTGGAACGGTCCCATGCCCACATCTGCTCCTTCGGTTCGGATACGGACACCGGCTGCGACAGCGGCGCCATGGCCCGGCGGCTGGAGAAGCGCCTGCGGGATGCTGATTATCAATATGGTATTGACATCCACGTTTTTCCGAAATGCTCCCACTACCAGTTCCCGGAGGGCATGGTGAAAAAGCTGCTGCCCATCGGCTCACAGCTCCTGTTCGGCAAAATGTGGGAGATCGAGAAGCAGTACCCGAAGGAATGCCGGGCGGCGCGAAAGGAGATCGGCCGCATCTGTCAGGCGGCCATTGATCACTGGCAGGCGTAAAACAAGAAGCAAGGAATATGAAAAAGGATCAAAAATCCGGAAAACAGGCAGTGGACAATCGCGTCGTTTGTGGTATAATGGGCCGGCAATTCTTTGGGGAGGCAATGGAGCATGACCGCAAACTATGGGAAAACACTGAAGGCCTGTTATTTGGGCTTTATCACGCAGGCGATCAGCGCGAACTTTGCGCCGCTGCTTTATCTTACATTCCACACGACCTATGGGATCCCGCTGGGACAGATCGCGCTGATCTCCACGGTCTTCTTTTTTTCGCAGCTGCTGGTGGACGCCTTCTGCGCCAAATTTGTGGATCGCATCGGCTACCGGAAGTGCGTGGTCATTTCGGAGATCGCCTCCGGCGTCGGCCTGGCGGGGTTGGCCTTCATTCCGGAGCTTTTTGCGGATCCGTTTATCGGCATCCTGCTGTGCGCGGTCATCTATGCCGTCGGCAGCGGCCTGATCGAGGTGCTGGTCAGCCCCATCGTGGAGGCGTGCCCGTTTGACCATAAGGACGCGGTCATGAGCCTGCTCCACTCCTTTTACTGCTGGGGCTCCGTGGGCGTCATCCTGCTTTCGACTGTCTTCTTTGCGATCTTCGGCATTGGCAGCTGGAAGTGGCTTGCGCTCATCTGGTCGCTGGTCCCGCTGTACAACATCTACAACTTCGCGACCTGTCCGATCGAGCGCCTGACAGAAGACGGCGAGGGCATGACCATGGGCGAGCTGTTCCGGGTGCCGATCTTCTGGCTGTGCCTTGTGCTGATGGTCTGTGCCGGTGCCTGTGAGATCGCCATGGCGCAGTGGGCCTCTGCCTATACGGAAGCCGCGCTGGGCTTTTCCAAGACGGTGGGTGACCTGGTGGGACCGTGCCTGTTTGCGGTGGCCATGGGCATCAGCCGGGTGATCTACGGCAAGTTCGGCGAAAAGCTGAACCTGATGCGCTTCATGATGGGCTCCGGTGTGCTGTGCCTGTGCTGCTATCTGCTGGCTTCCCTGTCGGCCAATCCCGTGCTGGGGCTGGTCGGCTGCGTGGTCTGCGGCTTCTCCGTGGGCATCATGTGGCCCGGAACGATCAGCATCTCCTCACCCAGGCTTCCCCGGGGCGGAACCGTGCTGTTCGCGCTCCTGGCCATGGCGGGCGACCTGGGCGGCTCCATCGGCCCCAGCATCGTGGGTGCTGTGACAGAGCTGGCCGGGGACAATCTGCAGACCGGCATGCTTTCCGGCTGCATTTTCCCGCTGGTCCTGATCGTCGCGCTGATCCTGCTGAACCGAAAGACGGCCGACAGGTAAGGCTCAAAGCGAACCGGCGATACAGGCCTCCGTGATCCTCAATCACATCGTGCAGCAGGGCAACACAGGCAGACCTCATCATCTGTTTGTTCCGCCGTCAATATTGTTATTATGCCTTATTCCCCCACATTCGATAATCCGATACCTGTAGGATGATTATTTCCGGGCATTCCCCAAATTCAACATTTTTTCGACTTTGGGGAATGGGGATCAGGCTTGCTTTTATTCGGTTGTTTTTCTGTGCTTTGACACCTGAATCAAAAGTAAATGTTGCGAACCATATACCGGTTGTGATATAATTCAAGCAGGAAAGAAGGGAGGGACAGCTTTGTGGCGGTAAAGGCTTGCTTTTGCCCGAATTGTGGCGGGAAAGTAGCTCCGATCGAAGGCAAGAAAACTTTCTTTTGTCAACATTGTGGCTCTTCACTTTTGTATGAAGATGATGTGGTCCGGGTTGATGTCAATATTAAACAAACGATTCATACTACAGATGATGCGGCCATCGAGAGAGCAAAATCCGATGCGGCCATAGGGAAAGCAAATGCCACATCGAGTGTGGCAAAAAAACTGATCGGCGGCCTTTTTAAAACGATTGCGATCATTGCGTTTATGTTTTTCCTGCTTTTAATTGTCATCGTTCTCAAAATGGCATAACTCTCCGTCGTCCCGGCCTTTGCGGGCCGGTAGTCGTCCGATGAGCCTCAGGGCTCTTTTTTTACGCTTCCAAAGCAGCGTTGGTGAGAACTTTACCGGGTCGGTTGGCTTCCGGCACGGGCTCGGAGGCAAAAAAGTGCCCCAGGCTTGCTCAAGGCCTGGGGCAAAGGAGGGGGAAGGAAACGTTCTAAGCTATTCCCACCGGCGATGCAGGACCACCCCAGCGGGACATTGCGTAAGTCCCTCCTTCGGCGTAAGATATGGTCCCGGATCAGGTCTTGCTGCTGTCCTTGCCCTCACGAAGAACTTGCTTCAGGCCGCGCAGAGCACCGATCATCAGCTTGCGTTCCTATGGCGTACAGTCTCCGAGAAGCACATCAAGTTCATCGTGGGTATTCTCCGGCACAGTACGGCCCAGAAGCAGATCCACAGATACATCGAGGCAATCTGCAATCGCAATGAGCCTGGCCATTGAAGTATGCTTGCTGCCGGTTTCGAGTTTACTGACATAACAGGGATCGCAGTCCAGCATGTCTGCCAAAGCCACCTGGGATAGTCCTTTCATCAGCCGGATCTCCTTGATGCGCTTTCCAATCAACACAAAGTTGATCTCCATCTTTCTCACCTCCCTCCACAAAAAAATCCATTCATTGATTTCGTGTACAGAGGTTGAGAACTTGCCCTGCTCAATGCCAGGGAAAGTGTTCGGACATAAAAACTGCAATAAATGATGTCCTGCCGGGGTAAGTCATTCCCCGGCAGGACATTTTCATTTTCAAATAAGTAAATACAATGAAGATAAGATGAGGAGGCAACGGAGAGCCCAGATCAGCTGTCTGAAAAGGATCATGGCCTGAACCAAACCGAAGCCTCCGGGAGCACCGCATAGATTATATCTCCGGAAATACCAAAGGAAGGAGAGCAGGTATGGTTGACACAAGACCCAGGGCCTTGTAGAAGGCCAGACAGCGCGCTGCAGAGCTGAAGGCCCAGCGGGAGGCGCTGCAGGAGAACCAGCCCGTGTAGACGGAAAAGCCGCCGGGAAACGGCTTTGAGTCTGAACGGCAGAAGGCCAGGACGATGCTCCGCGAAGAGATCGATACGTATGACGGCTCTGGTGTACATAAAATCGCGGCCGATTCCGAGCGGAAGCAGGGGGACCGTATCCTCCATGTGGCGGCTTACTGCCGGGTTTCCACGGACGACATCTAGCAAGTCATCTCCATCGAGATGCAGAAGAAGAATTACCGGGAGAAGATTAAGGCCAATCCAAAGTACAGGTATGTTGGCCTGTATGTGGACGACGGCCGCAGCGGGACGGAGACCTCCCACCGGCCCGGCTTCCAGCGCCTGATGAAGGACGCGCTTTCCGGTAAGATCGATATGATCATCACGAAATCCGTCAGCCGTTTCGCCAGAAACCTGGTGGACTGCATCAGCTGGATACGCAAGCTGAAGGAGCACGACCCGC
>R14__coassemble_419_pt1 | contig 30842 bp, 28 predicted proteins | sample R14__metabat2_high_PE_026 | metagenome-assembled genome bin R14 | reverse complement strand
AGAACAGCGTGGATCTGGACACCATCGGCATCCCCTCCACGGTGGAGGTCATCTATTACTGATCCAAAGCCCTCTCACCCGCTTCGCGGGAGCTCCCCCAAAGGGGGAGCTTTTTTGGTTGCTGCTTCAGCCGTTGCGGCATACAAAAACGCCGCCGCGGGACGCGGCAGCGTGGACTTTGGAAGCAGGACTTATCTGGTCAGGAACACGATGCTGTGGAACTCCAGCTCCTCATCGGAGGCATCGGTGCCGACCAGGCTGATGGCGCAGGCGGTCTGGCCCTCGTCGGTCAGGCTGAAGCTGCAGGTGGTGGCGGTATCGGCGGGAATGAAGTTGCCGGAGAGCAGGTCGGTGAATTCCTCCTCGGACAGCACCTCGCGGCTGACCTCCACATCGCCGGTGAAGCAGATGAGGATGACGGAACTGACTTTGAAGTCAAAGCTGTTGCATTCCTCCATCACAAAGGAGATATTCCACACGCCATTGGAGGCGGTGACCTCCTCCTCCACGGGGTAGATGTCCACATAGGCGTGATCCTCGTCCAGGTCCACGGGCAGCATATACCACTCGTAGTCGCCGGGGTTGGGCTGATAGATATTGGAGGAATCCTCCTCGTTCATGGCGTCCTCTTCCGTGGCAGGAAGGCTTTCCAGCTCGGCCAGCTCCTCTTCCGCTTCTTCCTCCGATTCGCAGAAGGCAGCCATGGGCAGCAGCGCCAGCACCAGGGCCAGCAGCAGGGCGGTGCCGCGGGAAAGCATACGATTCATCATAACGCATCCCTCATCTTTCTGATATCCATCCTCTTGCGAGGTATACCCTATCATAACATAATCACAAAAGGATTGCAAGATGTGAAGAAAAAGTTACGATCTTTTTCTTTTTTGCTTGCGCCCGCCGGCGTTGACTTTCCCTCGCAAAAGCGGTACAATCGACGCGATAAAACCCGGGAGAAAGGCGGAACACAACCATGAACATCTGGCTGATCCTGCTGACCGCGGCGGTCGTGGTCATGAATATCGTGGCCTATGCCCTGATGGCGATCGACAAGAAGAAGGCGGCAAAGCATGCCTGGCGCATTCCGGAAAAGACGCTGTTCCTGGCCACCGGTCTCTTCGGCGGTCTGGGCGGCACCCTGGGCATGTTCCTGTGCAGACACAAGACGAACCACTGGTACTTCCGCCTGTTCTTCCCGCTGATGCTGGCGGTACAGGCAGTGGCCCTGTTCTTTATCGTTCGGTTTCTGATGAAGGTGTAAGGAGCGACAACTTATGAAGCACTACATTATCGGCAAGTTTACCCCGGAGGTACAGGACAAGGCGGCGGTCATCGCGGAGGTGACGAAGCTGTACGCGGACGCGGCGGCGATCCCCGGCGTGCGCGGCGCGGAGGTCATCCCCAATGTGATCGCCCGTCCCAACCGCTATGACGTGATGATCGTGCTGGATATGGATGAGGCGGCGCTGATCGCCTGGGACAACAGCGACATCCACCATGCCTGGAAGGATACCTATGGCACCCTGCTGGAGAAGAAATGCATTTTTGACGCGGAATGACCGCAAGGAGGAGCGTTTATGGCTTTGACCCCCCGCTTCCCCGTGTTCCTGCACGGCGGAGATTATAACCCCGATCAGTGGCTGAAGTATCCGGAGATCCTGGAGGAGGACGTCCGGCTGATGGTGAAGGCCCACGTGAACTGCGTGTCCCTGGCCATCTTCGCCTGGGCGGCCCTGGAGCCCGAGGAGGGCGTGTATCGGTTTGAGTGGCTGGATCAGGTGATCGACCGGCTGTGGAAGAACGGCATCCGGGTCATCCTGGCCACGCCCAGCGGCGCCCGGCCTGCCTGGATGGCCCAGAAGTATCCGGAGGTGCTGCGGACCAACAGCCGCTATGAAAAGCAGCACTTCGGCGGACGGCACAACCACTGCGCCTCCTCTCCCGTGTACCGCCGCAAGGTGACGGAGATGGACCGGGCGCTGGCGGCGCGCTATGCCAATCATCCCGCGGTGATCCTCTGGCATATCAGCAATGAGTTCTCCGGCGAGTGCCACTGCGAGCTGTGCCAGCAGCGCTTCCGTACCTGGCTGAAGGAAAAGTACGGCACCCTGGACAAGCTGAACGACAGCTGGTGGACCGGCTTCTGGTCGCAGCGCTATACCGACTGGGATCAGATCGAGGGCCCGTCCCCCAACGGACAGATGGCCAACCTGGGCATGCAGCTGGACTGGCGCCGCTTTTCCACCTGGGCCTGCAAGGACTTCATCGAGATGGAAAAGGCGGCGGTGCATACCGTGGCCCCGGAGCTGCCGGTGACCGCCAACCTGATGGAGAGCTTCCGGGATTACGACTATTTCAACCTGTCCGAGTGCATTGACGTGGTGTCCTGGGATGCCTATCCCGCCTGGCGCGGCGATGAAAAGGACATCCCCCTGGCGGCGGAATTCGCCATGAACCATGACATGATGCGCTCCTACAAGGATCAGAATTTCCTGCTGATGGAGTCCACGCCCTCCCTGGTGAACTGGAAGCCCGTGAACAAGCTGAAGAAGCCCGGCATGCATCTGCTGTCCTCCCTGCAGGCGGTGGCCCACGGCAGCGAGAGCGTGTGTTACTTCCAGTGGCGCAAGGGCCGCGGCGGGGTGGAGATGTTCCATGGCGCGGTGGTGGACCATGACGGCCGGGACGATACCCGCACCTTTGCGGAGGTAACCGGCGTGGGCAGGGCGTTGGAAAAGCTGCAGTCCGCGATCTACGATGTGCCCACCCGCAGGGCAGAGGTGTGCATCCTCTTTGACTGGGACAACCGCTGGGCGCTGGAGTTTGTGGAGGCGGCCCAGAACCATAACATGCAGTATATCGAGACCGTGCGCATGCACTACCGCGCTTTGTGGCAGCGGGGCATCCGCGTGGACTTCCGGGATATGCGGGACTGCACGGATCTTTCCGGCTACAAGCTGGTCATCGCGCCGCTGCTGTTTATGACCCGGAACGGCATTGAGGGCAAGCTGCGGGCCTTTGTGGAGAACGGCGGCACCCTGGTGACCACCTACTTCTCCGGCGTGGTGGACGGCAACGACCTGGCCCACCTGGGCGATGTGCCCCACGACCTGACGGATGTGCTGGGCCTGCGGGCCACGGAGCTGGACAGCCTGTGGCCGGACGAGCACAACGCCATGCAGCTGCCGGACGGCCGCAGCTGGCCTGTGGGCGAGCTGTGCCAGCTGATTGCGGCAGAGGGCGCTGAGGTCAGGGCTACCTATGCCTCTGACTTCTACGCCGGGCAACCCTGCCTGACCCGGAACGCCTTTGGTCAGGGCGAAGCCTGGTACTTGGCCGCCAAGCTGGAGCAGTCCGGCCTGGATGCATTCTACGCGGAGCTCTGCACGGGAATGAAGCTGCATACCGCTTTGGACGAGACGCTGCCCGAGGGCGTGGTGGCTACCGAGCGCAGCAGCACCGCCTTCCTGCAGAACTACAGCGGCAAGGACCAGTCCCTGCGGCTGCGCGGCAGCTACACCGATCTGCTGACGGACCGCCAGGTGACCGGCTCCGTGGTCCTGCCTGCCTATGGCATCATGGTGCTGAAGCCGGAAGTGTAATTTCATCATACAACAAAGGAGCTGCTCCGATGCGGGAAGCAGCTCCTTTTGTGTGTATTCAGTTTCCCCGGATCATGCCCGGGTTCAGGATGAACTCGCCGCCCCAGTAGAGGTCACCGGCGAGGGTCTGCTCGATGTCACCGGCGAACCAGAAGCGGACGCGCTTCAGGTTGGCGGCGCGGCACAGGGTGGTGACCAGGCTGTAGCACAGCAGCTGCTCATCCTGATCGCTGTGGGTGATGCCGAGGGCGCATTTCTCGGTGAGGTGCAGCAGCAGGGTGTCGCCGTCCACGGCCATGCCCAGCACGTCCTCCTCCGTCCAGCCGGAGGGTACCGTGGCGGTGATGCCCCGGGCGGCTTCCTCCTGGGTGGGGCCTTCGGACAGCAGGGCCAGGTACAGCGGCAGGCTTTCCGCGTCGGAGGCGGCCACCGTGCGGGTCACGGGTACCAGCAGGCCGTCCTGCGCCAGGTAGACCGACACCTGCTCCCGGTGCAGATGAATGTACTGGCTGCGCTTCTGATTGCCGTTGTGGAAGGTCAGGGAGCCCAGGGAACGGCTGTACAGGCTGGTCATCATGGTGGAGCCGGACACGATGCATACCGAGGACACCGAGGGGATGAAGGTGGTCAGGGTGGTGACCACCGCCGCCGTGAAGCACATGGGCTCGATGCCGATCAGCTCCAGGCGGGATTCCAGATCGGAGGTGAAATGCAGGGTGATCAGCCGGCTGCCGTCTGCCTGCTCGGAGGTCACCGGCTCCTGGGTCAGCAGGGAGGTGATGTCCGGCATGGTGCAGATCTCCGTCAGGTACTGGGCACCGGCGGACAGGGCCGTCAGCAGCCCGGAGGCCAATTGGGAAGGCGTCTGCCCGGAGAAGGTGATGTTCCGGGTCTCCGGCATGATGCCGGTGCCGTCCGCCGTGGGGAAGTACAGGGTAGCGGTGGCGGAAAGGGGCGTGTCGGCCGCGCTCTCGCCCAGGGGCGTGCGGCGGGCGTCCATCAGCTCCCACAGGGTGGGCAGCTCCTCACCCAGATGGGCCGTGACCGCGCCCACCGGCAGGTAGCCGGCCACGTCCAGCCCCACGGACTGGTCACATACCAGCACATTCACATAGCTTACATCCCGGAAGGCGGCCAGGGTGGCGGCCAGGGACAGGCAGACCGTGTAGAGCTCCTCATGCTCCAGCTGCAGCGCGGAGGAGGACAGGTTCACCGTACAGACGCCGCCGGACAGCTCCACCGGATTCTTGCCGTACAGGGACAGCGCGGTCCCGCCGCCCAGGGAACGCACCCTGCTGTTGGCGGGATAGGCCAGCAGCGCGCTGACCACCTCCTCGATGCCGGTGGACAGGCGGTCCAGCGACAGGGAGACATACTCCGCCAGCAGGGACTGGCCGTCCGCCGAGGGAAGGTACAGGGTCACCGTGGCCTCATAGGTCAGGTCCCCGGTGCCGTAGGGCGTGGTGTATTGGGATAGCGCGGGAGCCAGGGTGACCGCCGAGGTGGTGGGGGTCACCTTGCTGCTGCAGCCGCCCAGCAGGAGGAGGGAGGCCGTCAACAGGCACAGGCCTTTGCGGAGGGAAGCCTTCTTGTTCATTCCATCCCCTCCATCCAGCCGGTCAGCTGAGTGACGCTCGTTTTCCAGATGCCGTCATCGGAATACAGCCGCAGGATCCGGGCCTCCGCGGTCCGCAGGGAGCCATCCTCCCGCAGCACGGAGAAGGTGACCGGGCAGGTGGCGCAGATGCCGTCAGCGGACAGGGAGAGGGTGCCTGCGGTATACGCGGTGACGGCGGGCAGAGCGGTCATCTGCTCCATGAATTCCTTCTCGGAGCAGCGGCTCTCCCCGGTCTGGGGATCGTGGGTGGCGATCAGCGTATACAGCCTGCTCCAGTCCTGATGGACCCAGCTGTCCAGCACGATGCGCAGGGCGTTGTCCGCGGTCAGCAGCAGGGAATCGTCCCGCCGCAGAGGCTCCGCCAGCACGGCGTCCTCGGAATCGTCCATATAATAGTTCTGCTTCAACCGCAGAGAGCTTACGGCGGCGCCGTCGGACTGCACCAGCACCTGCACCTCGTCCACGTCACAGTTCTCCGTGACCGTGGCGACCAGGGACTGCATGCACAGCTGCCGGCGCAGGGGGACCTCCTGCCGCCAGACGCTGCTCTCCTGCCAGTCCACCGGCTCGTCCGCGTAGGCGTTCATGATCTCCTGGGACAGGGTGATGAACATGGTCCGGCCCTGCCGCACGGTGGAGATGACCCGGGTGCCCTCGGGAAAGAGGCCGCTCAGCTCGGCGGAGGCGGTGCCGGGCCCCAGCAGCAGCTGGTTGATCAGGGCCATTTCATAGGTCTGGGAGGCGGTGCGGGTCACCGTGCGGATCTCCTGGGCCAGGTAGGGCTCATCCAGGAAGCGGAAATACAGCACGGACTCGCTGGAGGTGCGCAGGGGCTGGCTGTCCTCGGCCCGGGGCAGCTCGGGATCGGTGCCGGGCACCAGGGTGGCCGCGGCCTCGGTGAGGGGATTCACGCTCTGCAGGCTGTCGCATCCGGTCAGGAGCAGGCAAAGGGAGAAGCAGAGCAGGAGACAGACGATGCGTTTCATTCTGCTGTATCCTCCTTCTGCTGCAGGGGCAATTCCACCGTGAAGGTGGAGCCGTGCCCGAATTCGCTGTCCACCGTGACCCGGCCGCCGTGGAGCTCCACCAGCTGCCGCACGATGGACAGGCCCAGGCCCGTGCCGCCGGTCTCCCGGGAGCGGGCCTTGTCCACGCGATAGAAGCGGTCGAAGATGTGGGGCAGATCCTCCGGAGGGATGCCCACGCCGTTGTCCTGGACCGACAGCACCGCCGACTTGTTCTTCTGCATCAGGGTGACCGCGATGCGCCCGTTGTCCGCGGTGTACTTCAGCGCGTTTTCGGTCAGGTTGTAGATCACCTGCCCCAGCTTGGAGCGGTCGCCGCGGATCATCACGCCGGGCTGGATGCGGGTCAGCAGGGCCTGATGGCGCTTGGCCGCGGTGGGCTGCAGCAGGCGGACGCTCTCCGCCGCCAGCTCGGAAAGATCCAGGCTCTCCGGGTGCAGCTCCAGCTTCTTGCCGTCCATGCGGGTCAAAGTCAGCAGGTCGGTGACGATGGCCGTCAGCCGGTCGATCTCGTGGTTCAGGTCATTCATGAACTCGGTGCGGATCTCCTGGGGCATGTCGGGATCGTAGAGCAGGTTCTCCAGCAGGATCTTCATGGTGGCCAGGGGCGTCTTCAGCTCATGGGAGGCGTTGGACACGAACTGGTTGCGGCTCTTGTCCAGGCTTTCCAGCTGCTCGGCCATGGCGTTGTAGCTCCGGGCCAGCTCCCGCAGCTCGCCGCTGCCCTTTACCTGCACGCGGACGCTCAGGTCGCCCTTGCCCATCTTCTGGATGGAGCGCGTGAGGGTGGTGATGGGCTTGGTGAGCACGTTGGAGAAGATGAGGGCGATGAACAGGGCGATGACGGCCACCAGGATGAACACGGTCACCAGCTGCCGCTGCACGTTCTCCAGGCTGTCCATCATCTACGATACGGTGGATACGTACAACAAAACCCCCAGCACGCCCCGGGTCCCGGTCAGCTGGGAGGCACAATAGGCCACGTAATCCGAATCATCCAGCTCGTCCTGCGCGGACAGCCGGTGCACTCCGTAGGCACTGCTCTGTCCACCGGTGAGGATGGCCAGCACCTCCGGCAGCTCCAGCCGGTGGCCCTGCATGCGGGAGTAGCTGTCGAACTGCACCTTGCCGTCGGCGTCCAGCACCAGCAGACGGCCGCCCATCTCCGCGGAGGAGGAGGTCAGCTGCTCGTTCAGGGCGTCTCCGGAGGCGGATTGAAAAAGCGGCGCAATCGTCGCGGCCAGCTTCTCTACCGATACGCTGTCCTGACGAATGCGCTGCTCATACAGATAATCGCTGACAAAGCCCGTCAGCTGGGTCGCCATCACGGCAAAGGATCCACCGATGATCAGCAGAAAGGCCAGCAATATCCGCCACCGGATCCCGGCAAACGGCAGATGCTCAGTCCTTATCCGTAAAATAGTAACCAACTCCCCATTTGGTGAAGATGAACTCCGGCTGGGCAGTGTTGCGCTCGATCTTTTCGCGCAGGCGGCGGATATGCACATCCACGGTGCGGTCGTCGCCGGGGTAGTCGTACTTCCAGACGGTCTGCAGCATCTTGCGGCGGGAGAAGACCTCGCCCCGGTTGGTGATGAACATCTGCAGCAGGTCGAATTCCTTGGCGGTCAGCTTGACCTCCTGTCCGCCCAGGGTCACGGTGCGCTTGACCAGATTGACCTCCAGATCGCGCACGGTGATGATGCGCTTCTCCTCCATGGGCATCATGGGGGCGCCGGTGCGGCGCAGCACGGTCTTGATGCGGGCCTTGACCTCCAGCAGATTGAAGGGCTTGGGGATATAGTCATCCGCGCCGTAGTCCAGACCCAGGATCTTGTCCATGTCCTCGCCCTTGGCGGTCAGCATGATGATCGGCACATTGGAATGCTCCCGGATGCGCTGGCAGACGGTGAGGCCGTCCATTTTGGGCAGCATCACATCCAGGAGGATCAGGTCATAAGCATTATCAAAAAACTTGGCCAGCGCTTCCTCGCCGTCCAGGGCACTGTCTGTTTCATAACCATCCTGCTCCAGACTGTACTTTAATCCCTTCAGCATGATGGGCTCGTCATCAACCAGCAAAATCCTTTTATCCATCTATCTCTACACCCTTCCGTGTCATCCGCTGTTTCCGGACCCCGCGATCTGCAGTCAGTCTGATGGTACAGATGCGCTGTTAAGATTGTACGATGAAATGTGAAAAAAATCAAGAGGTTTGCGGACAAAATATTACAAAATTGTGATGAAAATACAAGAGGCAAACAGAAAGAAAAGCACCGTGCCGAAACACGATGCCAAAGAATCGTAACATTTGCTCAGCGGGGACCGGGACCCTTGTGGCCGCCGGGGCCGCCATGACCGCCGGGGCCGCCGGCGGGACGGTTGCCGCCGCCATTGGGACGGGGCGCGCTGCCGGAGCCGGGACGGCCCATGGAGGGCGCGGCATGATGCTGCTGCGGCGCGGGCATCGGGGCGTGAGGCGCCGGACGGCCCATCATGGGCTCGGGCTGACGGATGTGGTGATGGGCCACGCTGCGGCGGGGTGCCCTGGGCGCGGCGAACACCGGGGGACGGCCGGCGAAGGGATAATCATGCCGGCGGATCATGGCGCGGGACAGGCGGTTGGCGGCGCCGATGAGGCCCAGCACGCCGGCCACGGCAGTCAGCAGGTTGCCGTTGCTGTCGTAGACGGTGTCATAGCGGGTGCTGACGGTGCGGTAGCCGGTGCCGTCAAAGACGGAGACCTCCATGCCGTATTCGGTCAGGGCCTGGGACAGGCAGGCGGCCTGCTCCTCGGTCAGGGCCTGGGCGATGGTGATGGGCACGCTGCGCACGATCTCCCGGGCCTCGGTCAGGCCGTAGCCGCACAGGTCGGCCAGCACATCATCGGCAATGGAGGAGGCGCAGCTGCCGGTGGACAAAAGCATCACGCTGTAATCCGCACGGGCATAGGCGGCGGTGGGCACCGTCATCCGGGCAGCGGCGACCGGCGCGGCCGTGGTCAGCTGAGTACCGCAGTAAGTGCAGAAGCGGGCACCGGCCAGGACCTCCGCACCGCAGTTGGGACAATGGGACATACAGATCACCTCATTATATAAAATAAGTATTACGAGGGTTGGGCTTCCAGCACCAGGGCCTGCTTCAGGGACTCTGTGCCGGACTGCAGGATGGGGACCAGCACCACGCTGCGGATGCTGTCGTCAAAGACCACCGTGCCGTAGCAGCGGAAGGTATCGTCGGCGTCCCCCGGCACGCGGATGGACTGCAGCACCCCGGAGGGCAGGCTGTTCAGATACACCCGCCAGCCCACCAGCGGATCCTCGGGCTCCCGGTCGGTGCTCTGGATGGTCTGCAGCTGCAGGACGCCGTCATCGATCAGGAGGGCGGAGGCGTTGACCGTATATACGCCGCAGCTGCGGTTCAGCACCTCCCAGCGGACGGGAGCGGTCTCCTCCGGCGCAGAGAGGAACACGGCGTTGGCGGCATCCTCCTCTCCCTGATAGACGGGTACCAGGGCCAGGGAATCGGCGTAATCCACCTCGGCGTAGCCGAAGAAGCAGCTGTCGCAGGGCTGGGCCACACCGGCCGGCACGGGACCGTCATAGAGCATGAAGGCCTCCGGCACCGTTTCCGCCGAGGGGGCGGACAGCAGCACCACGGTCACCTGGATCAGCTGATCAGAGACGAAGACGGCCTCCATGTCCATCCGGCAGCCGTTGATATCCACGTCCGCCGCCTGCCAGCTTTCGGAGAGGGCGGGGGAGACCATCAGCAGCAGCGCGGTCAGAAGCGCAAGCAGCCGGCTCATGGATGTACGAAGGTGCCCATGTCGTCGCCCTCCAGCACCTTGACCAGGTTGCGGGGATCGTCCAAACCGAACACGCGCACCATGGGCACCTTGTTCTCGGCGCACAGGGCGAAGGCGGAGGCGTCCATCACCTTCAGGCCCCGGTTCAGGGCCTCCTGATAGGTGATGTCCTTGATCAGCGTGGCGGTGGGATCCTTGTGCGGATCGGCGGTATAGACGCCGTCGATGTTCTTGGCCATCAGGATCACGTCCACCTGCATCTCGATGGCGCGCAGGGCCACGGCGGTATCGGTGGAGAAGAAGGGATTGCCGCTGCCGGCGGCAAACAGCACCACGCGCCCCTCGGAGAGATAGCGGCGGGCGGTCATGGCGTTGAAGGGCTCGCAGAAGCGGTTCATATCCACGGCGGACATGACCACCGCGTCCACGCCGGCCTGGCGCAGGGCGTCCGCCATGCAGATGCAGTTGATGACGGTGCCCAGCATGCCCATCTGGTCCGCGGAGACCGCGTCCATGTGGGCGGAGGGGCCCTGCCGTCCGCGCCAGATGTTGCCGGCACCGATGACCACGCCGATCTCCACGCCCAGCGCCCGCATATCGCGGATGATGCCGGCGGTCTGCCGCACCTTGTCAAAATCAAAGATATCGGAACCGGATTTCAGCGCTTCTCCGGAAAGCTTCAGCAGCACTCTCTGATAGGCAGCCATGGGAAAACCTCCTGTGTTTCATTTCATGGGGGATGATATTCGATGGGGGAAGCGCCGATTCCTGCCTTGGGAAACCCTCCGGCGGCCAAAACATTTCCGAGGACCGTTGAAAAAAGAAAAAGGATGGTTTATAATGGAAAATGAATGCAGGAGGTGTCCCATGTTTACGGGTTTTCCGGAGGAGACGATCCGTTTTTTCCTTGATCTGCGCTTTCATAACAACGCTCAGTTTTTCCATGAGCAGCATGACCGGTATGTGGCCGCGGTACAGCAGCCGTTTTACGCGTTCATTGAGGAGCTGGCGCCGTATATGGCGGATATCGACCCCCGGATGGAGCAGCGGCCCTACAAGGTGCTGAGCCATATCCACCGGGACACCCGGTTCACCCGGGATAAATCCCCCTACCGGGATCATCTGTGGCTCAGCTTCCGCCGGGCGGCAGAACCCAGGGACGGATCGGTCAACTACTGGTTCGAGCTGGGACCGGATACCTTGGGCTGGGGCATGGGCACCTGGGGTGAGAACAAGGCGCTGAACGAGCGGCTGCAGCGGCAGATCATCGCCGACCCGAAACGGATCGCTTCCATCGTGGACCGGTGCGACCTGCCGGGAAACCATATGATGGTCACCGGCAGCTTCCACAAGCGGATCACGGTGCCGGAGGGCCTGCCCCAGCGGCTGGTGCCCTGGTACACCATGCGGGAGATCTACATTCCCCAGACCCGCATCGACCGCAGCTGGATCTATTCCCGCAGGATCTTCGACGAGGTCCGCCGGGACTTTGAGGTCACCGCGCCGCTGTACCATCTGCTGCGCGGCACCATGGACGAGCTGGAGCAGGAGGCCAGGCAGCAGGCCCGGCAAAGCCGCCCCGGCGTACAGGATGAATGGTAAGGAACTTGGACGAAGGAGGTACTTATTTTATGGATTGGATGAAACTGAAGAGCGGCAGCGATATCCGCGGACGCGCGGTGGGCGAGGGGGCTGTCATTACCCCGGAGGTCTGTATGGCCATGGGTCTGGCCTTTGCCCGGTATGTGGCCGACAAGGCCGGCAAGCCTGTGAATGAGGTGACCATCGCCATCGGCCGGGACAGCCGTATCAGCGGTCCCGCGCTGTTGGATGCTGCCGCCGAGGGCGTGATGCGCGCCGGGGCCTCCGTGTTGGATTTCGGCCTGTGCACCACCCCCGCCATGTATATGAGCATCATCACCCCGAAGTTTGCGCCGGACGCTTCCATCATGATGACTGCCAGCCATCATCCCTTTGACCGCAACGGCATGAAGTTCTTCCTGCCGGACGGCGGCATTGACGGCAAGGTGATCACCGAGCTGCTGACCATGGCCTCGGCCCTGGATCCAAAGGCCTGGCCCATTGCCGGTACCCGGAAGGAGATCCCCTTCCTGCCTACCTACAAGCAGCAGCTGGCCGACCGCATCCGCAAGGGCCTGGATACCGACGTGGCCAAGCCCCTGCTGGGTCTGCACGTGGTGGTGGACGCGGGCAACGGCGCCGGCGGCTTCTATGCCGATCTGCTGGAGGAGCTGGGCGCCTGGATCGAGGGCAGCCAGTTCCTGGAGCCGGACGGCATGTTCCCCAACCACATCCCCAACCCCGAGAACGAGCAGGCCATGGCCAGCATCAGCGCCGCGGTGACCAAAGCGGGTGCCGACCTGGGCGTGATCTTCGATACGGACTGCGACCGTGCCGCCATCGTGGACTCCGACGGCCGGGAGATCAACCGCAACCGCCTGATCGCCTTGATCTCCGCCACCCTGCTGGACGAGCAGCCCGGCCTGACCATCGTGACCGACTCCGTGACCAGCTCCGGCCTGAAGAAGTTCATCAACGACTGGGGCGGCGAGCACTATCGCTACAAGCGCGGCTACCGCAACGTGATCGACGAGGCCATCCGTCTGAATGAGGAGGGCGTGGAGTGCCCCCTGGCCATTGAGACCAGCGGCCACGCGGCGCTGAAGGAGAACCACTTCCTGGATGACGGCATGTATCTGGTGACCGTGCTCATCGTGCGGGCCATGAAGCTGAAGCAGGAGGGCAAGACCCTGGGCAGCCTGATCGCGGACCTGCAGGAGCCGGTGGAGAGCCGGGAGATCCGCCTGAGCATCACCGATGAGGACTTCCGCGAGGCCGGCAAGAAGGCCATCACCCAGGTGATGGATTATGCCAACACGGCGGAGGACTGGCACATCGCCCCGGACAACCGGGAAGGCGTGCGCATCTCCTTTGACCTGGATGGCGGCCTGGACAACGGCTGGTTCCTGCTGCGCCTGAGCGTGCATGACCCGGTGCTGCCCCTGAATGTGGAGAGTGACGTGGCCGGCGGCGTGAAGGAGATGCTGACCAGCCTCTATGCCGTGCTGAAGGACTGCGAGGGTATTGACCTGACCCCGCTGAAGCAGGCGGTGGAAGAGGCCTGACCCAAAGAAGACCGCGCGGAGGAGAATGACCTTGAAGAGGAAGCTGATCGTGATGATCATCGCTCTGGTGCTGCTGGCCGGCGCGTTGGCGCTGCTGGTGCCCGGGGTCATTCTGCCTGCCCTCCGGTACCGTCAGGCCATCAGCGACAGCCGGGAGGGGAAGTATGACGAAGCCCTGACGCTGCTGACGGAGCTGGGGGACTACCGGGATGCCGCCGATTATATCCCCGGCACCACTTATATGAAGGCGGAGCAGCTGCGCACCTCCGGAAGCCCGGAGGAGGCGGAGACGCTGTTTGCCTCCGTCAGCTACCTGGACAGCGACCGGAAGGTGCTGCAATGCCGGGCGGACGCCCTGTACAATGCGGGCGCCTACGGAGAGGCCTGGACGATCTACGATTCCCTGGCGGATGCTTACCATACCCATGACTACGATTATGAGATCCTGATGAAGGAGGCCGCCGCTTTGGCGGAAGCCGGCAGCACGGAGGAAGCCGCGGCGGCCTATGAGGCGCTGGGCGACTATGCCGATGCCGCGGATCTGGCCCGTTCTCTGCGCTACGGGCAGGCGGAGACGCTGCGCACTTCCGGCAAGCCGGAGGAGGCTGAGACGCTGTTTGCCGCGCTGGACGGCTACGGGGACAGTGCCGCCAGGGTGCTGCAGTGCCGGGCGGATGCCCTGTACCTGCAGGGAGATTACACCGGAGCGGATGAACAGTATGCCGCGCTGCCTGCGGAATACCGCACCTATGCGCGGGAGCTGGACGACCTGCTGGCGCAGGGAGAAGCGTTGGAGACGGCAGGGGAGTATGACGCCGCGATCGCGCTGTATGTTTCCCTTGGGGACTTCCGGGACGCGAAGGACCGGATCATACCGGCGCGCCGCGCCAAGGCGGATGCCCTGTACGCGGCCGGAGACCTTGAGAACGCCGGCGCCCTGTATGCCCAGCTGGGAGAGAGCGACCTGGTCCTCCGCTGCAGCGCGGACATCCTCTATAATGAAGGAAAATACGAACAGGCCTGGGCGCTGTACAATGAGCTGCCGGAGGACCTGCGCACCCACAAAACGGACGCTGATCGGGCAGAGACGCTCCGTCAGGCCGGAAGCTATGAGGAAGCGGAACGCCTGTTCCGCGTGATGGGGGAGAACGACCGGGCGGAGCAGTGCCGCGCGGACGCCCTTTACGACGCGGGCGACCTGGCAGGAGCTTATCTGCTGTACAGCGAACTGCCGGAGGAGCTGCAGACCCACTACGACGATTATGACGCGATGATGGTGGAGGCGGAGGAGGACGCGGAGCAGGGCCTCTACGACGAAGCCATTGCCTTGTTTACCCGGCTGGGCACCTATGAGGATGCCGCCGAGCGGATCCGTCCCACGCGGCTGGCCAAGGCGGAAGCGCTGCGGCGGGCCGGAAGCTATGATGAGGCGGAGCAGCTGTACACCGAGCTGGGAGAAACAGAGCACCTGACCCAATGCGCCGCCGACCGCCTCTACGATTAGGGTGATTACGCGGGGGCCTGGGTCCTCTACGCCACGCTGGAGGCTTCCCTGCGCACGCATGAGGCGGACTACGCGGCCATGATGGACCGGGCGGGCGAGTTGGTGACGCGGGGCCTTTACGAGGAGGCCATCGCCCTGTACCGTTCCCTGGGCGGCTACAGCTATGCCTCCTCCATGGAGAAGCCTGTGACCTATATCCAGGCGGAGGAGCTGCGGCAGGCGGGGGAGTATGAGGAAGCGGAAGTGCTGTTCACTGCGCTGGGCAGCTATGACGACAGCGCGGTGAAGGTGCAGCAGTGCCGGGCCGACGCCCTCTACGACGCGGGCGACACGGAAGGTGCCGCCGCGATCTATGATACCCTGGAGGAAAAATACCGTACCCACGCCGATGCCTATTCGGCCGAATCCGCCGAGAAGCTGGCGGAGCTGGCCGGCGGCCTGGGCTGGGATGAGTACCTGATGAACCGGTATCCCGAGGGCAGCCTGGTGACCTTCGGCCGCTTTGAACAGGACAACAATACGGAGAATGGCGGTGAGCCTGTCCGCTGGCGCATCGTGAAGCGGGTGGACCGGAAGGCGCTGCTGGTGAGCGAATACGGACTGTATCCCGTGCGCTTTGCCGCAAAGGCCTGCACCTGGGAGGAGTCGGAGGTCTGTGCCTGGCTGAACGACTGGTTCCTGAACCGGGCGCTGACTCAGGAGGAATGTGCCCTGGTGATCCCCGCGGAGCCGGAGACCGGCGCCTATGCATCGGAAGCCGACCGGGTGTTCCTGCCCGCGGAGCTGACCGCGCCCCATCCGGCTACGGCTTGGGCAAAGGCCTGCGGTGCCTCCGTGAACGCGGAGGGGCTGGGCATCTGCTGGCTGCGGGGCGACGCGGATACCGACGGACAGGCGCCGGCGCTGGACGCGGACGGCACCCTGACGGTCGTCAGTGCCTCGCGTATGGATGTGCTGGCGGTGCCTGCCCTGTGGGTGGACCTGACCGACGCGACGGAGCTGATCCTGCCGGTGCGGTGATGGCGCATTTTGCCTCTTGCAAACCGGGAAAATCTATGGTATGATACCCCCGAAAACAGCCCCATGATGGGAAAACGCCTGGGTCAGGGCCTTCAGAAAGCTGCCGGAGGATGCGAGGCAGCGGCCGGACGCGGGAGGGTTCCGTTCCCGGAGGGCGCGGGTGATGAATCCGCGGGGTGCGCCCCCTACAGCGCAATGAGCGGTCCACGGGGTCTGCCTGTGGACAAACTGGGTGGCAACGCGAGCTTCTCGTCCCGGCAAGGGGCGCAGAGGCTCTTTTCTTTGCCGATAGCAAAAGGAGGAAGAACCATGATCGACATCAACGTTCTCCGCAAGGATCCGGAACGGGTCCGGGAGAATATCCGCAAAAAGTTCCAGGATCAGAAGCTGCCCATGGTGGACGAGGTGCTGGCCCTGGATGCCAAGCGCCGCGAGACCATCGCCGCCGGTGATGCCCTGAAGGCCCAGCGCAATGCCCTGTCCAAGGCCAACGGTGCCCTGTACGGCAAGCTGAAGAAGGCGGCCGACGACGCGGCGAAGGCCGAGGTGCAGGCCCAGATCGACGCCAACAGTGCCGCCGTGAAGGCCGATTCCGACAAGCTGGCGGAGCTGGACGCCCAGCTGGCTGAGGTGGACGCCGAGATCCGCAAGCGGATGCTGGTCATCCCCAACTTTATCGATGACAGCGTGCCGATCGGCAAGGACGACAGCGAGAACGTGGAGATCGAGCGCTTCGGCGAGCCCGTGGTGCCGGACTTCGAGATCCCCTACCATGTGGACATCATGGAGCGCCTCTCCGGCATCGATCTGGACAGCGCCCGCAAGACCAGCGGCAACGGCTTCTATTATCTGATGGGAGACATCGCCCGCCTGCACAGCGCCATCCTGAGCTACGGCCGGGATTTCATGATCGACCGCGGCTTCACCTACTGCATCCCGCCCTTCATGATCCACGGCGATGTGGTGAACGGCGTCATGTCCTTCACCGAGATGGAGAACATGATGTACAAGATCGAGGGCGAGGACCTGTACCTGATCGGCACCAGCGAGCACTCCATGATCGGCAAGTTCATCGACACCATCCTGGATGAGAGCAGCCTGCCCCAGACCCTGACCAGCTACAGCCCCTGCTTCCGCAAGGAGGTGGGTGCCCACGGCATCGAGGAGCGCGGCGTGTACCGCATCCATCAGTTCGAGAAGCAGGAAATGATCGTGGTCTGCAAGCCCGAGGACAGCCCCATGTGGTTTGACAAGCTGTGGCAGAACACCGTCGACTTCTTCCGCAGCATGGACATCCCGGTGCGCACCCTGGAGTGCTGCTCTGGTGACCTGGCGGACCTGAAGGTGAAGAGCCTGGACGTGGAGGCCTGGAGCCCCCGCCAGAAGAAGTACTTCGAGGTCGGCAGCTGCTCCAACCTGGGTGACGCCCAGGCCCGCCGCCTGCAGATCCGCGTGAAGGGCGACGACGGCAAGAAGTACCTGGCCCACACGCTGAACAACACCTGTGTGGCTCCGCCCCGTATGCTGATCGCCTTCCTGGAGAACAACCTGCAGGCAGACGGCCGCGTGCATATCCCCACCGTGCTGCAGAAGTACATGGGCGGCAAGGAGTACATCGGCTGATATTCAAAGCGGGCTGCGAAGGTTTCCAAAGGGCGATCGCAAAGCCCTTTGGTCGCGCCCGCAGGCGCGAAATCTCTTTCGCATTCCTGCTTGTCACAGGCATGAAAATATGGTATACTTTTCCTGTTCGGTGTATTCCCGTATGCCGGACAGGAAAAGCATTTTTCTCCCGGTCTCCGGGATGATCCCTGTCAAAAGGAGAGAATCTGGTTTATGAGAAAGATCGGTGTTTTGACCAGCGGCGGCGACTCCCCCGGCATGAATGCGGCTGTGGTGGCTGTGGCCCGCAGCGCTGCCCTGTACGGTATGCCTCTGGTGGGTATCAAGCGCGGCTATAACGGCCTGCTGCGCAAGTCCACCAGCATTTATGACGACATGGAAGATCTGCACCTGGATACCATCCTGGATATTGCGGACCGTCCCGGCACTTATCTGCGCACCGCCCGTTGCATGGAGTTCCATGATCCCGCCTGGCGCGAGGTGGCTGCCAATACCCTGCGGGCCATGGAGATCGACGGCCTGGTGGTCATCGGCGGCGACGGCTCCTTCCATGGCGCCGAGTTCCTGTGCCAGCTGGGCATCCCCTGCATCGGCATCCCCGGCACCATCGACAACGACCTGGCCTACACGGAAATGACCCTGGGCTATGATACCGCCGTGAACGTGTGCGTGGACGCCGTGCGTTCCATCCGTGCCACCAGCCGCAGCCATGACCGTCCCCACGTGGTGGAGGTCATGGGACGCCATTGCGGTGACATCGCCCTGGTGACTGCCATGTCCACCGGCTCCGAGATCGTGCTGTGCCCCGAGGTGCCGTGGAAGGTGGAGGATGTGGCCGATCGCCTGAACCGGCTGATCGCCAAGGGCAACACCCGCGCGACCATCGTGGTGGCGGAGGGCTGCTGGGAGAGCATGGAGCCCTTCGATATGTACACCTTCCTGAACACCCATGGCAAGCGCTGCTATGAGGGCGAGCCCATCAGCGCCAACCGCTTCGCTTCCATCCTGAAGCGGATGTGCGGCATGGTGGAGGTTCGCTCCACCGTGGTCGGCTATACCCAGCGCGGCGCCGAGCCCACGGCCCGTGACAGCGGCTTCGCTTTCGAGGCCGGCCATCTGGCGGTGCGCCTGCTGCGCGACGGCATCAGCAACCAGGTCATCGGCATGCGGGAGGGCAAGGTCTTCTACATGTCCATCGATGAGGCCCTGCGTTCCGAGCGCGCCTTCAACCGGGATATGTACGACCTGGTCAACAAGCTGTAATTCAAACGCTTCAGCCTTTGCCCCTGCAAATCGCATGAGGCAAAGGCTTTTCTATTGAAGGAGGAGAGGACCCCCATGGCCAAGGAAAAGAAACAGGAATTTGTGACCCACATCACTCCCCGCAGTGAGGACTTCAGCAAGTGGTATACCGATGTCATCCTGCAGACCGGCCTGTGCGACTATGCCCCTGTCCGCGGCTGCATGATCATCCGCCCCTATGGCTATGCCATCTGGGAGCGCATCCAGGCGGAGATGGACGCCCGCTTCAAGGAAAAGGGCGCCGAGAATGTTTACTTCCCCATGCTGATCCCGGAGAGCCTGCTGCTGAAGGAGGCCGAGCATGTGGAGGGCTTTGCGCCCGAGGTGGCCTGGGTGACCCAGGGCGGCACCGAAAAGCTGGAGGAGCGCCTGGCGGTGCGCCCCACCTCCGAGACCATCTTCTGCACCATGTATGCCAAGTGGGTGCAGACCTGGCGTGATCTGCCCATGAAGTACAACCAGTGGTGCTCCGTGATGCGCTGGGAGAAGGCCACCCGCCCCTTCCTGCGGACCAGCGAGTTCCTGTGGCAGGAGGGCCATACCATCCATGCCTCCGCCGAGGAGGCCCAGGAGGAGACCCTGACCATGCTGGAGGTCTACCGCGAGTGCGCCGAGACCGTGATGGCCCTGCCTGTGTATGTGGGCCAGAAGAGCGAGAAGGAAAAGTTTGCCGGTGCCCGGGCCACCTATTCCATGGAGGCCATGATGGAGGACGGCAAGGCGCTGCAGGCCGGCACCAGCCATAACTTCGGCACCAACTTTGCCGAGGCCTACGGCATCCAGTTCCAGAACAAGGAAGGCAAGCTGCAGTACGCCGAGGAGACCAGCTGGGGCGTATCCACCCGACTGATCGGTGCCATCATCATGACCCACGGCGACGACCGCGGCCTGCGTCTGCCTCCCCGCGTGGCGCCCATCCAGGCCATGATCCTGCCCATTGCCGCCTTCAAGCCCGGCGTGACCGAGGCCTGCAACAAGCTGTATGAGGAGCTGAAGGCTGCCGGCATCCGCGTGAAGGTGGATGACCGCGACACCGTGTCCGCCGGCTACAAGTTCAACGACTGCGAGCTGAAGGGCATCCCCGTCCGCATCGAGGTGGGCCCCCGCGATCTGGAGAACGGCGTGGTGACCGTGTGCCGCCGCGACACGCTGGAGAAGTCCACCCTGCCCCTGGAGGGCATCGCCGACGCGCTGAAGGCGCTGCTGGATGACATCCAGGAGACCCTTTATCAGCAGGCCAAGGACTTCCGGGACAGCCACACCTACACCGTGCACAACATGGAGGAGCTGGAGAAGGCTGTCGACGGCGGCTTCGCCAAGGCCATGTGGTGCGGCGAGCGCGCCTGCGAGGACGAGATCAAGGAAAAGTTCAACGCCTCCAGCCGCAATATGCCCTTTGATCAGGAAGCCCAGACCTTCGGCGACACCTGCGTGTGCTGCGGCAAGAAGGCCAAAAAGGTCATGTTCTTCGCCAAGGCATATTGACCTCATCTGCCCTTCGGGCACCTTCCCCTAAAGGGGAAGGCTGAGTAACTTAAAAGGCTCCCCCTTTGGGGGAGCTCCCGCGAAGCGGGTGAGAGGGCTTTTCCACTACCATCAGGGAGGAACACATGGCAAGGGAACGCATCGGAATCATGGGCGGAACCTTCAACCCCATCCATACCGGACATATCACCATGGCCAAAGCGGCAATGACGGCCGCGAAGCTGGACCGGGTGCTGGTGATCCCCGCCGGGGTTCCTCCGCACAAGGAAGGCATTGCGCCCGCGGAGGACCGCTGGCGGATGGTCTGCGCGGCTACGGCCCAGGAGCCGGGGCTGGAGCCCTGCCGCCTGGAGCTGGACCGGGGCGGCACCACCTACTCGGTGGATACCCTGCAGGCCCTGAAGCAGCAGCTGCCCAAGGCGGAGCTGTACTTCATCATCGGCGCGGATACCCTGATGCAGCTGCACAACTGGCGCTGCTTCGAGACCGTGCTGAAGCTGTGCACCTTCCTGGTATGCCCCCGCACCTGTGACGCCACGCCTGCCGAGCAGGACGCGGAGCGCCGCCGCCTGACGGCCATGGGGGGACACTTCCAGTCTGTGGACATGGAGGTCATCACGGTCTCCAGCACGGAGCTGCGGCAGGATCTGCTGCATGGCAAGCCCACGCCGCTGCTGCCCGTGCCCGTGCAGGAATACTGCTGTGTGATGGGCCTCTACGGCCTGCCGGCGCATATCCCCGTAGCCAAAGAATGGATGGCCCGGCTGTTCGGTGACCTGAGCTACAAGCGCTTTGCCCATACCCTGGCGGTGGCCTATATGGCCCGTGTCCTGGCCCGGATCCATCATGTGGATATGTACCACGCCGAGCTGGCCGGAATGCTTCACGACTGCGCCAAGTGCATCCCCCTGAAGGAGATGCAGCGCATCACGAAGGAGAACGGTCTGACGGGCGACGCGGAGATCCTGGCCAGCGGCAATCTGCTGCATTCCATCGCCGGAGCCTATCTGGCCCGGGTGCTGTACCATGTGCGGGATGAGGACGTGCTGGAGGCCATTGCCTGCCACACCACCGGCCGCGCGGGCATGACCCGGCTGGACATGGTGGTCTACCTGGCGGACAAGACGGAGCCCACCCGCGAGAGCTATCCCACGCTGGACAAGGTGCGCATGCTGTCCACCCTCTCCCTGGAGAAGGCCATGATGGCCAGCATGGAGGGCACCGTGAACCATGTGCAGAAGGGGGACAAGAAGGTCCACCCCCAGACCATGGAAACGCTGGCCTGGCTCAAGGGCCATGGCAGCAGCCAAGGGTAATCGTACCCGAAGGTCCAGGGCAATCGGAAAGCCCTGGTCGCGTCCGCAGACGCGAAATTCTTTGAACGGAGGTATCCTATGCAGGATCTTGCATTGGCCCAGAAAATCTGCGACATCCTCTACGATAAGAAGGCCAAGGACATCGTGGCCCTGGATGTGACCGCCATGACGCCCATCTGCGAGTACATGATCATCGCCAGCGGCCGCAGCACCACCCAGGTGCATGCCCTGACGGACGCCGTGGAGGAGGTGCTGGCAGAGGAGTTGGACATCCATCCCCGCCGTATGGAGGGCCAGAATGAAGGCCGCTGGGTCGTGATGGACTACGGCTTCATCCTGGTGCACATCTTCCACCCCGAGGAGCGGGAGTACTACAACCTGGAGCGCCTCTGGGAGGACGGGGAGAACCGCCTGGTGCTGCCCTTCGATCAAACCGAAAGCTGACGGTTTGCATTTCCCGGCAGACCGTGCTATACTGCTCTTACATCCATGGCATGCCCCGAAGGTTTCCAAAGGGCGATCGGAAAGCCCTTTGGTCGCGCCGGCAGGCGCGAAATCCTTTGCAGTGTGTTTTGAGAGAAGAGAACGAGCCATCAAACAGGAAAGGATGATTTACCATGCGTATCGCACTGATCAACGAAAACAGTCAGGCCGCCAAGAACGGCATGATCCTGGCCTCCCTGAAGAAGGTCGTGGAGCCCATGGGCCACGAGGTGGTCAACTACGGCATGTACACCGCTGAGGATGCCTGCCAGCTGACCTATGTGAAGGTGGGCCTGCTGGCCTCCCTGCTGCTGACTACCGGCTCGGCCGACTATGTGGTGACCGGCTGCGGGACCGGCGAGGGCGCCATGCTGGCCTGCAACTCCTTCCCCGGCGTGCTGTGCGGCCATCTGGTGGACCCCTCCGACGGCTATATGTTCGCCCAGATCAACGACGGCAACTGCGTGGCCATCCCCTTCGCCAAGGACTTCGGCTGGGGCGCTGAGCTGAAGCTGGAGATGATGTTCCAGCAGCTGTTCGGCTTCGGCCACGGCAACGGCTATCCCAAGGAACGCGTGGTGCCCGAGCAGCGCAACAAGAAGATCCTGGACAGCGTGAAGGCCATCACCTATCGTCCGCTGATCGACATCCTGAAGGACATCGACCGGGACTTCCTGAAGGAGACCGTCAGCGGTGAGCACTTCGCCGAGCTGTTCTATCCGAACTGCAAGGACGAGCAAATCGCCGCTTACCTGAAGAATCTGTAATTCATCGCGAGTCTGCGGAAAGCGGATGATCCCACCACCGGAGATCATCCGCTTTCTTGCATCGGAGAGGAGCTTCGATTATGCGTCTGATCACCCTTGCCAATGACCGGCTGACGGTCACCCTTTCTACCCTGGGCGCGGAGATGCAGTCCATTGTGGAGGCGGACGGCACCCAGCGCCTCTGGAACGGCGACGCCCGCTTCTGGACCGGACGCGCCCCGGTGCTTTTTCCCATCTGCGGCGGCCTGAAGGACGACACCTATTACCTGGACGGTCAGGCCTACTCCCTGCCCAAGCACGGCTTTGCCCGCAAGAGCGAGTGGACCCTGGAGGAGGTGACGGCCGACCGGGCCGTGTTCCTGCTCACCGCGCGGCATCCCGGCTTCCCCTTCCGCTACGAGCTGCGAGCAAGCTATGCGCTGCGGGGCAGCAGCATCCGCATCGGCTATACCGTGAAGAATCTGGACGACCGGGCCTTCTGGTGCTCCGTGGGCTCCCACGAGGCGCTGGCCACCACCGGCGGGCTGGAGCATTATACCGTGGTCTTCGAGCAGCCGGAGCGTCTGGCCCGCTATGAACTGGTGGGCAACCTGATCAAAACCGAGCCGGAGATCATGGCGGAGGAAGCCAAAGAGCTGCCCCTGAAGACGGAGTACTTCGCCGTGGACGCCCTGGTCTTCCCCTACCTGAAGAGCCGCAGCGTGACCCTGAAGAACGACCTGAACCCGAAGACTGTCCGGGTGGATTACGACGGCATGGATGTGCTGATGTTCTGGACCAAGCCCGGCGCGGATTACTTCTGCATCGAGCCCTGGTGCAACGCGCCGGACTTCATGGATACGGATCAGCAGATCGCCCACAAGCCCGGCTGCATGAAGCTGGAGCCCGGCGAGCAGGTGGAAAAGGTGCATACCATCACCTTCGGCTGAATCATCCCACACAAAAGAGGCTGCCCAATGCCGGCAGCCTCTTTTCATACGAGGAAATTATGCTTCTTTCTTCACCAGCAGGCTCTTGCCCTTGTGGCCCATGGCTTCGGACACCAGGAACAGCACCACGAAGGCGATCAGCCCGATGCTGACCGGCCCCACCATGATGTTGGTCTGGGACAGCAGCGGGAAGCTGGCGACGGCCGCGCCGAAGACGACAGCTGAACCGCCGGTCATGGGGCTGGCAGCCTTCAGGGAGTCCTTCGTGTAAACGTTCTTGGGGTGATCTCCCAGCCGCACCAGTCCGCCGGACAGGATATAAATACCGATCCCAACGAATACCAGGGCCAGGGCAAGGAAGATCCAATCCACAACTGTCAAAATCATCGCTTCATAACCTCCGTTCATTGTTTTGATCTTATTCCACGGTCACGCTCTTGGCCAGGTTCCGGGGCTTGTCCACGTCCAGGCCCTTGGCTACGGAGACGTAGTAGCCCATCAGCTGCAGCGGGATCACCGCCAGGCTGCCCACGAAGTGCTCGTCCACCTTGGGGATGTACACCGCAAAGTTGGCCTGGTCCTCGATCATGTAGCGGCCGTTGGTAGTCAGGCCCATCAGGTAGGCGCCGCGGGCCTTGCACTCCACCATGTTGCTCATAGTCTTCTCGAACAGGGCGGACTGGGTCAGCACGCCCACCACCAGGGTGCCCTGCTCGATCAGGGAGATGGTGCCGTGCTTCAGCTCTCCGGCGGCATAGGCCTCGGAATGGATGTAGGAGATCTCCTTCATCTTGAGGGAGCCCTCCAGCGCGATGGCATAGTCGATGCCGCGGCCGATGAAGAAGATGTCGTGCGCGTTGGCAAACTTGGAGGCGAACCACTGCAGGCGCTCCTTGTCCTCCAGAATGCGGCGGATCTTGTCCGGCAGGGTGCGCAGCTCGGCAATGTATCCCGCATAGCGCTTCCCGTCCAGATTCCCCCGGGCCAGGCCCAGCGCCAGGGACAGGCAGTAGCCCGCCGCCAGCTGGGCGGAGTAGGCCTTGGTGGTGGCCACGGCGATCTCCGGGCCGGCCAGGGTGTACAGCACATGATCCGCTTCCCGGGCGATGGAGCTGCCCACCACGTTCACGATGGCCAGGGTCTGCACGCCCTTTTCCTTCGCCAGGCGCAGGGCGGCCAGGCTGTCCGCGGTCTCGCCGGACTGGGAGATGATGATGACCAGATCGGTGGCGCGCAGCAGGGGATTGCGGTAGCGGAACTCGGAGGCCAGCTCCACGCGGACAGGGATCCCCGCCAGATCCTCCATCACATACTGGCAGGCCATGCCCACGTGCCAGGCGGAGCCGCAGGCCACGATGTGCACCTGGGTGATGGCCCGCATGGCCTCCTCATCCAGCCCCTCGATCACGATATGGTCGTCGCGGATGACGGAGTTCAGGGTATCCTCCACGGCCTTGGGCTGCTCGTGGATCTCCTTCATCATGAAGTGCTCGAAGCCGCCCTTTTCCGCCGCCTCGGCGTCCCACTTGATCTCGGTCAGCTCCTTGGTGAGCTCATCGCCGTCCAGATTGTAGAAGCAGACAGAGCCCGCCTTCACGCAGGCCATCTCCAGGTTGCCGATGTAATACACCTTGCGGGTGTGCTTCAGGATGGCCGGCACGTCGGAGGCGATGAAGCTTTCCTCCTCGCCCAGGCCGATGATCATGGGACTGTCCTTGCGGCAGACCCAGATCTCGTCGGGGCGGTCCCGGAACAGCAGCTCCAGGGCATAGCTGCCGCGGATGCGCACCATGGCCCGGTTGATGGCGTCCACGGGGCCCAGCTTGTACTTCTTCAGATAATAGTCCACCAGCTTGATGGCCACCTCGGTGTCCGTCTGGGAATAGAAACTGTAACCGTGGCGCAGCAGCTTTTCCTTCAGCTCCTGATAGTTCTCGATGATGCCGTTGTGCACGCCCACCACGTCGCTCTGGGCCTCACCGGCCGTGCCGCTGACATGGGGATGGGCGTTGGTCTCGGAGGGGATGCCGTGGGTGGCCCAGCGGGTATGACCGATGCCGCAGCAGCCCGGCAGCGCCCGGCCCTCGTCCACCTTCTCAGACAGCACCTTCAGGCGCCCCTGGGCCTTGACCACCTCGATGCCCTTCTCGTTGCGCACCGCCAGACCGGCGCTGTCATAGCCGCGATACTCCAGCTTGCTCAGCCCCTCCAGCAGCACAGGCGCCGCCTGTTTGGGGCCGATATAGCCTACGATTCCGCACATAATATTATAACATCCTTTCATAATATAGACTTAATTTATTTCGGCAGCAAGCCCTCTCACCCGCTTCGCGGGAGCTCCCCCAAAGGGGGAGCCTTTTGATTACAACCTCATCCGGCGCTGCGCGCCACCTTCCCCTAAAGGGGAAGGCTTAGTTACTTTAGCTTAGTATCCAAAGGCTCCCTCCCCGAGGGAGCTGTCAGCGAAGCTGACTGAGGGAGTTCCCGCGGCCACAGCCGCCCTTCCCCTTTAGGGGAAGGTGCCCGAAGGGCAGATGAGGTCCATTCCCCAGGCTCCCCCTTTGGGGGAGCTGTCGCCGCAGCGACTGAGAGGGCTCAGCGTTCCCTGGTCAGGTTCTTCATCCAGTTGAAGGAGTTGATCTTCACCACGGCCACGAAGCACTTCAGGATCTGATCGCACTTCAGGCAGGCGAACACGATCCAGGGGGCAGCGCCCAGGTGCTGGGCCAGCAGGGCGGAGGGCAGCACCACCAGGAACACGAAGAAGCAGTCCAGCTTGAACACAAAGGTGATGTCGCCGCCGCACTTCACCAGACCGTACAGGCTGGCGGCCTGGTAGCAGGTGCCGGCCATGGCGATGCTCAGTACGATAGTGAACTGCCGCGCGTAAGCCACGGCGCCCTCGGAGATGCCGGCGTACAGGCCGATGAAGGGCAGCCGCAGCAGGAACATCATGCCGCAGGTGACCAGACCCAGGCAGGCAAAGATGACCTGCACCGTGCGGGCGTATTCCCGCATGAGCTCCGTTTTGCCCGCGCCGATGGTCTTGCCGGTGATGATGCCCACGGCGGAGGACATGCCGTTCATGGTCACATAGGCCAGGGAGTTCAGCGTGTTGGCCACGGAGGCGGCGGTGATGACCTCCGCGCCGTAGCAGCCCAGGATGGCCGAGTTGCCCATGGTGTTCACGCTCCACACCACGTTGTTGATCACCAGCGGCATGCCGTAGCGGATGAAGTCATGCCGCAGGGCCTTGTCCGACCGCAGGAAATCCCGGAAGCATAGCTTCAATTTTTGATCGACCCGGCCCACGTAGAAGCCGATGGATACCAGCTCCACCGCGCGGCTGATGAGGGTGGCCAGCGCCGCGCCCCGCAGTCCCAGGGCCGGGCAGCCGAGGTGACCGAAGATCATCACGTAGTTCAGGCTGATATTGAACACCAGGGAGATGGAGGAGACCACCATGCCGATGCGGGCTGCCTCCACGCTGCGCATGGCCGCGATGAGCGCCTGGGTGGCGCAGAACAGCACGAACGACAGGCACACGATGCGCAGATATTCCGCGCCGCAGGCGATCACCGTGGGATCGGAGGTAAATAAGGAAAGCACCGGCTCCGTCAGGGTCAGGCTGACGAGGGTCACCAGCAGGCCGAAGATCAGGGAAAAGTGCAGCCCGATGGAGCAGATGCGCTTGATGGCGTCCCGGTCATCCTTGCCCCAGTACTGGGCGGAGAGGATCAGGATGGCGCCCTCCACGCCGCCGGAGAACAACTGCAGAAAGGTCTGCAGCTGTCCGGCCATATACACGCCGGAGACCGCCGCGTCCCCCAGGGAGGAGACCATCAGGTTGTCCGCAAAATTCACCGCAAAGGTGATCAGGTTCTGCAGGGCCACCGGGATCGTCAGACTCACCAGCCGCCGGTAAAAGCTTTTGTCCCGGGTCATGATGCGCCGCATAGAAAGCCTCCTCCGCGGGCCGGAGCACCGCGCCTGTCCATTATAGTACATTTAGATACAACTTGCAAGATGCCGGAGAAATTTCTTTGCTTCCGGCCTTCATGGAATCTCCCGACGGATGAAACTCCCTCAGTCAGCTTCGCTGACAGCTCCCTCGGAGAGGGAGCCTTTTCCTTTGCCTCCCTCCCCGAGGGAGGTGGCCGCCGCAGCGGCCGGAAGGAGTTCTCCGGCCTTTTGTGATATTCGGTGGGTTCTTTCCCAATCCTGCATTTCGGTAAAAAAGCGCGTGTTGAGATATAAATATACCCGAATGCGCGCATAGTTTCAAAATGCTGCGCAAAAGCGCAAACTGATATATATCTTGTCCCACGGCGATATTTACGAAAACCGCCTTCTCCGTTATCCTATTTACGACGAAAGGCGATCGGACATCCGGCGCCGTACAATCGTTTCAAACATGCATCGTTTTCCAAGGATGGGAAAGGTGTATGAAAAAAAGGAGGTTATCCCATGAAGAAGATCCTCGCTCTGGTTCTTGCCCTGACGATGATCCTGTCCGTAGCGGCCGCTTCCGCTGACGGCGTGACCATCTCCTTCTTCGACAAGAACTCCGGCACCAAGACCTTCGATGACCCCGTCGCTCTGAAGCTGATGGAGGTCACCGGCGTGACCATCGATCTGCAGCAGCCCTCCGGCGATCCCGGTGAGAAGCTGGCCCTGATGCTGACCGGCGGCACCTATCCCGACATCGTGCTGATGGACCGCTCCTCCGATATCGTGAAGCAGTACATCGAAGCCGGCGCCCTGGTCAACCTGTCCGACTACATGGATCTGATGCCCAATGTGCAGAAGATGTACGGCGACGTGCTGAACAAGACCCGCTACGATGACGGCAACAACTACTACCTGTCCAACTGGTACGGCCCCGACTCCGAGCCCATGAACGGCTTCATCTGCCGCTATGACTACATGATCGATATGGTGGGCCAGGAGCGCGCCGATTCCGACGAGCCCTTCACCTACTCCGAGTTCCTGCAGCTGCTGAAGGACTGGAAGGCCAAGTATCCCCAGATCGACGGCAAGGACACCATCGCTGTGGTCATCGCCTCTCCCGGCGACTCCATCAACGGCGTGTTCTCCGGCATGAACGCCATGTATCCCTACTATGTGGATGAGGAGAACAACCTGCATCTGCAGTCCTATGACCCCAAGTTCCTGACCGCCATCCATCAGATGAACGAGCTGTATCGTGAGGGCCTGCTGGATCCCGAATGGACCTCCAACAACTCCGAGCTGATGAACCAGAAGCTGAGCCAGAACAACGTGTTCTGCCTGGCCGGCGCCTACTGGGATGCCAGCAGCGCCTCCAACGCCCTGATCGCCGCCGGCAACCCCGACGCCGAGTACCTGGCCTACAAGGTCGTGGCTGACGACGTGGATCCCGATGGCACCACCCTGAACGGCCGTTCCTCCCTGGGCTGGGACGCCATCGCCATCACCACCAACTGCGAGAACATCGAGGCTGCCTGCAAGTTCATCGACTACTGCGCCAGCGAAGAGGGCCAGGACCTGCTCCTGTGGGGCATCGAGGGCCAGGACTGGGAGTATGTTGACGGCGTGCACACCGTGATCGGCGATCTGATCGAGCGCCACAATGAGGACGGCAGCGCTGTGCAGAACGAGACCGGCATCTGCAAGTGGACCTGGTTCGTGCGCAACTCCCGCCCCGATGACGCCAACGACGGCACCGCTACCCGTATGTGGTACAATGAGCTGACCCGCTCCGGCGAGTTCGCCTATCGCAACCTGACCAACTGCTACTATGACACCGCTGTGTACTCCGCGCTGGAGCCCTCCGGATCCACCATCGAGGCACTGCAGTATCAGCGCTGCAAGGACCTGTTCAACAACGCTTATCCCAAGATGGTCAACGCTTCCACTCAGGAAGAGTGCGACGCCGTGTACCAGCAGCTGCTGTCCGATCTGGAGAGCGCCGGTGTGGCGGCTGTGGAAGCCTACATGACCGAAGCCTATCAGACCCGCATGGCAACCTGGGGCCTGAACTGACCGATCCGGTCCATGCGCTTGCCGCCGGCATCCGCCTGAACGGATCCCAAGGGGGGACGGGCTGATGGATCAGCCCGTCCCCTGTTTTATTCCAACACATGTAAGAGGAGGGGAAAGACTTGAGCTCTTCCAAGGAGATCGTCATCAACGGCCACAAGATCACACCCCATCATGTGCCGCTGGGCCGCAGGCTCTGGGACCAGAAATACCTGTTCCTGCTGCTGCTGCCCGCCCTGGTCTGGGTCATCGTGATCTGCTACGCCCCCATGACCGGCCTGTACATGGCCTTTACCAACTACCGCCCCACCAAGCTGGGCTACTGGCATGACCTGCTGGGCGGCACCTTCGTCGGCTGGCAGTGGTTTGAGTACTTCTTCCAGAACGGCTTCGCGAACATCATGCGCAACACGCTGATCACCAGCTGTCTGACGCTGCTGTTCTCCTTCCCGGCCCCCATCATTCTGGCCCTGATGCTCAACGAGGTCAAGAATGCGAAGATCAAGAAGTTCATCCAGACCGCTTCCTATCTGCCCTACTTTATTTCCTGGGTTATCGCGTCCAACATCTTCCTGACCTTCCTGTCCGCCAACGGTCTGGTCAACGACCTGCTGATGGGCCTGGGCCTCACCAACCAGCGCATCATGTTCTTCCAGGACGGCCCCACCTTCTGGTGGATCATCGCCATTGCCAACACCTGGAAGGGCATCGGCTACAACGCCATCATCTATCTGTCCTCCATCTCCGGCATCAGCCAGGATCTGTATGAGGCGGCGGATGTGGACGGCGCCAACCGCGTGCAGCAGATGTTCCACATCACCCTGCCCGCCATCCTGCCCCAGATCTGCGTGCTGCTCATCCTGGCCGTCGGCGGCATCCTGTCCACCGGCTTCGAGCAGCAGCTGTTGATGGGCAACAACGCCATCCTGGATTACTCCGACGTGCTGGATACCTACGCTTACCGTTACGGCCTGACCAAGGGCATGTACTCCTATGGTACCGCCGTGGGCCTGTTCAAGAGCGTGGTGTCCTTCATCCTGGTCATGAGCGCCAACAAGATCACCGGCAAGCTGAACGGCTCCGCGCTGTTCTGAGAAAGGAGGAAGACCATGCAGAAAACTGTGAGAACGCATACCGGCGACTATCATATCAAGCGTACCCGCACCGGCAGTGAATGGGTCCTGGATATCTTCAAGGTC
>R14__coassemble_413_pt1 | contig 31294 bp, 29 predicted proteins | sample R14__metabat2_high_PE_026 | metagenome-assembled genome bin R14 | reverse complement strand
TTCACTCAGCTGGATGGGGAAGCAGTCACGGCTGACGGCCACAAGGCCCAGCTTGACCACGGGAATATTCTGCATAAGAAACATCCTCCTTCATTTTTTTGACCTCTCCTCATTGCATGGAGAAGCATATAGCCTGCTACGGTCAGTTTACCACGAAAGCGGCGGTTCGTCAACGGGGAGATGCGGAAAAACAGGCGACTTTCTGCCGGATGATGCCTGTATTTACAGCACCAGCTCCACAGGACAGTGGTCGCTGCCGTAGATCTCCTGGTGGATGCAGGCGGACCGCAGCCGCGGCCGGAGCGCTTCGGAGACGATGAAGTAGTCGATGCGCCATCCCGCGTTGTTTTCCCTTGCGTGGAAGCGGTAGCTCCACCAGCTGTACTGGTCCTTTTCATCAGGGTGGAACAGGCGGAACGTATCGATGAAGCCGCTGTCCAGCAGTGCGGTCATCTTGCCGCGCTCCTCTGGGGTGAAGCCGGCGTTCTTCGTGTTGGTCTTGGGGTTCTTCAGATCGATCTCCCGGTGAGCCACGTTGAGGTCGCCGCACAGCACCACGGGCTTGGTCTGCTCCAGCTCCTTCAGATAGGCACGGAAGGCATCCTCCCACTGCATGCGGTAAGGAAGCCGGGCCAGGGTATCCTGGGCATTGGGCGTATAGCAGCACACCAGCCAGAAATCCGGCAGCTCGGCGGCGATCACCCGGCCCTCGTGGTCATGCTCCTCCATGCCGATACCGTAGCGCACGCTGAGCGGCTCCTGACGAAGGAAGACAGCGGTACCGGAATAACCCTTCTTTTCGGCATAGTTCCAGTATTGATGATAGCCGGGCAGCTCCAGGCTGACCTGCCCTTCCTGACATTTGGTTTCCTGCAAACAGAAGGCATCCGCGTCCAGCGCGGCAAAGGCATCCATAAAGCCCTTGCCCAGCACGGCACGCAGGCCGTTGACATTCCATGAGATCAGTTTCATTGCATCAAGCCTCCTGTGCCCATCATATCATGAACGATGCGGAAATGCAATGAAGAAATCCGCAATGCGCATTTGACGCAGACGAGGTTTTCTGCTATAGTAATAGCCGAAGCAAGGAGGCGGTCATGTGAATAAGGGCATCGTGGTGCTGGGTGCTGTTTTTGTGGATATCAAGGGCTATCCCTTTTCCACGTATATTCCGGCCGGACGCAATGCCGGGCAGGTGATCCAGGTGCATGGCGGGGTCTGCCGGAATGTGGTGGAGAACATCGCCAATGTGGAGCTGCGGCCCACCTTCCTCAGCCTGGTGGATGATACCGGCTCCGGGACCGAGGTCATCGAAAAGCTGCGCCGCCACAAGGTGAATACGGATTACATGCTGCGCACGCCGGACGGCATGGGGACCTGGCTGGCGGTGTTTGACCACAGCGGCGACGTGGTGGCCTCCATCTCAAAGCGCCCGGACATGACGCCGCTGGCGCAGGTGCTGGAGGAGCGCGGGGATGAGATCTTCTCGGATTGTGACAGCATTGTGGTGGAGTTTGATACGGACCAACTGCTGCTGAAGAAGGTCTTTGCCTACGCGGAGCGCTATCACCGGAACGTGTACGCGGTCATTTCCAATATGAGCATTGCTCTGAAACGGCGGGATCTGCTGAAGCGCACGGCAGGCTTCGCCTGCAATCAGCAGGAGGCCGGCATCCTGTTTGCCGAGGATTACGACGCGCTGACGCCGGAGCAGATGGAAGCCGTTCTGGCGGAGAAGGTGCGTATGGCCGGCATTCCCGGTATGGTGGTCACGATGGGCGGAGCCGGCGCGGTCTACGCGGACTGTGAGGGAAACCATGGCTTTGTGCCGGCCATGAAGGTGGATGTGAAGGACACCACCGGCGCGGGAGACGCTTTCTTCTCCGGCATGGCTATTGGCCTGACCTATGGCAAAACGCTGCGGGAAGCCTGTGAGATCGGCACCCGGCTGGCGGCCTCGGTCATCGTGACGGCGGAGAATGTATGCCCCCGGTTCCTGCCCAGTGAATTCGGACTGAAAGCCAAAGAATAAGGAGGAGATCTCTGTGACGATCGATTTTGTAACGGATTATGTGTGCCCCTATTGCCTGGTGGCCAAGGAAGCCCTGGAGCAGGTGGTGGATGAGCTGAAACTGCAGGACCTGGAGATCGTGTACCATCCCCTGGAGCTGACACCGCCGGAAAAGGAACAGGTGGATACCTACCATGACGCGGTGCGCCGGGAGCACTACAAGGTGCTGGAGGAGCCGGCCAAGCTGGTGGGCCTGGAGGGCATGCAGCTGCCGCCGCATATCATTCCACGTCCCCGGACGCGCCTGGCCTGGGAAGCCTGGCTGTTTGCCTGTGACCATGGCCGGGGTTCGGTATGGAGCACCTGCATGTATCTGGCGTACTTCATGCATGTGGAAAACATCGGTGATCCGGAATGGCTGAAGCGCTATGCCCGGGTGCTGGGTATGGATCCCGCCGAGCTGCAGAAGGCCTGGGATGAGGGACGCTATACCGCCAGGCTGCTCGAGATGGAAAAGGAAGCCAGGGAGAAGTTTGATTCCCAGGGCGTGCCCACCATCTGGTGCAACGGCAAGCGCTTCAAGGTGGAAAAATATACCCGCGAGGAAATGACGCAGCAGCTGCAGTGGGCCCTGGGCCTGGCCGAAGAGAATCCGGAGGCTCAGGACGGTGCCTCCTGCGGGCCGGACGGCTGCAATTAACGGAACACAAAAAACGGGGCTTCTCTCCGCAGAACGGAGGGAAGCCCTTTGGTATGCAATCAGAGTTTGGCAGCCTCGGCCAGCAGCTGATCGACGCAGTCGCAGCGTTCCCAGGGGAAGCACTCTTCACTGCGGCCGAAATGACCGTAGGATGCCGTCTGTCGGTAGATGGGACGGCGCAGGTCCAGCCGCTTGATGATGGCGGCGGGGCGCATATCGAACACCCGGCTGACCAGCTCCGCCAGCTTGTCGTCCGGCAGCTTGCCGGTCCCCATGGTATCCACCAGCAGGCTGACGGGATGGGCTACACCGATGGCATAGGCAAGCTGGATCTGGCAGCGGTCCGCCAGGTCGGCGGCGACGATGTTCTTGGCGGCATGGCGGGCGGCATAGGCAGCGGAACGGTCCACCTTGGTGGGATCCTTGCCGGAGAAGGCGCCGCCGCCGTGAGGAGCATAGCCGCCGTAGGTATCCACAATGATTTTCCGGCCGGTCAGACCGCAGTCACCGGCGGGACCGCCCAGCACAAAGCGGCCGGTGGGATTGATGTAGAACACGGTGCGGTCGCTCAGCAGCTCCTTCGGGATCACCGGCGCGATGACCTGCTCCAGGATATCCTTGCGGATCTGCTCCTGGGAGATATCGGGATCATGCTGGGTGGAGATGACCACCGTCTCCACGCCGACGGGCTTGCCGTCCTCATAGGCAATGGTCACCTGGGACTTGCCGTCGGGACGGAGGTAGGGGAGCGTGCCGTTCTTGCGTACAGCGGTCAGCCGGTGGGTCAGCCGATGGGCCAGGGCGATGGGCATGGGCATCAGCTCGGGGGTCTCGTTGCAGGCATAGCCGAACATCATACCCTGGTCGCCGGCACCGATATCGTTATCCTCACTGCTGCGGGATTCCAGCGCGTCATCCACGCCCATGGCGATATCCGGGCTCTGGGCATGGATGGAGGTCAGCACCGCGCAGGAGTTGCCGTCAAAGCACATTTCGCTGCTGTTGTAGCCGATGTCCAGGACGACCTCCCGCACCAGCTTCTGTACATCCACGGTGGCCTTGGAGGTGATCTCGCCCATCACCATCACCATACCGGTGGTGGCGCAGGTCTCACAGGCCACGCGGGACATGGGGTCCTGCGCGAGATAGGCATCCAGGACCGCGTCGGAAACCTGGTCGCACAGCTTGTCCGGATGGCCTTCGGTAACGGATTCAGAGGTAAAGAGGTGTCTCATTGTGCTGCTCCTTCTTGTGGGGTCGTTTGGGGAATCAGAGCCACAAAAAACCCGCTCGGTCTGCACACGAACCAGAGCGGGAATCAATCTTGCGATCGTCCTTATCTGTCAGCGCTTCTCAACAAAGGGTGTGCCGCGCTGTGGGATTTGGCACCAGACATCGGCTTGCGGCCGACCGGTTGCCGTGGCTTCATCGGGCCCATCCCTCAGCCACTCGTGATAAGGTATTTACTTTTGCGGGTGTTATCATAGCATAGCTTGCGGGGAACGTCAAGGGGTATTTTCAAAAAGGTTAGAATATACAAACGCCCGCCGGAGGACATGATGATCCGGCGGGCAAAGGCTTGGATTATTTCACCATCTGCCGCAGCTTTTCGGCGACGGCTTCCGCAAGCTTGCGGTGGGATTCGGGTGACATGTGGATGTGGTCCACGGGGGAAGGGACGGCGTATTGCTGGGCGTCCAGCAGCTCCACCTGCTGATTGGCACACATGGCGGCAAACTTTTGGGAGAACAGCGTGGACTCATGCACCGCGTGGGCCAGGTCGCTGTCCGGGTTGTGCCCCGGGAGGCCGCTGCCGATCTGAATGGGGGAGATGACCAGGATCTTCGGGCCGTTGGGGAATACCGGCAGACCGGCGGGATACCGCGCGTCAAAGCTCTTGGCTGTCAGCACAAGCTGGGCAACGCCATCGGCTGAACGGGCGGCGGAAACGTACTTCAGGTCGTTGGTGCCCAGGGAGAGCACCAGCACATCCAGCGGCTTCTGGCTGACCAGGGCGGCGGGGAAGGTCTCCAGCCCGTTCAGGAATGGCTTAAAGGAGACCGGATAGACCGAGGTGCGGGCGTTCAGGCCATCCTCATGGATACACCAGTCCTCGCCCAGCAGGTCGGACAGCACACCGGTCCAGCGGGTGTGTTCATCATAGCGCAGACCGGACTGGGGAACAAAGCCCCAGGTGTTGCTGTCCCCGAAGCAAAGCACATGCTTCATCCTGGTATTCCTCCAAAGCTCAGTCCTTCATGCACTTGACCAGCACGGCCTTCTGTGCATGCAGACGGTTCTCGGCTTCGTCAAAGATCTCGTTGGCATGAGCCTCAAAGACCTCCTCGGTGATCTCCTCGCCGCGATGGGCGGGCAGGCAGTGCTGCACCATGCAGCCCTCATGCGCCACAGCCAACAGCTCTTTGTTGACCTGGTATCCGGCAAAGGCCTTCTCACGGATGGCCTTCTCCTCTTCCTGGCCCATGCTGGCCCAGACGTCGGTCAGGATGACATCGGCGTCCTTGGCGGCCTCCAGAGGCTTGTCGGTCATGAAGAACATGCCGGGATACTGCTTGGTGAACTCCAGGATACGGGCGTCCGGCTGATAAGCGTCGGGGCAGGCGATGCAGACATGGGCGCCGCACTTCAGGAAGCCCACGATCAGGGAATTGGCCATGTTGTTGCCGTCGCCGATGAAGCACATGTTCAGACCGGCAATGTGGCCCTTGTGCTCGCGCACGGTCTGCAGATCTGCCAGCACCTGGCAGGGATGACAGAAGTCGGTCAGACCGTTGATGATCGGGATGGAGCCATAGGTGGCCAGATCCTCGACCTCCTGCTGGGCAAAGGTGCGGATCATGATGCCGTCCAGATAGCGGCTCAATACGCGGGCAGTATCCTTCACGGGCTCACCGCGGCCGATCTGCAGATCACGGTTGGACAGGAACAGTGCCTGGCCGCCCAGCTGATACATACCGGTCTGGAAGGAAACACGGGTGCGGGTGGAGGACTTCTCAAAGATCATGCCCAGGGTCTTGCCCTCCAGCAGATGATGCTTGCGGCCGGCCTTGTTGTCCGCCTTCAGTTGATCGGCCAGGTCCAGAATGTCGATAATTTCCTCGGTCGAGAGATCGAGCAGCTTCAGCAAATGCTTCATGGGAATCACCTTTCCTTTATTTATCATCGGGTCAGACCAAACGGGCCAGCGCCAGCAGACGGCCGGCATCGCCCTTGATCTTCAGCTTGCCGAACATAATGGCCTTGACGGGATGCAGCCTGCCGTTCAGCAGATCCAGCAGCGTCGCTTCGGCGGCGTAAATGCTGCAGTCGGGTTTCTCATCACATGAGGAAGAAACGGTGACCAAGCCGTCTGCCAGAAGGAGATACAGCCTGCGTCCGGTATCGGTCTCCAGCAGGACCAGCATATCATGGCCCTTCAGCTCAGCGGCGTGCTTCTGCGCGTGGACGGGAAGCTCCCGCAAAAATGTGTCGAGATCGGTATACATCTGTTCCTCCAAAGGAAAAAGAGCAGAAGGGAAAAGACCTTCTGCTGCATGGATACAATCAGAACAGATCGGAAGCGGCGTCCATGGCCTGCTGCTGCTGCTGCAGAAGCGCCTCGAACTTCGTCTTGTAGTCCGCGATGGAGGCCTTCAGGTCATCGACCTTCTTCTGCAGCTCCACCTGCTCGTTGGAGAGGTTGCCCAGGCGCTCCTGGGCCTGCTTCTCGGCATCGGCCACGATGGTATCGGCCTTGGCCTGGGCTTCACTGATGATCTCATTCTTCAGGCGCACAGCCAGGGACAGGACCTCCTGCAGGCTGGCATCCGCGGCAGCGGGGGCAGCGGCCGGCGCGGCGGGCTTCACCACGGGCATGGCAGGCTTGGGGGCAGGCTGATTCTGCTGGTTCTGGGCGGCCTCCAGCACATTGGCCATCACATCACAGATGCTGTCCAGGTACTCATCCACCTCGCGCTTGTTGTAGCCAATGGGCTGTTCCTTGAAATCCTTGCTGGGGATAGCGTCCAACAGGGCCTTCATTTCTTCCATACTTTCGTTCAGCTGCATTGTTGATATTCTCCTTTCTGAATTCCCGAAGGAATAAGATAACCGTTAGCTTTTGCCGGAGAAGACCTCCAGCGTGATGGGAAGCCGATCCTTCCGCGTGGGCTCGCCGACCTCACAGAGGCGGATGCGTCCGAAGCCGTGGATCGAGATCAGGTCTCCCGGGGCCAGCAGATGATCTGTCCGCAGCTCCGGCTGATGGTCGACCATCACGAGCCCTTCCCGGATCATGTCCGCCGCCTTGCTGCGGGAGGTGCGCAGTCCGCTTTGCAGGATGCAGTCCAGGCGCAGGCTGGGTACCGTATCCCGGAGCGATACGCCCTTCGGCGCTTCGATTTCGGGCGGCGCTTCCAACATGGAGACCTGCAGGGACACCCGACCGGCCTCGGTCCATTCCATGGGCAGGCGGACGGCGATCTCCGGCAGACAATAGACCCAGGCGCGATCGTCCCGGGCGATCAGGTCGCCGAAGTAGGAGCGGTCGATGCCCAGCGCCATCAGGCTGCCCAGCAGGGAGCGATGCTCACAGTGGGCAAAGCGGCTGTTCCAGCGGGCTTCCACCCAGCGGCCGGTGAACTCCGGCTCCACATCAAAGGGATGAAAGCAACACTGCACCCTTTCCGCGTCCGGCCAGCCGCCGGAGAAGGAGGCCTCCACGCCCTGCTGATGGGCTTCATGCAGGGCAAGGCTCCGCTCCTCTCCGGAGACGAAGCGTCCCGGAACCGCCAGACCCGTGCGGTCCGCCTTGGCGGCAAACTCATGCAGGCGCAGCTTCAAAGGATCGACAGCGGTTTTCATAGGGCGCTGATGATGCTGCGCAGCACATAGATCAGCACGAACGCGGCCACGGGGGACCAGTCGAACATGCCGCTGCGCACATACCTGCTCAGTACGCGCCGGATGGGCGTCAACACGGGCTCGGTCAGGCGGCTGATCAGATCACCCAAGGGGCTCTGGCGCACGGCCGGCAGCCAGGACATGACGCAGTAGAACAACAGTACATAGGAGTACAGTCCCAGCACGGTATTCAGCAGGACCTGGATCAACCGCATATGGATTCCTCCTCCGGTAAGATCAATAGAAATCGGTCATGCTGGCGAAAGGGGAGGGCTGACGATAGCCGGTCCCCGCCGCCATCGGGCTGACCTGGGGTCCCCTCTGCCAGGAAGGATCCTGGGGGTTGCTTGGGTCGGACATGGGCCAGCGCTGGGCGTTGTCCTTTTGATTCATATCCGTCAGGGAGGCGTAGGACTGGACCTGCACCGTGCGCGGCGCGATGAGGTACAGGCAGCGGGCAGCCACCCGGGTAAAGGTGCAGTCCATGGCATAGGCCGCGCCGAACAGCAGGTCCAGGCAGCGGTCAGACTCGGCCTCGTCCGTGATCAGCTCGGTGTTGACCAGCACGGTCTCTCCGTTGCGCATGAATTCAATGATGCGGTAGCAGCGGGAGGTGGACAGCGGCTGAGCCAGGCGGATGGACATGCTGTAGGCCGTGCCGTTCTGATCCACAAAGTTCTGCTGGTTCATGTAGCGGACATTGTTGACGGGCGGCTGGGGCGCCACCGGCTGCTGCTGGGCCTGGACCCTGTCGGCACGGCGACCGTGGGGCACGGCATTGACCCTTGCCACCTTGCTGCTGTAATTGAAGTGGGGATCACCCTGACCGTTGCCCCAGCCGGGACGGGGCGCGACGGCCGGCGCCTGCTGTACGGAGCCCTGGGGCTGCTGGGGCGCCAGACGGTCACCGAAGAAGGAGCGCTGTGCGGGCTGCTCCTGCGGAGCCTCACGGAAGCTGGGCTGGTAGCCGGTTCCGACAGTGGGCTGCTGGTGATAAGGCATCTGTGCGGTAAAGCCCTGCGGGGCGGGGGCAACGCTCGGTGCCTGCACATTGGCGGCAGAACGCGCACCAGCGAAATCCGGCATAGGCTGCTGATAGCCGGTCTGGTTCATTGTGGGCTGCACAGGAGGCTGGTAGCCGGTCTGGTTCATTGTGGGTTGCACAGGGGGCTGGTAGCCGGTTTGGTTCATGGCGGGCTGCACAGGGGGCTGGTAGCCGGTCTGGTTCATGGCGGGCTGTACAGGGGGCTGATAGCCGGTCTGGTTTGCGACGGGCTGTACAGGCTGCTGGAAACCGGTCTGATTCATACCGGGCTGAACGGGAACGGAAGCGGTGGTATTTTTACCGGGGCGATAGCAATTGGCCTCGCCCATGTGATTCCGGGCGATGGCACCATCCGCGTTCTGATCCGCGGCGTTGCCGGAAATTTTATTCGATATAGACGATAAGAGCGCTTTGATATTCATGAAGATAGCAAGTCCTCCGCGTTTTCCTCTGCCGGATTCCGCATAACGCAAACAAGCGCCCGGGAAACAAGCACTCTCTATTATAGCTTTTCCTGAAAAACTTTGCAACCGCCTGAAGGCCGGGAATTGAAAGAAATTCCGCAAATTTCAAAAAAATCAGTCGGCTTCAAAGAGCCGACGGAGAAGGACAGTCCTCAGAAAGGGATTGCACATCAGGACGAATAGTGGTATAATTCATTTGGTGGTTTTTGCACTTTTTCGTGGTACGCGGATTCGTAACCGCGAAAGGATCACTTGGAAACGAGGAGATCACTGGGTATGGCATTGCAAGGAGAAGCGCTGAACGAGATCCGGGAGATCGTTGCTTCGGCCGGGATGGGCGTCTGGCATATTGAACTGATCGATGGCCAGGCCCCGAGAATGACCGCAGATGATACCATGAAGGAACTGCTGGGTATCGCCGGTGTTGAATTGTCACCCGAGGAGACCTACACCGAATGGTTCAGCCGCATCAAGCCGGAAGCCGTGGCCTCCGTGCTGGACAGCGTGGGAAAGATGGAGCAGGGGCTCCGGGATGAGAATACCTACCTGTGGATACATCCCACCAAGGGGGAGCGCTACGTGCGCTGCGGCGGCACGGCGAAGAAGGTCCCCGGCGGTTTTGTGCTGCGCGGCTATCATTATGATGTGGACGAGCTGGTGCGTAAGGACCGGGAAAAGGACGCTATCCTGGAAGCTGTCAGCACCGAATACCATACCATGTGGATGATCACCAAGGCGGATCTGACGATGCACTTCATCCGCTCCAACGGCGTGACCACCATCCAGAACGCGGTCAACATGGGACGCGGCAACGCGAATTACGATGCCGCCATGACGAAATATGTCAATACCTATGTGGTGGAGGAGGACCGGGAGCGGGTCGCCGCGGCGGTGAAGTCCTCTGTCATCATGAAATAGATCCTGCGTCAGCCCATCTATGCGGTGAACTATCAGCGCCGGGATGACGCCGGACATGTTACCTGGCATCAGATGGCCTTTGCGGATACCGGGGAAGGCTTTATCCTGGCCTACCATGACATCGATGCCATCATGCGGGAGGAGCAGCAGAAGCAGGAGGAGCTCCGCCGGGCACTGCGGTCCGCGGAGGCGGCGAACCAGGAAAAGGACGCTATCCACCGGGCGCTGGGCTCCGGTGACTGGAGCATGCGCTTTGATGAGCATGGACAGATGGTCTCCTGCACCTGGAGCCAACGCTTCCGGGAGATGCTGGGCTATACCTCCCCGGATGATTTCCCGGATGTGCTGGAATCCTGGTCGGACCTGCTCCATCCGGAGGACAAGGAACGTGTGCTGAACCACTATTGGGACGTGGTGAACGATTACACAGGTCAAAAGACCTATGATGTGTACTACAGGCTGGCGACCCGCAACCGCGGCGAGCGCTGGTTCCGCGCCATCGGACGTCTGACCAGAAGAGCGGACGGCTCGCCCGTCACCTTTTATGGCATCTTCCTGGATGTGGATGATGACCGGCGCAGCAACCTGAAGCATGAGGCCGAGACGACGGACCTGATTAATGCCCTGAGCTCGGTGTATATCGATGTGATCCTGGTGGACATGGCCAAGGGGACCTCGAAGCCCGTCAAGATGGATGCAGCCGCCCAAAGGATGGGAGATGGGTTCTTTGCGGTGAAGGACCGGCCCTACAGCATGGCGGAGTATGTCGACGGATATGTGCATCCGGAAGACCGGAGCGGCTTTGAGCAGGTTCGTACCATAGAGGCCTGCCGGAGCTTCTTCGCCGACCGGGACACCTATTCCTGCAATTACAGGTCTCAGCGGGATGACGAGATCCACTACATGCAGATCCAGATGGTCAGGCCCGATGCTGGGGGCGATGAACTGGTCCTCGGCTTCCGGAACATGGACGCGCAGGAAGCGGAACGGCTGGAGCGCACCCGCCAGGAGCATGAGCTGCTGGGCGTGGTGGAGGCCCTCAGCTCGGAATACAAGGCCGTGTATGTGATCAACGCGAAGACGCATGTGTTCCGCGTGATCCATGAAAACACCGTGGGCCATCAACTTTCGCTGCTGAATGAGGATGCCGAGGCGGCGCTGCGCAGCTATGTGGACGCCTATGTGGCGGAGGAGGACCGGGAACGGATGCACCGGGCCTGCCTGATCCATACCATGGAGGAGGAGGTCCCGGAGGAGGGCATCCTTTACACCAATTTCCGCCGCGTGGGTCCGCAGGGTGTGCTGCATTATCAGATGAATATCGCCAAGTTCGTTGCGGAGGACGGCTCAAGGTATTTTGTGCTGGGCTTCCGTGACAACACGCCGGCTGTGGAGAAGGAGCTGTAGGTCCAGAAGGCGCTGCAGGACGCTTATGACAATGCCGAGGCGGCCAACCATGCCAAGAGCGACTTCCTGCAGACCATGTCCCACGATATCCGTACGCCCATGAACGGCATCATCGGCATGACGGCCATCGCGGCGGCCCATATCGATGACAAGGAACGGGTGCAGGACAGCCTGATCAAGATCACCCATGCCAGCAAGCATCTGCTGTCCCTGATTAATGAGGTGCTGGACATGAGCAAGATCGAGTCCGGCAAGGTCAGCCTGACGGAGGAGGAGTTCAACCTTTCCGAGCTGATCGATAACCTGGTGACCATGATCCGGCCCCAGGCGGAGACGCATCATCATACGCTGTCGGTCAGCATCCAGAAGGTGGCCCATGAGAAGGTCATCGGTGATCCCTCCCGTGTGCAGCAGGTGTTTGTGAACATGATGAGCAACGCCATCAAGTACACCCCTGACGGCGGCCGGATCGCGCTGGGCATCCGGGAGATCCCCTGCCGCCAGCTGAAGACCGGCTGCTATGAGTTCACCTTCAGTGACAACGGCATCGGCATGGACGAAAAGTTCATTGAACAGATCTTCGAGCCCTTCTCCAGGGCGGAGGACGGCCGTATCAGCAAGATCCAGGGGACAGGCCTGGGCATGCCCATCTCCCGGAACATCGTGCGGATGATGGGCGGCGACATCAGGATCAGGAGCAAGCTGAACGAGGGCTCCACCTTTATCGTGACCATCTACCTCAAGCTGCAGGACGATGAGGAGATCAATGACGGCCGCTTCATCGATCTGCCGGTGCTGGTGGCGGACGATGATGAGCTGTGCATGGAATCCGCGGTGGAGATCCTGGAGGAGCTGGGCATGAAGGCGGAGGGCGTGCTGTCCGGTGAGGAGGCCCTTGCGCAGGTCGTGGCCCATCACCGGAGCGACAACGACTATTACGCCGTGATCCTGGACTGGAAGATGCCTACCATGGACGGTGTGGAGACAGCCCGTGCCATCCGCCGGGAGGTGGGAGAGCAGGTGCCAATCATCATCCTCTCCTCCTATGATATGTCGTAGATCGAAGCGGAGGCCCGGGCAGCCGGCGTCAACGCGTTCATCAACAAGCCGCTGTTCAAGTCCCGCCTGGTGCATGTCTTCAATGAGGTCATGGGCTATGAGACGGAGAACGACGGCAAGACAGATTCTCCGCTGAAGGCCTTTGAGGAAATGGACCTGCGGGCCTATCGCTGCCTGCTGGCGGAGGACAACGACCTGAACGCGGAGATCGCCGAGGATATCCTGGGAGAGAGCGGCCTTGCCATCGACCGTGCCAGGGACGGGGCGGAGGCGGTGGAGATGCTGCTGCAGGCCCCGGCGGATCATTACGATATCATCCTGATGGATATCCAGATGCCCCGCATGAACGGCTATGACGCCACCCGGGCCATCCGGGCGACAGACCGGCCGGACTGCAAGCGCATTCCGATCATTGCCATGACGGCCAATGCCTTCGCGGAGGATGTGCAGGCTGCGCATACCGCCGGCATGAATGAGCACATCGCCAAGCCTTTGGATCTGAAGGTGCTGGCCAGGATCATGACAAGCTATTTGCTGCAGAAGAACGCATCCAATAAAATCTGAAGGGCGGACTGAGCATATGAGTGATACATCCTTCACACGCTTCGATCGTCTTGCGGACGGTATGCCCGGCGGCTTCTTTGTGTACAGGGCCGACGCGGAGGAAAAGCTGCTTTATGCCAACCAGGTGCTGGCGGAGATCTTCGGCTGCAAGGACGTGGCTGAGTTGATGGAGCATATCGGCGGCAGCTTCCGGGGGCTGGTGCATCCGGAGGACTATGCCGGGATCGAGAAGAGCATTGACGGGCAGATCAAGGGCAATGACGCGCCTTTCGATACGGTGGAATACCGCATCGTGCGCAAGGACGGCGCCATCCGCTGGCTGCTGGATTACGGCCGGCTGCTGAACACGGAGACGGAGGGCCCGCTGTTCTTCGTTTTCGTGGCGGATATCACGGAAAAGCGCCTCAGCCGGGAACGGATCAGCGAGGAAAACCAAAACGCCCGGGAGTACCTCGAAGCGATCCAGACGCTGGGCAGCACCTACAACTATGTTTACAAGCTGGAACGGCGGACGAAGAATGTCCGGATCCTGCATGGGGACAGTGATAAGGTGGGTGTGACGCAGGCCCTGGCGATGAAGCATCCCTACGAGACGGCGGTCGAGGTCTATATTGAGCGCAATGTCTATTTCGATGACCGCGAAATGATGCGCCGGACCCTGGATTTTGACAACATCTGTCATCAGCTGGAATTCCGCTCCTCCTACCGGCAGGGCTACCGCGTGTTCCGGGATGGGGAACTGCACCATTACGGCATGAAGGCGGTATCGAAGGGGGAGGATTCCATCTATCTGAGCTTCTCCTGCGAGGATGAGATGGCAGCGGCCGGGGAAGCCTGGAAGGAGCATGGCACAGGGGTCGGGCAGCGCAGCCTGCTGGTGATTGAAGATAATGAACTGAACCGTGGGCTGCTTTGCGATATCCTCTCCGACGATTATGAGGTGCTGGAGGCGGAGAACGGTGAGGTGGGCCTGCGGCTGCTGGAGCAGCATGTGCATGAGCTTTCCGCCATCCTGCTGGACCTGCAGATGCCGGTGATGGACGGCTATGAGTTCATGGAGCACGTGCGGCATGATGTGCTGCTTTCCAGTGTTCCTGTCATTGTGATGACGGCAGACCACGGCCCGGAAATTGAGGGCCGGTGTCTGCAGCTGGGCGCCGTGGAATTCCTCGAAAAGCCCTACAATGAGGACGTCATGCTGAGCCGTATCCGCAACATGATCCGTATCCGTGAGAACGCGGCCGATATGCATTCCGTGGAATATGACGAGCTGACGGGCCTGTATACGCGCCAGGCGTTCTATCACTACGCGGAGCAGCGGCTGAAGGCCGATCCGGAAACGGACTATTCGCTGATGGTGACCGATGTGGACGACTTCAAGCTCATCAACAGCGTTTATGGCGAGGCGACCGGAGACCAGCTACTGAAGCGGATTGCCGAAAACCTGCGGGAGCAGAGCAAACACATCCGGGGTGTGATCGCCCATTATGATGCGGACCGCTTTGTGACGCTGTATCGCGCGGAGGACGTGCCGGATCTGCATGTCCTGGAGCAGAAGCTGATGCTCATCACTTCGGCCTCCGGCATCGAGAATCTGTCTGTCCGGGTGGGCCTCTATGAGCATGTGGACCGCAGCCTGCGCGTAAGCCAGATGTGCGACCGCGCCATGAGCGCCATGAACAGCGTGAAGCATCACCTGACCCGCCATGTGGGCACCTGGGATGGCCCGCTGGCCACCAGGCACCGGCAGGAGCAGGAGATCGAGGCAGCCTTTGCGCCGGCACTGGCCAACCATGAGTTTGAGGCCTGGTATCAGCCCAAGTATGAACCCTCCACCGATACCGTAGTGGGCGCGGAGGCACTGGTCCGCTGGCGCAAGCCGGACGGTAGTATGGTCTCACCCGGCGCCTTCATCCCGCTGTTTGAAAAGGACGGCCTGGTGGTGAAGGTGGATGAGTATATCTTCCGCCGCGTATGCGAGTGGCAGGCCGGACGGATGGCCGCAGGAAAGAAGCTGGTGCCCGTGTCCATCAACATGAGCAGGCTGACGCTGCACCATCCGGGTACGGTGGCGGCGTACAAGGCCATGGTGGAGGAGTATGGCATTCCCTTCTCCTGTGTGCCTATTGAAATCACCGAAAGCTCCGCCTTTACGGGCACGCAGATCCGCGAGCTGATGAATCGCTTGAAGGAAGCCGGCTTCGTGCTGCATATGGACGATTTCGGCTCCGGCTATTCCTCCCTGGCCAGCCTGGCGGTGCTGCCCTTTGATGTCATCAAGCTGGACAAGAGCCTGGCGGATAACCTGGACAACCGGAAGGGCCGCACCATCATCCGCCATGTGATCGATATCACCCACGGCCTGGGCATGACCGTGGTCGCCGAGGGCGTGGAGACCAAGGAGCAGTGCGACTTCCTGCGCGCCTGGGATTGTGACGCCATTCAGGGCTATTTCTATTCCAGACCCCTGCCGCAGGCTGATTTCGAAAAGCTGCTTTGATTCGAGCCCAAGTGCATTTCCTCATAAAGAAGCATCCCCGGATCCTGCTTGACGCAGTGATCCGGGGATGTTTTATACTTCCACAGTTCCTTCAAAGTCCGTGACCGCATCACCGGTAAGCCACACGCGGCCGTCCCGGTCGTAGCGGACCATGAGGTCACCGCCGGGCATGTGGATGAGGATATCTGCGTCCCTGGCGCACAGGCCGTTTTCCACCGCCAGCACCGCGGCGGCGCAGGCACCCGTGCCACAGGCCACCGTCTCACCGATGCCGCGCTCCCATACGCGCATGCGCAGGGTATTGCGGCTGACCAGCTCCGCGAAGGAAACATTCACGCGCTGCGGGAACAGCGGATCGTGCTCGATGGCCGGGCCCACCGTCTCCAGCGGCACCCGGGCGGTATCGTCGGTGAAGATCACGCAATGGGGGTTGCCCATGCTCACACAGCTGATGGTACGCCATGCTCCGGCCAACTGGATCGTCCGCTGCTGAACACGCTTTCCGTCCAGCAGCACGGGTACCTCATCCGGCGCAAAGGCCGGGCAGCCCATGTCCATCATCACGGAGAAGACGCTTTCCTCCCGCACATAGCAGCGGGCCGTACGGATACCGCCGGCGGTTTCGATGCGGATCTCCGTCTTGCGTACACGGCCGCTCTCGTAAAGGTACTTGGCCACGCAGCGCAGGGCGTTGCCCGCGGCCATACCTTCACTGCCGTCGGCGTTGAACATCCGCATGGCGGCGTCCGCCGTATCGCTCGGGCCGATGAGCACGATGCCGTCGCTACCGATGCCGGTCTTCCGGTTGGCCAGCCGCACGGCCAGGTATTCGGGGCTGTCCACGGTCTGGTCGAAGCAGTCGAAATACAGATAATCATTGCCGGCGCCGCGCATCTTCACAAAGTGCAGACGGCGTTTTTTCGTGCGCATGGCGTTCAGGTCCACCAGCTCCACGCTCTCCAGAGAGTAGCGGCTGCGGATGGCGTCCGCCAGGGCATTGGCCGTATCCAGACTGGTGAAATGCGGGATGCCGCGTTCCACCGCCTTCCGGCGCAGCTGTACAAAGGTATTCTTCGGGTCGCGCCCATGGTCGGAGGTGGAGATCACGTACTGGATGCGTCCGCTCTCCAGCAGGGGCAGCATTTCCTGGCGGGCAACAACTTCCGCCTCCACGCCGTGCTTTTTCAGCACCTCGGCGGTGCCGTCCGTGGCATAAAGGGTAAAGCCCAGCTGCGCATAGCGGCGGGCGGTATCCACGGCCTCGGCCTTGTCCGCGTTGCGCACGGTGATCAGCATGCTGCCGCTGTGGCTCATCCTGTAGCCGGCAGCCACCATGCCCTTGTAGATGGCCTCCCGCAGGCTGGAGCCCAGGCCCAGCACCTCGCCGGTGGACTTCATCTCCGGGCCCATGTGGGTGTCCACATCCGGCAGCTTTTCAAAGGAGAAGCAGGGTACCTTCACGGCGTAGTAGGCACTCTGCCGGTAGAGACCGGTGCCGTAGCCCATGTCCGCCAGGCGCTCGCCCAGCATGCAGCGCACCGCCAGGTCCACCATGGGCACCCCGGTCACCTTGCTGATGTAGGGCACGGTGCGGCTGGCCCGGGGATTGGCTTCAATGACATAGACTTCGTTGTGATAGACGATGTACTGGATGTTGATGAGGCCCACGGTGCCCAGCTCCAGGGCGATGTTCCGGGTGACCTCCAGCAGGCGCTGGGTCATCACGCCGTTCAGGTTCCACGCGGGATAGACCGCGATGGAATCGCCGCTGTGCACGCCGGAGCGCTCAATGTGCTCCATGATGCCGGGGATCAACACTTCTTTTCCGTCGCAGATGGCGTCACATTCGCACTCGATGCCCATCAGGTACTGGTCGATGAGGATAGGATTTTCGATGCCCTGCGCCAGGATGATCCGCATATACTCGACGATGTCCGCGTCCGTATAGGCGATGATCATGTTCTGACCGCCCAGCACATAGGAGGGGCGCACCAGCACGGGATATTCCAGCTCATGCGCGGCCCGGAGGGCTTCCTCACAGGTGAGCACGGTGCGGCCCTGGGGACGCTTGATGCCGTATTTCTCCATGGCGGCGTCGAAGCGCTCCCGGTCCTCGGCGGCATCGATCATATCGGCGGAGGTGCCCAGGATGCGCACCCCGGCTTTCTCCAGGGCATGGGTCAGCTTGATGGCCGTCTGTCCGCCAAAGGCCGCCACCACGCCGACAGGCTGCTCAGTGGCAATGACGCCCAGCACATCCTCCGGGGTCAGCGGCTCGAAGTACAGGCGATCGGCGGTATCGAAGTCGGTGGAGACGGTCTCCGGGTTGTTGTTGATCATCACCACGTCATAGCCGGCACGCTTGAGCATGCGCACGCAATGGACGCTGGCATAGTCGAACTCGATGCCCTGGCCGATGCGGATAGGGCCGGAGCCCAGCACCACCACGCAGGGCTTCCTTTTGCCCTGTCGTTCACGCTCGGCAAGGAATTCCTCCGCCTCGTTCTCATCATCATAGGTGGCGTAGAAGTAGGGCGTTTCGGCGGCAAACTCGGCAGCACAGGTATCCACCATCTTGTAAACGGGATCCCGGTGGGAGGACAGTTTCTCTCCGGAAAGGCGCTCAATGGCCTTGTCCGGCCAGCCCATGCGCTTGGCCTGCAGGTAGGTCTCCGCGTCAATGTCTCCTGCCGCCAGCCGCTGCTCCATCTGCCACAGCCTTTCAAACTTATGCAGGAAGAACAGATCAATGCGGGTGAGGGCATGCAGCCTTTCCAGTGAAATGCCCCGGCTGATGGCCTCATAGATCGCGAACAGGCGCTGGTCGGTGCAATCGCCGATCAGCTTTAGCAGCGCCTCGTCCGTCAGGTCGGCCATGCCCTTCATGCGCAGGCTGTCGCAGCCAATCTCACAGCCGCGCACCGCTTTCATCAGCGCCTGTTCCACACTCGTGCCGATGGCCATCACCTCGCCGGTGGCCTTCATCTGGGTGCCGAGGGTCCGCTTGCCGTAAACGAATTTGTCGAAGGGCCACTTGGGGATCTTGCAGACGATGTAGTCCAGGGCGGGCTCAAAGCAGGCGCAGGTCTGGCCGGTGATGGCGTTGCGCAGCTCATCCAGCGTGTAGCCGATGGCGATCTGCGCCGCGCAGCGGGCAATGGGGTAGCCCGTGGCCTTGGAGGCCAGCGCCGAGGAGCGGCTCACACGGGGATTGACCTCGATGACCGCGTATTCAAAGCTGTCCGGGTTCAGGGCAAACTGGCAGTTGCAGCCGCCCTCCACGCCCAGCGCGGTGATGATATCCAGGGCGGCCCGGCGCAGCATCTGGTATTCCTTGTCCGCCAGGGTCAGGGCCGGGGCCACCACGATGGAGTCGCCGGTGTGCACGCCCACGGGGTCGATGTTTTCCATGGAGCAGACCGCGATGCAGTTGCCCAGGCTGTCGCGCATGACCTCGAACTCGATCTCCTTCCAGCCGGAGATGCACTTTTCCACCAGGATCTGGGTGATGGGCGACAGGCGCAGACCGTTCTCCGCGATCTCCATGAACTGGGCTTCATCCTGCGCGATGCCGCCGCCGCTGCCGCCCAGGGTATAGGCCGGGCGCACGATGACCGGGTAGCCGATCTCCCGGGCGGCCCGGACGGCGTCCGGCAAGTTTTCCACCACCTCAGAGGGGATCACCGGCTGGCCGATGGATTCCATGGTCTCCTTGAACAGCAGCCGGTCCTCGGCCTTCTCGATGGTCTCACAGCGGGCGCCCAGCAGCCTGACGTTGCGGCTCGCCAAAAAGCCCTCCTTGGCCAGCTGCATGGAGAGCGTCAGGCCCATCTGTCCGCCCAGGGTGGAGAGCAGGCTGTCGGGTTTTTCCTTGTCGATGATGCGCCGGAGGGTCTCCAGCGTCAGAGGCTCGATATAGATATGATCGGCGGAGGTGCGGTCCGTCATGATGGTGGCAGGGTTGGGATTGACCAGCACCACCTCCAGCCCGGCTTCCTTCAGGGCACGGCATGCCTGGGAGCCGGCGTAGTCGAACTCCGCGGCCTGTCCGATGACGATGGGGCCGGAGCCGATGATCATGACCTTACGCAGTTCAGCATTCAGCGGCATGCTTGTTTACCTCCATCATATCCACAAAGCGGTCGAACAGGAAGCGGGTGTCCAGCGGGCCACCGCAGGCCTCCGGATGAAACTGCACGGAGAAGGCCGGCATATCCGTATAATCCACGCCCTCACAGGTGCCGTCGTTGGCATTGATGAAGCGCAGCCGGGCATGGGCCGGGAGGGTATCACAATCCACCGCGAAGCCGTGGTTCTGGCTGGTCATATAGCTGAGGCCGGTGATCAGATCCTTGGCCGGCTGGTTGGCGCCGCGGTGGCCGTACTTCAGCTTGACGGTCTTCGCTCCCTGGCTCAAAGCCAGCAGCTGATGCCCCAGGCAGATGCCGAAGATGGGGAGCTTCGCAGCGCACAGCTTTTTCAGTTCGGCGATGATGCCGGTGTTGTCCGCCGGATCGCCGGGGCCGTTGGAGAGCATCAGGCCCTCCGGCTTCAGAGCCAGGATGGCCTCAGCGGTGGTATCGGCCGGAACCACGGTCACGGAGCAGCCGCGCTTTTCCAACTCGCGCTGAATATTGGCCTTGGCGCCGAAATCCCACAGCACCACATGATGCTTTCCTTCTCCGCCGGGCCGCACCGCGTTGCAGGTAACATCCTCCACGGACGGATGGAAGGGCAGCGCCTTCAAGCGGGCCGCGGCGGCTGCGATGTCCTCCGGCTTTTCGGTAAGCAGGGCCGCGTTCATCACGCCGCTGCTGCGGATGCGACGGGTCAGGGCACGGGTATCCACGCCGGTCAGCACCGGAATACCGTGGGCCGTCAGCCAGTCGTTCAGGGTGCCTTCACAGCGGAAGTTGCTGGGGAAATCACACAGCTCCCGCACCACATAGCCTGAAAGCCCCGGACCCTTGCTCTCAAAGTCCGCAGGGATCACGCCGTAATTGCCGATGGTGGGGAACGTCTGGATCACGATCTGTCCCCGGAAGCTGGGGTCCGTCAGGGTCTCCAGATAGCTTCCCATGCCGGTGGTAAAAACCAGCTCCGCGGAGACCTGCTTGTCGGCGCCCATCCGTACCCCTTCGTACAGGGTGCCGTCTGCCAGCAGCAGCCAGCCCTTTTGTTTCATTTTCATCATTCCTTTATTTGTCCGTAGGATATCTTCCGTCAAAGCATGCGCTGCACAGCGGCAGATCTCCTGTCATCCTTGGCAGGTCTGCCAGACGCATATACCCCAAAGAATCCGCACCGATGCGCTGCCGGATCTCCTCCACGGAGAAGTGGTCCGCAATCAGCTGATTCGTATCCGCCACGTCCGTACCGTAGTAGCAGGGATACAGGAACGGCGGAGAGCTGATGCGCACATGGACCTCGGTGGCTCCGGCCTCCCGCAGCATGCGGATCAATCCGGTCATGGTAGTGCCGCGCACGATGGAATCATCGATCAGCACCACCCGCTTGCTGCGCACCGCGTCCGCCAGCACGCTCAGCTTCATGTGCACGGCATTCTCCCGCTCGGCCTGAGTGGGCTTGATGAAGGTGCGGCCGATATAGCTGTTCTTGTGGAAGGCCTGCACGAAGGGGATCCCGGCCCGGTCGGCATAGCCCGCCGCGGCGGTCAGCCCGGATTCCGGTACGCCGGTGACCAGGTCCGCCTCCACCGGGTAGGCATCGGCCAAAGCCTGACCACCCCGGAAGCGCGCGCCGTAGACGCTCACGCCGTCCAGCACGGAATCCAGCCGCGCAAAGTAAATATACTCAAAAATGCAATGAGCGCAAGCGGTCGGTGCAGGCAAATTAACGGATCTCAGTCCGCCTTCCCCGATGGTCAGGATCTCACCCGGCGCAATGTCCCGTACAAAGGCGGCACCGCAGGCGGTGACGGCGCAGCTTTCGGAAGCCACCACCCAGCCGGTTTCCGTTTTGCCCAGGCACAGCGGCTTCAGTCCGTAAGGATCCCGCACCGCTACCAGCTTTCGGGGGCTCATGATGATGAAGGCATACCCGCCCAGCAGCTGCGGCGCGGCATGCTGTACCGCTTCCTCCACGGAACCGCAGGCAGCCCGTTCCCGGGCGATCAGGCAAGCGGCAACCTCCGAATCAGAGGTTCCCTGGAACACGCTGCCCTGGGCCATCATGCTTTGCCGGAGCGCAGCCGCGTTGACCAGGTTGCCGTTGTGGACCAGCGCCAGGGTGCCCTTCACATAATGGAAGGCCATGGGCTGCAGGTTCTCCTGCCGGCCATCGCCGGTGGTGGAGTAGCGCACATGGCCGATGCCGATATTGCCCTTCAGGGAGCGCAGCGCGTCCGCGTCGAATACTTCACTGACCAGACCGCTGTTCTTGCGCAGACACAGGTTATCCTTTTCACCGTGGGTATCGCAGACCGCAATGCCGGCGGCCTCCTGTCCCCGGTGCTGCAGGGCGGTCAAGCCATAATAGATGCGCTGTGCCGCAGGCTCCTGCCCGGTGCTCCAGACGCCGAAGACACCGCACTCCTCATGGGGATGCTCATCAATATTCCGCATGGCTTACGCCTTTCCCTCATGCTTTTGCAATGCCGCTTCAACAAAACCGTAGAACAGCGGGTGTACCTTGTTCGGGCGGGACTTGAACTCCGGATGATACTGCACGCCCACATGGAAGGGACGCTCCGTCAGTTCGGCGGTCTCCACCAGCTGACCGTCCGGAGACAAACCGGAGAGGGTCAGGCCCTTTTCCGTCAGCACGGCGCGGTAATCATTGTTGAATTCATAGCGATGACGATGACGCTCGGCGATGCGCTCCTGCCCATAGCAGCGGGCCATGGTGGTGTCCGGAGCGATCACGCAGGGATAAGCACCCAGGCGCAGGGTGCCGCCCTTGTCGATCTCATCGCTCTGGCCGGGCATGAAATCGATGACCTTGTTTTTGCACAGCTCGTCAAACTCGCCGGAGTTGGCATCCGTCAGGCCGCACACATGCCGGGCGTACTCAATGACCATGATCTGCATGCCCAGGCAGATGCCGAAGTAGGGCACCTGACGCTCCCGGGCATACTTTGCCGCCAGGATCATACCCTCAATGCCACGGTTGCCAAAGCCGCCGGGCACGATGATGCCATCCAGCGTAGCCAGCTTTTCGTCAACGGTTTCTGCGGTCAGGGCCTCGGAGTCGATCCAGTCGATGGTCACGTTGGCATCCTGGGCATAGCCGGCATGGTGGAGGGCCTCCGCCACGGAGAGGTAGGCGTCATGCAGCTGAATGTACTTGCCCACCAGGCCGATCTTCACGCTGCGGTGCGCGCCCTTGATCTTCTCCACCATGGCTGTCCACTCGGTCAGGTCCGGCTTGGGCGCGTCGATGCCCAGCTACCGGCAGACCACGGAGGAGAAGTCCGCCTTTTCCAGCATCAGCGGTGCCTCATACAGGCAGGGCAGGGTGATATTCTCGATCACGCAGTCCGGCTTTACGTTACAGAACATGGCGATCTTCTTGAAGATGCTCTCCTCCAGCGGCTCATCGCAGCGCAGCACGATGATGTCCGGATGGACGCCCATGCCCTGCAGCTCCTTCACGGAATGCTGGGTCGGCTTGGATTTGTGCTCATCGGAGCCACGCAGGAAGGGCACCAGCGTGACATGAATATAGAGGCTGTTCTCCCGGCCGACCTCCAGGCCGATCTGGCGCACAGCCTCCAGGAAGGGCTGGGATTCGATATCGCCGATGGTACCGCCGATCTCGGTGATGACCACATCCGCGTTGGTCCGCTTGCCCACCCGATACACAAAGTCCTTGATCTCGTTGGTGATGTGGGGAATGACCTGCACCGTGCTGCCCAGGTACTCGCCCCGGCGCTCCTTGTTCAGCACGTTCCAGTACACCTTGCCGGTGGTAAGATTGGAGTACTTGTTCAGGTCCTCATCGATGAAGCGCTCATAATGGCCGAGGTCCAGGTCTGTCTCCGCGCCGTCCTCGGTCACATACACCTCGCCATGCTGGAAGGGGCTCATGGTACCGGGATCCACGTTGATATAGGGATCCAGCTTCTGTGCCGCCACCTTCAGGCCCCGCATCTTCAGCAGCCGTCCCAGAGACGCTGCCGTAATGCCCTTGCCCAGACCGGAAACCACACCGCCGGTCACAAAGATATATTTGGTCATATCACATTCTCCTCAGCTGTACATCCTGATAATATTCTCTGCCACGACCCGCCTTGACAGACCTCTGTCCATGGCGGTTTTTTGTATGTAGCGGTGGGCGTCCGGTTCCTTCATTTTCAGCTGGTCCACCAATAGCCATTTGGCGCGGTTCACCAGGCGGATCTCTTCCATCTTTTCTTCCATGGTGGCCGTCTTTTGCTCCATACGGCGCAGACGTTCCCGGGTGGCGCACAGAAGGGTCAGCGACTGGGTCACGATGGCCGGGGAGGTGGGCTTCGATAGCACCAGCACGCCCAGCGGAGACAGCTTCATACTGATATCCGGGAAATGCTCGGCCTTCACCAGCAGCATCACGCCGGTGCCGCTGTCGTTCACAATGTCCAGGGCCAGCTTTGTGCCGAACTCATCCGGCATGGGTGTGTTGATGATGACCACATCAAAGGCGGATTCCAGCAGCTGCCGGCGGGCCGAAGCGGCATCCGCCTCAATGATCACCGGATCACAGCGGCAGCTGTGCAGAAGCGGCAGCAGGGCGTCCGTCATTTTCTGGGTCGCGGAAACCAGCAGCACGCGGTACAGTCTTTCCGTCAGCTCCATGAGGGCCCTCCTTTCGTCAGCGTAGGCAGGCGATTCACCGGATCAGCTCCTCCGGCAGATAGCGGCGCACAAAGTCACTTTCCAGGGCCAGGGTCCGTGCCTCCGCCAGGCTTGCGGGCAGCTGCGGCATGGCAGCGGCCTCTTCAGCGGTCAGCGTGTACATATTGCGGTCGTCCGCCGGAGGCAGCGGCATGCCGGAACGGATGCCGTCCAGCGCGGCATAGATGATCATCGCATAGGCCAGATAGGGGTTGCACATGGGATCGGGAGAACGCAGCTCTGCCCGCTGGTGATGCTTGTCCGCTGCCGGTACCCGGATCAGCTGGGAGCGGTTGCCGTAGCTCCAGCGCACGAACTTCGGGGCCTTGTGATTTCCCAGCCGCCGATAGGAGCCCTCGGTGGTATTCAGGAAAACGGTGATCTCCCGGATGTGGGCCATCAGGCCTGCAATGATCTGGGGCAGCGGATCGGACCCGTCTGCCCTTTGGGCGGAGATATTGATATGCATGCCGCTGCCGGCCAGCTCGGCGAAAGGCTTGGGCGAGAAATCCGCGCACAGGCCGTTGCGGGCCGCAATGGTGTTCACCACGGTGCGGAAGGTGACCGCGTTGTCGGCGGCGGTCAGGGCGTCGGCATAGCGGAAATCGATCTCATTCTGGCCGGGGCCTTCCTCATGGTGGGAGCTTTCCGGCCAGATGCCCATCTGCTCCAGCGTCAGGCAGATCTCCCGGCGGACATTCTCGCCCTTGTCCTCCGGGGCAATGTCCATATAGCCGGCATGATCGTAGGGCTCGTGGGTCGGCTCGCCGTTCTCGTCCCGCTTCAGCAGATAGAACTCCATCTCGCTGCCGAAATCGAAGGAGACGCCCTCCTCCTCCGCCTCGGCCACGGCCCGGACCAGTACGGAGCGGGTATCCATGGCAAAGGGTTGTCCGTCCGGTGTGGTGATGGTGCAGAACATGCGCACCACCCGGCCATGCTACGGACGCCAGGGCAGCACCGCCAGGGTGGAGGGATCCGGATGCAGGATCAGATCGGAATGCGCTTCATCCGCAAAGCCCTCGATGGCGGAGCCGTCAATGGCCACGCCCCAGTCGAAGGCCCGGGCCAGCTCGTCCGGCATGATGGAGATGTTCTTCGGCTTGCCGGTCACATCACAAAAGGCCATGCGGATGAACTTGACGTCCTCCTCGGCTACATACTGCAGTACCTCGTCCCTGGTATACTTCATGGAATGAAACTTCCTTTCTCAGTTGGTCACGTACATCTGTTTGTAAGGATTGGCGCTGTCCGGCACGATGACGGTGAAAGGCTCCGCTGTCAGCTGTTCCAGGTCAGCGTCAAAGGCCGTGCAGTATGCCGACAGATAGGGCAGCAGCTCGGCCTTGTCTTCCTCGGAGGCTGTCCGGAGCGTTACGTTCTTCGGGAAGTCGATGCCGGTCAGGTCGCCCCGAAGGAACATCTTGCCGCCGTGCATGCCGGTGCAGGGAAAGTTGCCCACGATGGGCTTGCCGTCCGTATGCAGACCCAGCACGACGATCACGCCGCCGGCCTGGTATTCCCCCAGGAAGCTGCCGGTGCGTCCGCCGATGACGATGACCGGCTTCTTCTCCTTGTATTCCTTCATGTGGATACCGGCCCGGTAGCCCGCGCTGCCCTTGACCAGAATGTTGCCGCCGCGCATGGCATAGCCCACCGCGTCTCCTACACTGCCGTGGATGACGATGCGTCCGTCATTCATGGTATCGCCGACCGCGTCCTGGGCATTGCCGTGCACGATGACCTCAGCGCCGGTCAGATAGGCACCCAGCGCGTTGCCGGGCACGCCCTCCAGCGTGATGCGCTTGTCCTTCATGCCGGAGGCGATGAAGCGCTGGCCCAGGCAGTCGGTGACGGTGCATTCCGTTTCCTGCCGGATCGCTTCGTTCAGCGCCCGGTGCTCCAGACCCTTCGCCGAAATAACCGCCATATTATACCACCCCTCCCAGCATTTGTTGACGGGTCTTTGCCTCAAAAAGGCTCAGATCCGGTGTTTTTTCCATGTTTTTCACCTGCAGGCCGGTGATATCCGCGCGGCTGCGGATCAGCGAGGTATAGATGCCGGTATTCCGTACGTCGCCGATGATCTCAAAGCCGGTCAGGTGTGTACCGTCGGTGTACAGCTTCTTGACGGCTTCCCCCGATACCTGGCAGACCAGCTCCTGTCCCCGGCTGCCGGCCGTCATGATATGGCAGCCGAAGAAGCCGATGGAGTTCATGGGGATGGCATTGTCAAAGACCTTATCGCCGCCGGCCATGTTTACGCCGGCCGCGAAGCCCTGCAGACAGGCGTTGGGCATCAACGCCATGATCTTGGTGTTGCCGTCGGAAATGTCTGTGCTCTCGGTGCAGTCTCCCGCCGCGTAGATGCCGGGCAGGGAGGTCTCCATATGCTCATTGACGGTGATGCCCCGGCCCACACTGCCGCCGGCATCCTTGACCAGCGCGGTATTGGGCCGCACGCCGACCGCCGTCACCAGCACGTCAAAGTCCACGGTTTTGCCGCTCTTCATGACGGCGGTATTGCCCTCAAAACGGGCTACGGAATCGCCCAGCAGCAGCGTCAGCCCGGCGCCTTCCAGTGCCTGCTGGGCCACGGCCGCGCCGTCCGCATCCAGGATGCTGCTCAGCACACGGTCCGCAAGATCCGCCACGGTGATGCTCTTCACCCGGTCATGCAGGCCCTCGGCGCACTTCAGGCCGATCAGTCCCGCGCCGATGATGAACACCCGGCTGTCCGGCGTGACGGCCTGCTCCAGGGCCAGCGCGTCCTCCATGGTCAGAAAGCTGAAGCGCTTCTCCACAGTTTCGATGCCCTCCATGGGCGGCACAAAGGGGCTGGAGCCGGTGGCCAAGCACACGGCGTCAGCCTGCAGCGTATGCCCGTTTTCCAGCGTGATGGTTTTATCCGCGGTAAGGGACGTGGCCCGGATGCCGTACATCACCTCCGCGCGCTGATCGCTGTAGAAGCTTTCCGCACGGTACAGCATGCGCTTTTCATCCGTCCGGCCCTCCAGATAGTAGGAGATCAGCGGGCGGCAGTAGGTGGGGCGGTTTTCCCCGGATACCACAGTAATGGTGCCTTCCGTGTCCACGGAGCGGATGCCCTCGATGCAGCCCACCGCGGCGGTGCCGTTGCCGATGATGACATAGTGCTTCATTCCGCTCACCTCTCCTCGTAGACAATAGCCCGGTTGGGGCAGCCCTTGACGCAGGCAGGCGCGCCGGACTGATTCTTCAGGCACAGCTCGCACTTGTTCACGGTATGGGGGCCGTCCTGCACAATGGCGCCGTAGGGGCACACCAGCATGCAGGTCAGGCAGCCTACGCATTTGTCATGGTCGATGCACACAGTGCCGTTTTCCAGATGCAGCGCGCCGGAAATGCAGCTCTTGACGCACAGGGGATCCGTGCAATGGCGGCAGGACACCGCCCAGGTGATCCTGTCCTCACCCTCAATATGGATGCGGGGGAAGATTTCCTTGCCCTTCAATGCTTTGACCATATCCGGCTCGCCGGAGTTGGCCCAGGCGCAGTTGTATTCGCACAGCCGGCAGCCCAGGCACCATTTTTCTTCCACATAGACTCTTTTCATTCGCCCGCGTGGGAGATCCCCAGGATCTCCAGCTCCTTTCCGGTCAGTCCGACGCCGCGCAGCATCAGCCGGTTGCCGCGCAGCGCCTCGATGGAGTTGATGCCCATGCCGCCCATCAGCTCGGTGATCTCATGCCGCCAGGCGGTCAGCAGGTTCACCAGCCGCCGGGATCCGATGTCCGGGTTCAGACGCTTGACCAGCTCCGGACGCTGGGTGGCAATGCCCCAGTTGCACTTGCCTGTGGAGCAGGTGCGGCACAGATGGCAGCCCATGGCCACGCAGGCTGCGGTGGCCACATAACAGGCGTCCGCGCCCAAAGCCACCGCCTTCACCACGTCCGCGGCGGAGCGGATGGAACCACCCACCACCAGGGAGACGTTATTGCGGATGCCCTCGTCGCGCAGCCGCTGATCCACCGCCGCCAGCGCCAGCTCGATTGGAATGCCCACATTATCGCGGATGCGTGTGGGCGCCGCGCCGGTGCCGCCACGGAAGCCGTCGATGGCAATGATGTCCGCGCCGCTGCGGGCAATGCCGCTGGCGATGGCCGCAATGTTGTGTACGGCCGCCACCTTCACGATGACGGGCTTGCGGTACTCGGTGGCTTCCTTGATGGAGAAGATCAGCTGCCGCAGGTCCTCAATCGAATAGATATCATGATGCGGGGCAGGGGAGATGGCGTCCGAGCCCTCCGGGATCATACGGGTACGGGAAACATCGCTCACGACCTTGGTGCCGGGCAGATGTCCGCCGATGCCGGGCTTGGCACCCTGGCCCATCTTGATCTCGATGGCCGCGCCGGCATTCAGGTATTCCTCCTGCACGCCGAAACGGCCGCTGGCTACCTGCACAATGGTGTTGGGACCGTATACGTAGAAGTCCTCGTGCAGACCGCCCTCGCCTGTATTATAGTAGGTTCCCACCTCCGTGGCCGCGCGGGCCAGGCTGGCGTGGGCGTTGTAGCTGATGGAGCCGTAGCTCATGGCGGAGAACATCACCGGCAGGCTCAGCTCCAGCTGAGGAGCCAGCTTCGGGATGATCCGGCCATGCTCATCGCGCTCGATGTGGTCCGGCTTTTTGCCCAGCCACACCCGGGTCTCCATGGGCTCACGCAGGGGATCGATGGGCGGGTTGGTCACCTGGGAGGCGTTGATCAGGATCTTGTCCCAGTACACAGGCAGCGGCTTGGGATTGCCCATGGAGGAGAGCAGCACGGCGCCGGTATTGGCCTGCTTCCAGATCTCCTGGATGGTATCCTGCTGCCAGTTGGCGTTCTCCCGCAGCCGGTTCTCGTTCTTCACGATCTTCAGGGCATGGGTGGGGCACAGGCTGACGCAGCGCTGGCAATTGACGCACTTGCTTTCATCCGCCAGCATCAGCTTCAGGTCGCTGTCATAGTGATGCACCTCATTGGCGCACTGACGCTCACAGACCCGGCAGGCGATGCAGCGGTCCCGGTTCCGCAGGACCTCATATTCCGGGGAAATATACAGCTGCTGATCCATCAGTACGCACCTTCCTTCACACGGACAATGACAGGCTCGCCGCCGGCCGGGGCCCAGATACGCTCGGCATCCGGCTCCATGGTGCGGATGGCGGCTTCCTCGCTGGCAATGTAGACCTTGTCGTCCTTTTCGCCCACGACCATGGAGCGCAGCTTCAGGCGGTCGTTCAGTGCCATCAGACCGCCGTTGAACCCCAGCACGATGGAAAATGGACCGGTGATCAGCAGGCCGGGATAGATGGTCCGCAGGTACTGCAGCACCTGGGCGGTCTTTGCGTCCTTCTTGTCAATAGTGGACCAGAAGGGCGCGGCGATGACGGAGGCGGTCTCCTCCAGGGTCAGACCCTGACGGCGCAGCAGATAGTCGGCGATATAGGTGATGACCTCCGTATCCGTCTGCAGCGTGCACTTGTAGCCGAACATTTCAATGAAGCGGCGGTTGGCATCATAGGAGGAGATCTCGCCGTTGTGGACGATGCTCCAGTCCAGCAGGGTGAAGGGATGGGCGCCGCCCCACCAGCCGGGGGTGTTGGTGGGATAGCGGCCATGCGCCGTCCAGCAGTAGCCCTCATATTCCTCCAGACGGTAGAAGCGTCCCACGTCCTCCGGGAAGCCCACGGCCTTGAAGGCGCCCATGTTCTTGCCGCTGGAGAAGACGAAGGAGCCGTTCAGGTTGGTGTTGATGTGCATCACCGTACGGGCCACATATTCCCGCTCATCCAGCTGCAGCCGGGACAGCACGCTCTGCAGCGGCGCGACAAAATACCGCCAGATCAGGGGCACGTCCGTGATCTCCGGGATCTTGCGGATGGGAATGATCTCCGCCATCACGATCTCGAAGCGCTCCCGCAGCAGCCGCTCACATTCCTCTTTGGCTGTGTAGTTGTCATAGAAGAGATGCAGTGCATAGAAATCCTTGTATTCCGGATAGATTCCGTACGCCGCGAAGCCGCCGCCCAGGCCGTTGCTCCGCTCGTGCATGGGGATCATGCTTTCGATGATCTTCTCGCCGGTCATCCGTTTTCCTTCCTTGGAAATGACCGCGGCGATGGCGCAGCCGGAGGGGATCCGTACCTGGCCTTCAAGCATCATTGCCGTTCACCTTCCTACAAAAAAGGCGTCCACTCGTCAAGGGACAGAGATCCCCTCACGAATGAACGCCTTTGCTCATTACCGGGCAAGTGTAGCACGATTTCCCGTGGATGTCAAGCGGTATCTCCGGGGAAATGATGATATTTGTTTTGCTTTCCTGCATTTTATGGCGAATTTTGCCATTGATTCGGAAAGAAATTGCATCGCACCGAAAAATTCCATGCAAATTTTTAAAATTTGGGGCTTGACATTCCGCCGAGGGTGGTGTATGATACGCCACGTTAAGGCAAGGGTGCCTCGAAGCGATGGCTTCAAGTACCCTTGCTTTTCTGTTTTTGAAGGAGGAAGCAACGATGAGCAGTGTACCGGAAATGTTCGGCAGCCTGGTGTTTGACGATCGGGAAATGAAGGCCCGACTGACTGCCAAGGTATACAATTCCCTGAAGAAGACGATCGACGAGGGTGCCAGCCTGGACAGCAAGGTGGCGGACGCCGTGGCCGCGGCCATGAAGGACTGGGCGCTGGAAAAGGGCGCCACCCACTTCACCCACTGGTTCCAGCCGCTGACCGGCGTGACCGCCGAAAAGCATGACAGCTTTATTACACCATCCCCCGACGGCGGGGTGATGATGGAATTCTCCGGTAAGGAGCTGATCAAGGGCGAGCCGGATGCCTCCTCCTTCCCCTCCGGAGGCATCC